>UMGS01016471.1_pt1 | contig 138332 bp, 157 predicted proteins | sample 1965341 | NCBI WGS metagenome assembly UMGS01 (sample SAMEA4836079, study PRJEB28245) | human gut metagenome | biome: gut microbiome; material: fecal sample | place: Denmark | collected 2008 | reverse complement strand
CCATCGAGCAGAGTTTTTACACCTAATTGGGGATGAAACAGCTCATGGCTGGCGGAGGGATTGCGCTGGTGGGTGCCACGCTGATTCCGCTGCTTTCCGGCCTGTTCGGTTAATAGCCGATGGGCAGTCTGTTTGAATGGATCACAGACTGGATTAAAGAGGGCTTGATCGAAGCAATCACAGGACAATACACCAGTATCTTCAATTCGGTAAACAATCAGGTTGCCGATGTAGCGAACCAGGTAGGACAGACACCGCAGGGATGGAATGGCGGCGTGTTCAGCATGATCCAGAATCTTTCTGAAACCGTCGTCATTCCCATTGCGGGAATCATCCTGACCTTTGTGCTGGTCTATGAGTTGATCCAGATGATTTTGGAAAAGAACAACATGCACGATTTTGATACGTTCAATATTTTTAAGTGGATTTTCAAAACCTTCGTTGCCACCTACCTGCTCACCAACTGCTTTACCATTGTGATGGCGGTGTTCGATGTGGCCCAAAATGTGGTCTCGAACAGTGCGGGGATTATTAACGGCAGTCTGGATGTCAGCGCTGCTCTTTCTGACCTGGAAACCCAGCTTGAAGCAATGGGGATGTGGGAACTGATCGGGCTGTGGCTAGAAACCAACATCATCAACCTGTGCATGTGGGTATTGTCTATCGTGATCTTTGTCATTGTCTATGGCCGGATGATTGAAATCTATTTAACGGTCAGTTTGGCACCCATACCGTTTTCCACAATGGCAAACCGGGAATGGGGGCAGATGGGGACCGGTTATCTCCGTTCCCTGTTTGCCTTAGGGTTTCAGGGATTCCTGATCTTAGTCTGCGTCGCGATTTATGCGGTGCTGGTGCAGGCAATCCCGTCCTCCGGTGACATTCACGGTGCGATCTGGGGCACAGCGGGCTATACGGTCCTGCTGGCCTTTGCCCTGTTTAAGACAGGCTCGTTATCCAAAAGTATTTTTAATGCAAGGTAATACATGATCTGATTCTAATTTTGAAAAGGAGGAACTTCTATATGAGTAAAAATAATAACGCTGAACCGATGCAGCCGGAAGTACAGGCGGCAGGGCTGAAACTGGATGTCAATGTACGCCCCATTGCCCCGATGGGAAACCTGCTGGCTTTTGCCAATGTGACCGTTGGCGACTGTTTTAAGATCGACGGATTCCGTATCTGTTCCGGGGAAAACGGTCTGTATGTCAACATGCCGGCCACCCAGGATAAGCAGGGAAAATGGAGGGATGTGTGCTGGCCGGTGACAGCGGATTTTAGAAAACAGCTCAATGACGCACTGATCGAAGGCTACGGTGTGGCGATTGAGAGTTTACAGGCTACCCTTGATGCGACAAAAGAGGCGGCGGATAAGCCTTCCCTTTCCGGGGCACTGAAAGAAAATGCAGGAAAGGTTAAGAGCCAGCCGGCAAAAGCCACGCCTTCTAAGAATGAGCAGGCACGCTAATGAGTGAAGAAAAAAAGTACGGTATTATCTACGCCGATCCACCCTGGCGGTATGACATGAAGCGCGGGAACGGTGTGGCGGAAAATCATTATCCTACCATGAGCATAGAAGAAATATGCGCACTGCCGGTTGCGGACCTTGCAGCCAAAGACAGTGCGCTTTTTCTATGGGCGACTTTTCCGCAGCTTAATGAATCCTTCCGTGTCATGGAGGCATGGGGATTTAAGTATAAGACGCTGGCATTTCTCTGGCTGAAGCAGAACCGTAAGGCAGATTCCTGGTTTTACGGGATGGGCTTCTGGACCCGGAGCAATGCGGAAGTCTGCCTTTTGGCAACACGCGGACACCCGAAACGTCAGTGTGCCGGGATTCACCAGTTTGTCATTTCCCATATTGAGCAGCACAGCAAGAAACCGGATGTGGTGCGGGAAAAAATCGTTCAGCTTATGGGCGATCAGCCGAGACTTGAACTATTCGCCAGACAGCAGTTTCCCGGATGGGATGTGTGGGGAAATGAGGTGGACTGCAGTATCACTATGCCGGACAGAAAGGAGTGAAAACATGCCCTATGTACCCGTACCGAAAGACTTAACCAAAGTCAAGACCAAGCTGGCTTTCAATCTGACGAAACGCCAGCTCATTTGTTTCAGTCTGGCAGCCCTTGTGGGGCTTCCGGTGTATTTCCTGACCCGCGGCACCATTGGTAATTCTGCGGCGGTGCTTTTGATGATCGGGCTGATGATGCCCTTTTTCTTCTTTGCTATGTATGAGCGTGACGGCCAGCCGGCAGAGAAACTTTTGAAAGCCAGGATGCGCCATAAGCTGTGGCCGAGGCAGCGCCCCTACCGGACTGAAAATCTTTACCGAACATTAGACAAAAAGGAGGTATCGCATATTGTCAAAAACCAAACAGCAGGAGGCACAGGAAAAACGTCTGCGGAAAAATGTAAAGCAGGCAAAAAAAACCAGAAGCGAAGTAAAAAAGGCAGGTCGTAAATCTGCTGCTTCCCATGCAAAGCCGTCTAAGAAAGGCGGCTTTTTTGCCGGGCTTCGGGCGGACGCACCGCAGACGGTCCAGCAGAGTATTCCCTATAAAGAAATGTACCGTGACGGTATCTGCCGCTTAAATAGCAGATTTTACACCAAGACGGTACAGTTTTTCGATATTAACTATCAGCTTGCACAGGCGGATGATAAGGCACAGATTTTTGAGGGATATTGTGATTTTCTCAATTACTTTGACGCCTCGATCCATGTGCAGCTTACCTTCATTAACCAGAGAGCCAACATGCAGGACTTTGCCAAAAGCATTGATATTCCGTTTCGGGGTGATGAGTACGACGGAATCCGCGGAGAATACGGCGATATGCTCAAAAGCCAGCTCCAAAAAGGAAACAATGGCCTTACCAAACGAAAATACATCACCTTTGGAATCGAGGCCGATGACCTGCGTACAGCGAAAATGCGTCTGGAACGTATTGAGACGGATGTTCTGGCAAACTTCAAAACGCTGGGGGTTCAGGCGGTACCGCTCAATGGTCTGGAGCGTTTGGAACTTCTGCACAGCCAGCTTCACCCGGACGGGCAGGAGAAATTTCATTTTAACTGGAGCGATCTTCCGAAAACCGGGTTATCTACAAAGGACTTTGTTGCACCTTCCGGTCTGTCCTTCTCCGGTGACGGCAAGACCTTCCGGGTGGGCGATCATTCCGGTGTCGTGTCTTTCCTGCAGATTTTAGCGCCGGAACTTACAGACCGGCTTTTAGCTGATCTGCTGGATTTGAATGATGCCGTAACGGTGAACCTGCATATCCAGTCTATCGACCAGGCACAGGCTATCCGCAATATCAAGCGCAAGATGTCCGACCTGCAGAAAATGACCATTGAGGAACAGAAAAAAGCGGTACGTGCAGGTTACGATATGGAGATCATTCCCACAGACCTTGCCACTTACGGGGAAGAAGCCAAAAATCTGTTACAGGATTTGCAGAGCCGTAATGAGCGAATGTTTCTGGTTACGGTGCTGGTGGAAAATATCGCTCCCAAGCGTCAAAAGCTGTTCAATGATATATTTGCTGCTTCGGGTATCGCACAGAAATATAACTGCGCCCTGAAACGTCTGGACTTTCAGCAGGAACAGGGGCTTATGTCCTCACTTGCCCTGGGTCAGAACCAGATTGAGATTGAGCGCGGGCTTACCACCAGCAGCACGGCAATCTTCGTACCGTTTACGACCTGTGAACTGTTCCAGGAGGGCGAGGCTTTGTATTACGGTCTCAACGCCCTTTCCAACAACCTGATTATGGCTAACCGGAAGAACCTGAAAAACCCTAACGGTCTGTTTTTGGGTACACCCGGCAGTGGTAAATCCTTTAGTGCCAAGCGTGAAATTGTCAATGTATTTCTTCTGACCGAGGATGACATCATCATTGCCGATCCCGAAAATGAGTATGGTCCGCTGGTGCGCCAGTTTGGAAACCAAGGGCAGGTCATTGACATTTCCCCCAATTCTACCAATTACATTAACCCGATGGACATTAACCTGGATTATTCGGATGACGAGAACCCGGTCACGCTGAAAAGTGATTTTATCCTGTCTTTGTGCGACCTGATTATCGGCGGCAAGGAGGGGCTTTCCCCCATTGAGAAAACCATCATTGACCGCTGCACAAGACTGGTGTACCGGGAGTATTTGCAGGACCCGCGCCCGGAAAATATGCCGATTTTGGGCGACTTGTATGAACTGCTCCGAAGCCAGAGCGAGCCGGAGGCCCAGAACATTGCCACAGCCCTTGAAATTTATGTCAATGGTTCCCTGAATGTATTTAACCACCGTTCCAATATCCAGATGGATAAACACCGTGTTCTCTGCTTCCAGTTAAAGTCTTTGGGAAAAGCCCTAAAAGAGATCGGACTTCTCATTATGCAGGATGCGGTGTGGAACCGTGTTACCGCTAACCGCAGCAAGCATAAAACGACCTGGTTCTATATCGACGAATTTCACCTGCTCTTAAAGGGCCAGACGGGTAGTTTCAGTGTTGAAATCTGGAAACGTTTTAGAAAATGGGGCGGCATACCAAGCGGGTTGACGCAGAACGTCAAGGACCTTTTGGCCTCCCGTGAGATTGAGAATATCTTTGAAAACAGTGATTTTATCTACATGCTGAACCAGGCACAGGGAGACCGGCAGATTTTGGCGAAGCAGTTAGGTATTTCCCCACACCAGCTTTCCTATGTGACCCATTCAGGACCGGGTGAAGGACTGCTGTTTTTTGGAAACGTGATTATACCTTTCGTGGATCACTTCCCGAAGGACACTCTGCTTTACAGTGTACTTACCACGAGACCGGAGGAAGTCGCAGGCACCGGAGCCTAATGTCCGGCGGCAGATTTCATGTAAATTGTACTGGAGGTGATGATTATATCCCGTGACAAAGAATTTATCAGAAGAAAGGATGAAGCGAGGCAGCCGGCACGGGAGCCTGTAAAAGATACGCTGGCAGGAAAAGACCGAAGCGTACAGGATTATGACCTGCGCCGGGCGAGGGATGCTCCCGCTACTTCAAAGGGCAGGCACAGGCAGCGGCAGCCGGAACCGGAATATCCTTCTGCTGCAGTAGAGGGTGCTTTAGAAGAACAGAACAGTTATCTTTCGGACCGGGAGGCGGATATTTCACGCACCGGAGCAGATGCGGCTTCTTTTTATGAAAAAACCGGTTATGAAGAATACGGACAGCCGGAGTATCAGAGAGAGCATTTCTCTTTCCGGCAGCCGGAGTCCTCCGGTTCCTCTGGAGGCACCGGAAAAGCTGATGGTTCGGAGCATACCAAACACCGGAGTGCCCTGCACCAGCATGGCAACAAATATCATCAGCGCTTTCAGGAGGCGGCAAAGGCGGAGGAACAGCCGGAGCCCTTACCGGAGGATGCGAAAAAGACTTCCAAGCTGGAGTTTACCGCTGACGAGCTCCCGCCGGAGACAGCGGATAAAAAACTGACCCATGCAAGGAGAAAAGCCGAGCGGATCGAGGAAAAACTTGCACAGGCTGAAAAGCGTCTGCCCTCCCGGAAAAAGCTGCGGATGGAAACTGTTTCTGATCCCGATACTGGCAAAGCCGCAAAGCATTTGAAATTTGAAAAGGAGGTTAAACCGCAGCACGCCCATGTAAAAGGATCTGTGCCCCTTCGCCCGGTAAAAGCCGGCGCCAATGCTGCTATCGGTTATGCACACCGGAAGATTTATCAGACGGAGGAAGAAAATGTAGGAATCAAAGCCGCGCACAGAACGGAGCTGGCTGGTGAGGCTGGTGTGCGTACTTTGTACCACCGCCACAAGACAGCGCCTTACCGCAGGGTGGCAAAACTGCAGAAAAAATCGGTCAGGATGCAGTCGAAGGTGGCTTATCAGCAGGTATTACATGAGAATCCCCAGCTTAAAAAGAATGTCTTTGCCCGGATGTGGCAGAAACAGAAAATCAAACGCCAGTATGCCAAAGCGGCCAGGGAGGCAAAAAAAGCCGGAACGCGGGTAAAAAATACGGCAACTGCCACAGAAAGAATTACGATGGGAATTGTCCATGCGGTGAAACGCCATCCGGTCATCTGCGGGATTGTGATTCTGCTCCTTTTGGTATTCTTCCTGATTACTTCGGTGTTTTCTTCGTTCTCCAATATTGCCAGCGGAGGCTTCGGCGGGATTGCCGCCTCTACTTATCTGGCGGAGGATCAGGACATCAACCAGGCGGAACTTACCTATACCGAATGGGAAACGGATCTGCAGATGCAGATTGACCGTGTGGAAAGCGACAGGCCCGGCTATGATGAATACCGTTACCAGATTGACGCGATTGAGCATGATCCCTATATTCTGATGGGCTATCTTACTTCGGTCTATCAGAACTTTTCTTATACAGAGATTGAGGGTGTGCTGCGGCAGCTTTTTGAGGAACAGTATTCCCTTACCTTTACAGAGGAAACGGAAACCCGGTACCGGACGGAAACACAGACGGACCCGGTCACAGGAGAAGAAACCGAGGTGGAGGTTCCTTATGAATGGCATATCTTAAATGTCAAGCTGACGGCAAAGCCGATGGCAAATCTGATCGTGGCACGCATGAGCGCCGACCAGAGGGAGATTTGTGAAATCCTTTTGCAGACCAAAGGAAACCGGCAGTATGTAAAAAATGTCTTCGGTACCAACTGGCGGCCTTTTGTCACCAGCTACTACGGCTACCGGGTACACCCCATCAGCGGGGAAAAGAATTACCATACCGGTGTTGACATCGGCATGGCCCAGGGTACGGAAATCTTAGCCGGGCATGACGGCACCGTCACCCTTGCCGGAGAGGCGGGCGGCTACGGTCTGTGCGTGGCAATCGAAGGCGAGGCTTACGAGGGGCACACCCTGACAACCAAGTACGGGCATTGCTCACAGATTCTTGTGCAGGCAGGCCAGCAGGTCAAAGCCGGGGATGTGATTGCCAAAGTCGGCAATACCGGAAATTCCACCGGACCGCATTTACATCTGGAGGTTTTGGTAGACGGTCAGTATATGAATCCCCTGTATTTTGCTGATACCGGAGATACAAGCGCCACATCCTTACCAGCAGCCGGAGCAGGCGGCGGCAATTATCTGGACTATGACGTTCCGCCGGAGGCGCTTGCAGACGAACAGTTTGCAGCTATGCTGGAAGAAGCAGAAAAATATTTAGGTTATCCCTATGTGTGGGGCGGCGCAAGCCCTTCTACTTCTTTTGATTGCAGCGGCTATGTGTCCTGGGTAGTCAATCATACGGGATGGAACTTCGGAAGGCTGACTGCTGACGGGCTGTTAGGTGTCTGCACCCCTGTCACAAGTGCAAACGCAAAACCGGGCGACCTGATTTTCTTCCAGGGTACCTACAACACCAGCGGCGCAAGCCATGTAGGAATCTATGTAGGCGGCGGAATGATGATCCACTGTGGCGACCCGATTTCTTATGCAAATATCAATACAAGTTATTGGCAGAGCCATTTCTATACGTTTGGCCGTCTGCCCTAACAGAATGGAGGTAATGTTTTGAACCCTAAAATTGAAAAACTGGAAAAGGAAATAGAAAAGACCAAAGCTAAGATCGCAGATATGCAGGGCAAGCTCCGGGAACTGGAAAAGCAGAAAACGGAGCTTGAAAATACAGACTTTGTGGCAGTCGCCAGAAGCTATCACCTGACACCCGGAGAACTGGCTGAATTTTTGAAAACGCGGCAGATGGCTCCTGCATCGGAACCGCAGAAACAGGAGGAAGTGAATGAGGACTAAACATATTTTTAAGGTGTTGGCGCTTGTGCTTTGCATAGGCGCCTTCGCTTTACCTACAACAGCTTTTGCAGCCGGAGGAAAGGATACTGTACCCCCTTCCCTTGAAGCGTCTCTTACAGACGGAAAGGTTCAGATTGAGGCAGCGGATGATAATTCCGGCGTGGAGGCAGTTTATATTGATGAAAACCGCGTCAATTCCCTTACGGATGGGAAAGCCTCTGTGATCCTGAAAGATTATGCCGGGAAAGAAAAAAGCGTGAGCGTCTATGCGGTGGATTATGCCGGCAACCACTCGGAAACGGTCAAGTTTGATAATCCGTATTATACGGAGTCCAAACCGGAGGCACAGACATCCACAAAACCGGCACAGACCCAAAGTGCGGGAACGGCGGCACAGACAAAGCCCTCCGGCAGTTCGGGTGGTTCGACTAATACCGCTTCCGGAAACGCAGGAAATGCTTCTGCTGAAAATAGCGGCAATGCTGATACCGGCGACACCCAGGAAGAAAACACATCCTCGATCCCGGAGGGGGCTTTCACACCGGATGGCAGCGCTTCCGTTTTGGATGAAGCCCAGGAAACGGCTGACGATAAACAGTTTTACACCATTACTACCGAAGCCGGCAATGTGTTTTACCTGATTATTGACGGTAAGCGCGATTCCCAAAATGTTCACTTCTTAAACGGAGTGACCGAGGCTGACCTGATGGCGCTGGCCGAAAAGGGCGACGGCAGCATGAGCGTGATCCCGGCAGGTGATACCTGTACCTGTACGGAGAAATGCGAGGCCGGAAAAGTGAGGACCGACTGCCCGGTCTGCAAAAACGATCTGACCGGCTGTGTTGGGAAAGAAACGAAACCTTCTGAACCGGAGCAGCCAGAGACGGAACAGCCGAAGAAAGATACCGGCAGCATAGGCACCATCATCTTTGTTGTGCTTGCACTTCTGGCTGTGGGTGGCATTGGCTACTATGTCAAAATCGTGCGTCCAAAGCAGCAGGCGGCAGACGAGGAATTTGAGGATGACGGTTACGGGGAAGGATTTGACCCGGATGAGGCTTACGGCGAACCGGAATATCTGTCAGAGGATGATTTTGACGATCAGGAAAAAGAACTAACAGACCAGGACAGTAAATAAAGCTGCCCTTGATTATGAAGAAAGTGAGGATTTTCTATCGTGAATATGAAAACCAATACACACCGCCACGGCTTTCACAGGCTTGTGGCGCTTTTACTTTGTGCGGTATGCGTCCTGGGGCTTCTGCCAGCCCAGGCGTTTGCCATGTCACCGGGCGAGACGGCAAGTTCCTGGCTGGGTGATTATTATAAGGGCTCTGACGGACAGCATTACAATGCCCCGGCGCCTTACACCTATCTGGTTTACCAGTCAGACGGTTCTATGGATGTGCGCACCAGTTCCGGGGGTAATCCGTATAAGCATTACATGCTGACAACTTCGGATGGGAGCAGCCACCAGGTTTATTGTGTGGAGAGCGGAATCCCCTATAATACTTCCGATAACTCTTATACGTCGGAAAGCGGGAAGAACAGCCACTATTTAGAGCTTCTTCCTTCCACTGCAAGAAAAGGAATTACCTTAACGACGATTTACGGATGGAAACCCGGTGCGGCGCTTCCTGTTTCGGGGATCAATGAGGACGATTATAAAATCGCAACACAGATTATTTTGTGGGAATACCAGCAGCAGCTTAGGACTGATCCGTACAGCCGTCATGGGAACGGACATGCAAAGGCAGACCAGTATTTCAGTGTCATTGCCGGACGTCCTGCGGAAAAAGCCTACAACTGGATTCTTTCGCAGGTTGCCTCCCATTCTACGGTTCCTTCTTTTACATCTGCCAGCAAGGATAAGGCTCCTGTGTTGGAACTGAAATGGGATGTGGAGAAAAAGGTTTATACCCTGACGGTCACAGATACCAATAACTTAAAGATTGACTTAGAAAAGCTCTCCGGCAGCGGTGTGAGCGTTACCAGAAGCGGCAACAAATATACCTTTACCAGTAAAAAAATGATTATGGACCCGGTGAGTTTTGCCTTTCGGAAGAACATTCCTGTGGCGGAGGATATGCTGATCTGGGGCAGACCCGGCTATCAGACCATGATGACCGGCGCCAGTGATCCGGTTTTCTTCTACCTGAACATCAAGACCGAAACTTACGGTACGGCAAAGATTGTCAAGACCAGTGAGGACGGCATTGTGTCCGGGATTCCGTTTCATATCTCCGGCACGGATGTGCTGGGAAATAAAGTCAGTGAGGATGTTGTGACCGGGGAAAACGGACAGATCGAGAAGAAACTTCTGCCTGGTACCTACCTTGTGACGGAGCAGCCGGTAGACCGCTATGTGACACCGGCAGCACAGTATATCACCGTGGAAAGCGGCCAGACGTCCTCTGTCCATTTCAGTAATATCTTAAAGAAATTCCGTGTCCATGTGGTTAAGACGGATGCAGACACCGGAACCGCCCAGGGTGACGCCACCCTTGCCGGAGCTGTCTATGGGATTTATAACAATGGCGAGCTGGTGGACACTTATACCACCGGACCGGATGGGGATTTTATGACCCGCTACTATGTATGCGGCGATAACTGGACCATTCGGGAGATCGAACCCAGCACTGGCTACCTTCTGAACGATACCGTTTATGAAGTAGGTGCTTCCCCGCAGCTTTATGAAGTGGAATTAAATACTGCAGAAAACCAGGTAACGGAAACTGTGATCTACGGCAATATCCAGCTTATCAAGCATACGGATGATCCGGACCCTGATGTGTCCGAAAAAGAAAATACGGAAGAACCAAATGAGGGTGTGATAGAGCGCCCGGAGGCCAGAGCTGTCTTCGAGGTGTTCTTAAAGGCTGCCGGCAGTTATGACGGGGCAAAAGAAAGTGAGCGTGACCTGCTGACAACGGACAGTGACGGATTTGCTGCTTCCAAACAGCTCCCTTACGGCCATTACACCGTACACCAGACAGCCGGCGAGGAAGGCAAGGCATTTATTCCTGACTTCACCGTCTTTGTGAATGAGAACGGATTTACTTACAGCTATATCCTGAACAACCGCACCATTACCGCAAGACTCCTTGTGGAAAAGTGCGACGCCGAGACCGGAAATATTATCCCGATGACCGGCACCGGATTTCAGATCAAGGATTTATCTACCGGGGAATTTATTACCCAGGAGATTTTCTATCCGAACCCGGAAACCCTCGATACCTTCTATGTTTCGGATGAAGGCTGGCTCATGCTGCCAGAGCCTCTGCACACCGGGGATTATGAACTTTATGAGGTGGCAGCTCCTTACGGTTATGTGCTTTCCAGTGAGCCGGTGCCTTTCACCATTGATGGCAGTGAGGCTGTTGTGACGGTCACACAGTACAATATGCCGCAAAAGGGCCAGTTTACTATCTCCAAGACCGGGGAAGTTTTTGCCTCCGTGCAGGAAAATGACGGTCTGTACCAGCCGGTGTATGAGGTGAAAGGACTTCCGGGCGCGGTTTACGACGTCATTGCCGACGAGGATATTTATACCGGAGACGGTACCCTGCGCACAGCCAAAGATACGGTTGTGGAAACATTGACTACCGGAGAGGACGGAACCGCCCAGAGCGGGCTTTTGTACCTGGGCCGTTACCGTCTGGAGGAACGCCAGGCACCTGCGGGAATGGTGCTAAATACGGAACCGGAATACGCAGAACTTACCTATGCGGGCGAAACTGTGGAAGTGACGCAGACAGCCGTAGGCTTATATGACGAGCGGCAGAAAGCGGCAGTTGACCTTCATAAATCTCTGGAAACAGATGAACTTTTTGGAATCGGTCTGGGTGAGGAATTTAAGGATATTTCCTTTGGCCTGTATGCTGCTTCTGATCTGACCGCAGCGGACGGAAGTATCATTCCGGAAGATGGACTGCTGGAAGTGGTTTCCGTGGCTGCCAATGAGAACGGCGGCTTTTCTTCCTCTTTTGCCTCTGACCTGCCGTTTGGCAGCTACTATGTGAAGGAGCGCACTACCAACGCAGCCTATATTCTGTCCGATCAGGAATATCCTCTGGAATTTGCCTATGCCGGACAGGAAACTGCCCTTGTTTCCATTGCGGTGAATGGCGGTGAGGCAATCGCCAATGAATTGTTAAGGGGCCGTGTTGACGGAAAGAAATATGGAGAGTCACCGGACAGCGGCGATCCTGTGGAGCTGGCCGGAGCCCTGATCGGTCTGTTTGCGCCTGATACCGAAGCATTTACAGAGGAACAGGCACTGCTTACGGTAACTACCGGTGAGGACGGCAGCTTTGCCTTTGAGGAAATCTCTTACGGGCACTGGATCATTGCGGAAATTTCCGCACCTGCCCTTTATACCGTCAGCAAAGAGCAGCACCATGTTTATATCGGTGCGGACGGACAGCAGATTGAAATTCGTGTAGATAACACCCTGATCCGGGGCAGTGTGCAGGTACAAAAAACCGAGGCGGTGGATGAACCTTCTTCTGCTGATAAAAAGGACGGGGAAGAAAATACCTTTCTGCGTTTCCTTTCCGGTGCTGTTTTTGAACTGTATGAGGACACCAATGGCGACCAGAAATTTGACAGCGGTGACAAGCTGCTGGGGGAACTGACGGAAAAGGATGCAGGATTCCATACCGCAGAGAACCTTCTGGCTAAGGGCTATTTCGTAAAGGAAAAGACTGCGCCGGAGGGCTATCAGCCGGACGAAAATGCTTATTACTTTGCCATTACCGAGGATGGCCAGGTTGCTGTGATTGAAAACGGCGACGCAGGACGGGGATTTTCCAATGAAGCCTACCGCGGCAATCTGAAGATCACAAAAGATTCCAGTGACGGACGAAAAGAGGGCTTTGCCATTGAGGTAAAGAGTGCGGACGGTTCCTACTGTGAGACCTTTACCACTCCAAAATCCGGTATCATCGAGGTCAAGGGCCTGCGTGTGGGGATTTATACCGTGACCGAGATTGCCAACCGTGCAAGCAAGGACTATATCATTCCTGACGCTGCCACTGTGGAGATCAAAGCAGATCAGACTTCCACGGTCCAGTTCTTCAATGAAAAGCCGGAGAAACCGGAAACGCCGGAAACACCGGAGAATCCCAAAACACCGACGACACCGACCACGCCTACAACACCGTCAAAGCCTGTGCCGCAGACCGGGGATGACAGTTTTATTTTCCTCTGGGGCGGACTTCTGGTTTTCGCAGTGATTGGCGGCGGTATTGCGTCTGTGTTTGTTTTCCGAAAAGGAAAATATGAAAGGAACACACCGAAAAGCAAAGCGGTAAAATTCAGTGCTGTTGCACTTTCCCTTTTGCTGGCAGCCTGCAGCAGTTTTATGCTGGTTCAGGAAATCGGTGAATACAGGGAAAGCGCCGAGGCTTACGATGGGCTGGCTGATCTGGTAGAGATGCCTCAGCAGGAAGAAAAGCCGGACACGACGGAAGAAACTTCCGGGGAGGACGATTCCGTGGTTCTCCCCTCTGTGGATTTTGAGATACTGCAGGAAAACGGACCGGACATCATTGCATGGCTGACCCTGCCTGATACGGCAGTCAATTATCCGGTGACGCAGGCAGAGGATAACGACTACTATCTGCGCCACCTTTATGACGGTACCTACAATAAAGCCGGCTGTCTGTTTGCAGACTATGAAAACAAGAAAGATTTTTCAGACCGGAACACCATTATCTACGGTCACAACATGCGGGATGGCTCCATGTTCGCCTCTCTCAATGAGTACAAAGAACAGAGTTATTATGACAGCCACCCGCAGATGTATCTTGTAACGCCGGATGGCGGCTATCTCTGTGATATTTTCGCAGCGTTTGAGGCAAAACCAAAAGAATCCGGCAGTGATACTTCGCCCTGGAGGATGGAATGGAAAGATGACGGAGCCTATACGACCTGGCTTTCGGCTATGGCGGACCGTTCCGTGGTAGAAACGGATGTTACGGTAACTTCCAGTGATAAGGTGCTGACCCTTTCCACCTGTACACCGGGCGGTGCCAGCCGCTTTATTGTCATGGGAAAGCTCACAGAAGTGGTTACGGAAACTGAATAATTTAAGAACCGGTGCGGGGGCAGATGCTCCCGCACCTATCATATATGGAGGATTTTTTATGGTAAATACCATTGTGTCGATTCCGGGTTATGTGCATTTGTACCGCTCCTTGCTGCGGTTTTATGACATGCCGGAAAATGAAATCCGGGAAATGCTGTATCTTCTGAATACGGCAAATCTGGACTGCTATGCGTACTATCACCCGGAAGTACATGTGATTGAAAGCGGTCCGGTTGCCTTCTGCGGCTGGCTGGAAGAAATGGACTGCCGACCTTACCGCACGGAGGTCCAGCTTTATAAAGCACTGTTGTTTTTGAAGCGGAGCGTTGACCGTGATCTGATTGTCACCTCCCAGCGTGAGGCGCTGCAGACGCTCCGGTGTATTCTCTCCAATATCGAATACCGCTTTTATAAGGCTTACGGTATGGAGATTGAGGATAAACGGACGGTGTACAGCGATTGTGCTTATCGTCTTGTGCCGAGGGAGGACGAACCCAGCGTGTGCCTGATGCACGACTGGATTTATCTGCCGAGTGCGTAATGATGTCACGAATAATACACAATATTCGTGACATTGTTGTAGTTACTTTTTTCAAATCAAATGTATAAGCCTCCTTATTTTAGGGAATGCTTAAAATAAAAATGGGCGTTCCTATTGAAATAATGTCACGAATAATATATAATATTCGTGACATGAAAGGAGGCAGATCTATGGACAACGGATATACCAAACAGGTACGGGAACGTATTTCAATGGCGGAAGATGGAACTGTTTTTGCGACTTCTGATTTTGCGGACATTGCAGATACAACATCCATCCGTCAGAGTTTGAAACGACTTGTTGAGAATGGTATTTTAAGGCGGATTCTCAGGGGAATTTTTGAAAAGCCCAAATACAGTAAGCTGTTAAACGAGTATGTTGCGCCGGATCCGGATGCAGTAGCAAAGGCATTAGCCCGGAGCTATCATTGGACCATTGCACCCTGCGGCAATACTGCCTTAAACATGCTGGGGCTGTCTACTCAGGTAACTGCGGTCTGGTCCTATATCAGTGACGGACCGTATAAGACCTATGAGTGGAACTCTACGAAGATTGAGTTTAAGCACCGGACCAACAAAGAGATCACAGGACTTTCCTATATGACAGCACTTGTGATTCAGGCATTAAAAACGCTGGGAAAAGCAAATGTCACACAGGAGGTTGTTGAAACGCTTTCTTCTAAATTAAGTGATACGGATAAAGCTGCTTTACTGAAAGAAGGCAGCGAAAGTACGGATTGGGTCTATGATACAATCCGGCAGATATGCGGAGGTGAAAAGGCATAATGAGAAACGTAGCAATGCTGTCAGACAATGACCGTCGGGAGCTGTTCCGAAACACAGCAGATAAAATGGGGTTGCATGATGCGATTGTGGAAAAAGATTTTTGGGTGTGTTTTACCCTGGATTATCTGTTTCACCGCTCGCCCTGGAAAGATTCCATTACCTTTAAGGGCGGCACCAGCTTATCAAAAGCATTTCATCTAATCAGCCGTTTCTCCGAAGATATTGACCTAATCTTAGACTGGCGGGTGCTGGGCTACCAAAAAGAGGAACCCTGGGAGAAACGTTCCAATACCAAACAGGACGCATTTAATAAAGAGGCCAATGCCCGTGCGGAAGTATTTCTTGCTGAAACCTTCTGCCCGGCAATTAAGGATGGATTGTCGCAGGAACTTGGGCGTGAGGCAAATGTCTACATAGATGAAAAGGATAAACAGACGGTTATCTTTGCTTATCCTCATTTGTTCACTAATGCGGCAACGCTGCAGGTGATCCGGCTGGAAATCGGTGCCCTGGCGGCATGGACCCCGGCAAAAGTGGCAGAGATTGAACCTTATGCGGTCCGGTATTATCCTGGGGTTTTTGAACAGAAAGCCACGGACATTCTTACTGTTGCACCGGAGCGTACTTTTTGGGAAAAGGCGACCATTCTTCACCATGAAGCAAACAGGCCGGAACATCTGGAAATGCCGCAGCGGTATTCCAGACACTATTATGACCTGTACCGGATGTCTATGACAGCCGTAAAAGAATCCGCTTTTGCTCACCGTGACCTGCTTCAAAAGGTTGTGGATTTCAAAATGAAATTTTATCCGCGAGCATGGGCGAAATATACGGAGGCTGTGCCGGGAACTTTGAAACTGCTCCCACCGGAGTACCGTTTTCCTGCGTTGCTGGCAGACTATGAAGCCATGAAAGATATGCTTTATGGAGATATTCCAGACTTTGAAGCAGTAATGTCCGCAGTCAGGGAGCTGGAAAAAGAAATCAACGCACTTTAATTTCATACATAAACACGAAGCCCGACTATTCGATTTTGAGTAGCCAGGTTTTTCTATGTCCAAAGGAGGGATGCCATATCACACAAAATGAAGTCAACAAAGTGTTTGACGAGCAGGTGGCCTTATGTGCCAGAATCCTGCAACAGAAAACAAAGGAATACACCGGAGACGATACGGACCGGCTGGGAGCCTTTAAGGCGGCTGCGGCTTTGCAGCACTGCACACCGGAGCAGGCCCTTGCCGGGATGCTGGCAAAGCATATCGTTTCCCTGTATGACATGTGTTTTGACGATGGAACTCATTATGACATAAGCACATGGGATGAAAAAATCACAGACAGCTTAAACTATCTGTTTCTGCTGAAAGCCATTGTAAAGGAGGGCGATACCGATTAAGCAGATTGAAATTAAAATTTTGAACTGTTCCGCTGTGAAAGAGGCGGAAAAAAATATGGTCTTTGCGGCCAGACTTACCCAAAGGGGGCATAAGATTTCCACGATGGAGGATCTGTTGGCGCTTTATGAACAGTCATTCAGTGACGACACGTTATCTGCGATCAGCAGCCTTCCCCACCCGACGGTCCAGAAGTTTTCCGTGATTACCGTTGCCATTGTAGGTGCAAGCAGGCGTTTCCTGGCACAGATCACCAGACACCAGAATGAAGTAAAATTTATGAGTGCGTCGCTGCAGTACAGCAACTACGCAGGCCAGGCGGACTTTGCCATTCCCTATGAAGTGCTGGCAGCCGGTCAACCGATCCGGGAGCTTTACTTAAAAAGCTGTCAGTCAGATATGGACTGCTATGAGCAGTTATGTCATGCGGGGCTGGGTCATGATGCGGCGGGCTATGCCACACCGCAGGGGCTTCGGAATGTCCTGATTATCAGTGCTACCCCTTACCAGTGGAAACATATCATCGGTCAGCGGGTTTGTCGGCGAAATACGGACGAGACCAGGATTGTACTCTTAAAAATCTGGCAGGAGCTTTTTGGTTTGAGCCCGGCACTGTTTGCACCGCAGCTTACCGGTTCTTTCTGTCAGAGGGATAAATGCCTGGAGGGGAAAATGAACTGTGGGAAAAAGATCGCTGCCAATATGACACCTTCGGAACTTCTGGCAGCGGATTACCCGCTGCTTATGGGAGTTGGCAGCCATGAAGATTAAGCTGATTGACTTTGGGATGACAAAGGAGCAGACCCCTTACCGCCCACACGGGAATGATGCCGGGGCGGATGTGTATATGCCTTTTGACTGTACCATAGAGCCGGGAGAAATCGAGAAAATCCCGCTGGGGTTCGGAATTGAAGTGCCGGACGGATATGCAGGTTATGTGTTTCCACGTACCAGCATGGCGGTCAAAGGACTTGTCTGCGAGCTGCCACCCATTGATTCCGGCTACCGGGGAGAAATCCATGCAATTTTAAGTAATGTAAGCAATCGCCCACACACGATTTCCAAAGGCTCACGGATCGGGCAGCTTGTGATTACCCCCGTGGTGATTGCAGACTTTGTTTCAGAACTTGGAGCAGAGCGTGGCACAGGTAGTTTTGGCAGCACCGGCAAATAAACGGATATTCAGGATATTTCTTGGATAACCGCCGGTATAGGGAATGGATAAAACAGGGATAGATACGGGTACAATAAGAAAAAGCGGTCATCAAAACCGTGGCCGCTTTACTTTCTGTTATTCAGTTCCTTCATAAGACCGAGGATATGCGTCATGGATTTGGAATCCAGCCGTTTGGCTTCTTCCATGAACTCCCGCAGGGCTTCCGGGTTCGGATTTGCTTCGTCGAAAAATTCCTGCGGTGTTACACCGAGATATTCGCAGATATAAAAGAATGACTGCATAGCGGGAAGTGACTTTTTATTCTCAATATTATTGATGTAGTTGTTCGCTTGCCCCAATGACAGAGACATATCGCGTGCAGATACACCTTTTTGCGTTCTCAGTTTTGCCAGACGTTCCGGGACAAAATCTTCATACATCAATCTCACCTCCCATTCTGTAATAGATTGTACCTTACACATGTGCTTTATTCACAAATGCAAAAAGGGTGTTTTCGTTGACTTGCTAAATTAAATCTATTACAATATTGAGAATGAAAGTTTTAATCTACCGAATGGAGGGGTTAGACAGATGATAGAAAAGACATGCTGTGTCACCGGACACCGGGATATACCACAAAAAGAAATGAACCATGTGAGGGCTGCCTTGCGGCGGGAAATTGACTGCGCGGTTGCAGACGGTTATACCTGTTTTATGAGCGGCTTTGCAGAGGGAGCAGATCAGTATTTTGTGGAGATTGTCATGGAACTGCAAAAAGAGAATCCGGCGCTGAAGCTGATTGCGGTGCTCCCGTATCGAAAGCGGCTGGACAGCTTAAAGAGTAAAGCCGGAACCTATGAAATGCTGGAGGCTTGTGCGGATGTGGTTGTCATGCAGGAAGAATACCAGCCCAGCGTTTATTCCCACCGCAACCGTTATATGGTGGAACACTCTGACCGGGTGATTGCTGTCTATGACGGGCGGGAAAAAGGCGGCACGGTGCGGACGATCCGTTTCGCCCATCAAATGAGGAAAGAACTGCGGGAAATTCCTGTGGGAGATATTTTTCTTCCCCATTAACTGAATGAGGCACATAAGAAAAAAGCCAGCCGTTACAGCCGGTATGTTAAGCCTGTTGGCAGCACTGCTTTGTCTTTACCTTTACCTGCAATATGGACGGGATATGGATGTTTACAATACTATTTCTACCACCAGTTCCAATTACCATGAGGAACGTATCACCGTTATAGCCAACCGGCTATTTATAGCAGACCGGGAACAATGTGCGGATTACATTCTCCAAAAGTGCAGGGAGAACAGCTTTCAAAACACCCGGTTCAGCTATGACCGGTCAAAACCGAACGCTTTATATGCAAAGGTCTATTTATCGGAACATGCGATAAAGTATGGAAATCCGGTCTTTGAATTTTCCTATACGCACAGTGCCGGAGAATATGACGCTTATAATATCATCGAGGATGTTTCGCATTTTAATCTGGAGATACGAGACAGCCAATAGAATCATGTAAATTTACAATGTCGTGGGATTACCTGCGGCATTTTTTCTTTCAAAAGGAGGCGGTTACTATTTGGAACATACTGACACACTTTTTCACTTTTACCGGAGGCATGGCGGCGGGCGTTACGCTCATGTGCCTTCTGCAAGCCGGAAAACAGGAAGATGAATGGATGGATCACAGGAACAGGAGGAATGAAGATTGAAATTAGTGATTGCGGAAAAGCCCTCCGTTGCCATGTCATTGGCAGCGGTATTGGGTGCGAATGAAAAGAAAGACGGGTACCTGGAGGGAAACGGTTATCTGGTGAGCTGGTGCGTGGGGCACCTTCTGGAACTTGCACAGCCCGAAGCCTACAAAGAGCAGTATGCCAAATGGCGTTATGCGGATTTGCCGATCCTGCCTACGGCCTGGAAATATGAAGTACCAAAGGATAAGAAAAAGCAGCTTGACCTTTTATGCAGGCTGATGAAAGACAGCCGTGTGGACAGTGTGGTATGTGCCACTGACGCGGGGCGCGAAGGCGAGCTGATCTTCCGGCTGGTCTATCAGTATGCGAAGTGTAAGAAGCCGATGGAGCGTCTTTGGATTTCCAGTATGGAGGATGCTGCGATCCGTGACGGGTTTGAACACCTGCGCCCCGGCAGCAGCTATGACAACCTTTTTGATGCTGCCCTCTGCCGTGCCGGGGCGGACTGGCTGGTGGGAATCAATGCTACCCGGCTGTTTTCCGTGCTTTACGGTGTCACGCTCAATGTGGGGCGTGTGATGTCGCCCACTCTTGCACTTTTGGTACAACGAGAGGCACAAATCAGGAATTTTAAGAGCAAATCCTTTTATGTACCGGAGATTACCTGCAGCGGGTTTACTGCTTCCGGTGAAAGGCAGGAAGAACAGGAAAAAGCCGAAACCATACGCCTTTCCTGTGACGGACAGCCGGCAACGGTCCGTTCCGTGGAGAAACAGACAAAAACGGTACAGCCTCCCCGCCTTTATGACCTGACAACTTTGCAGAGAGAATGTAACCGTATTTACGGCTATACCGCCCAGCAGACCCTTGATTATCTTCAATCCCTCTATGAGAAAAAACTGGCGACCTATCCACGTACTGACAGCCAGTATTTAACGGAGGATATGCAGGCTACCGCCGCTTCTCTGGTTCTCTGGCTTCGTGACAATCTGCCATTTGGAAAGGGCTGCAAAGGGGAGCCGGATATTGAACGTGTGACCGATGGCAGTAAAGTCACCGACCACCACGCGATCATTCCTACTGTGGAAATTGCAAGGACGGATTTGGCGTCTCTGCCCTCAGGGGAGCGGGATGTGCTGACGCTGCTTGCGGCAAGGTTTCTTTGCGCCACCGCCCAGGCACATAAGTTTGAAGCAGTCACGGCTTCTTTGGATTGTGCAGGCTATAATTTTCTTGCAAAAGGAAAGACGGTGCTGCAGGATGGGTGGAAAGAGGCGGACCGCCTCTACCGCATGGGGCTGAAACAAAAGCTGGAAGAAAAAGACAATGAGGATGCCGCTTTGCCGGAACTGGAAGAAAACCAGACCTTTTCCTCTGTGGCGGCTTCTATCCGGGAGGGCAAAACTTCTCCCCCAAAACACTATACGGAGGATTCTCTGCTTGCGGCTATGGAGACCGCAGGCGCCGAGAACATGCCGGAGGATGCAGAACGAAAAGGCTTAGGCACGCCTGCCACCCGTGCGGCCACATTAGAAAAGCTGGTGGCGGTAGGATTTGTGGAGCGGAAAAAGAAACAGCTTCTCCCAACGGAAAAAGGTGTCAATCTGATTACGGTGCTGCCGGACAATATCAAATCCCCGCTGCTTACTGCGGAATGGGAATCCAGACTGAAACAGGTGGAACATGGCGATGTATCGGCGGATGTCTTTATGGATGGGATTGCCGATATGAACCGGGAGCTTGTGAAAGCCCATACCGCACCGGAGGAACAGTTTACCAAGCTGTTTGCAGCAGGCAGAAAAGACCGTGAGGCAGTGGGCACCTGCCCCCGCTGCGGTGCTTCTGTGTATGAAGGGCAAAAAGGCTTCTTCTGTGAAAACAGGGATTGTGCCTTTGCCCTCTGGAAAGATAACCGCTTTTTCAGCTCTAAAAAGAAAAGTATCACGAAAACCGTTGCTGCGGCCCTTCTGAAAGAGGGCCGTATTTCTATGTCCGGGCTTTACAGTGAAAAAACCGGCAGGACTTATGATGCCGTTGTGGTGCTGGATGATACCGGAGGCAAGTATGTGAATTTCAAGCTGGAATTTCCACAAAAGAAAGGCGGCAGGAAATGAGCGGGCCTCCGGCTCGTGAATTAACACGCTCAGAGCGGGCAGCCATCCGCAGGCTGGTAACGGAACTGTGTGCCAATTATGACAGTCAGGAAAAACTATGTCTTCCGTTAGACTGCTCCTGTTATATGCTGCATAAGTGGTGGACCGGGAGCTACTGCCGTTATTTTGAGAAGACTGTGCTGCCAACCGATCCGGCTCTGGAATCGGCGCTGACCGGTGAGGACACTTCGCTCCGGCAAAAGAATTGTCCGGTCTGCGGAAAATCCTATCTGCCGGTGACAAGCCAGGCATATTGTTCTGACGCCTGCCGGATGGCGGCCAGAAGAAAATCCGAGCGGGAACGCAAACGCCGGGAGCGGCAAAAATGAGACTGATATGTCCGCAACTTAACTCCAAAAGGCAAGTGTTTTCAAGGCTTTCCGGCTGTTGTTTGCAGGTAGGCTATATAAGAATACTTCCGGCTTCTAAAACGGCTTTAAGTTGCGGACATTTTATCTGAGAAAACAACAGAAATGACAGGAGGCGATTGATTGAGTATCAACAGGATCACAACAGAGGACCTTCGCCGGATGGACGGCAAAGAGGGCCTAATCTTACAAGGGTGCGGCGGCGAGCTGCAGGAATGGCTTCATGGGATCAATGAAATGTTCACCGAAGCAGGATTATTGAAAAACGGTACGAAATTTGAAGATATTTCTGCCTTTGAGCATGACGGACTGACCTGTCTGCTCTATCCTTTTGAGGGTGTAGAGCTGGATATTGGGAAACTTGCCGTGTGGCGGTTACAGACCCATGAGACTTTCGGAGGTACCTGGCTCTCTGACTATGTTCCGAACCATTTAGGCGGCTTTATCGGGGAATCTGCCCCGGAGGCGGAAAAACCGGATTGTGCCCTGATCGGCCAGGACGGAAATATTTTCAATCTGGTTGGGATTGCCAAGCGTACCCTGCGTGAGCATGGAATGAACGGCCGGGCAAAAGAAATGGCAGACCGTGTCTTTGCGTCCGGCAGTTACAGCGAGGCGCTTTGTATCATTGGCGAATATGTGAATATTACTTCCACCACGGAAGAACATAAGCCCTCTCTCCGGCAGCAGTTGAAAGAGACATCACCGGAGAAAACCATTGGAAAAGCAAAACCGGAAAAACAGCCGGAACGATAACAGGAGGTTTGGATATGGAGAAAGAAAAAAATTCACAGCAGGATTTAGGAGCCCGTAGTCATGGAGAGGCAGTGTCCAGAAATGAGTCGGTTGAAAAGCTGAATGAAATTCCCGGCAGACAGATCATGCAGGAACCTGACCCGCTGGTGGAAATCCGCTCTGCGGTCCACAGTAACTATGCCGGTATGATTGCTATGCTGGGGGCAGATAACCGGGTTTACTTAGGGCGGGAGGAACATTATTCTTATCAGGACGGACAGCCCGGCCAGTATGATAACCGTGACGGTTCCCTTCTTTTTGTGAGCGATCAGCCGGATATTTATTATTTTCTTTATGGCGAGGGCTGGGCGCATACCCAGGAGGAAATGTTGGAACGTGGGCTTACACTGCGTCAGTATCAGGAATTTGCCCGGCTGCGAGAGGGTGTTCTTTCCCAGCTTGCGGTCACAAGAGAGATATTGTTTGGCGGGCAGCCTTTTCAGGAGCCGGAAAACTATCTGAAAAATGCAGAACTTTACGAGGAAGGACAGACAGGAAATTACAATATGCTCAATGGAACCATTGACAATGAGCCTCCGGTGCGTCCTGATCTGACAGATGGCCAGACCCATGAGGAAATCCGGGAACTGGCACCGCAGACTTTACCGGGTGAAAAGCCTTCCCTGATGGAACGTCTGAAAGCAGACCGCCCGGAGCATGAAGCTCGGCAGATGGTACCGCCCGGCCTGGAAAGGGGGATGTGGTAATGGGCGTCAAATTTGAAGATATGGATATTCTGGATGCTTTGGGTAAGATTATGGAACTTCACACCAAGCATTATAAAGATGATTTTGACCTGGACAAAGAACTGCTTGCAAAACTGGCGGTATCAGAACATACCGAGGACCGGCGGGTTCTTTGGATGTCCAGACCATGCGGAACCTATACCCTGCGGGAGCGGGATGTTTATTTGCAGGACAGCCACGAAAACAAGATATGGAACTTTTACCATGAGCAGACAAATGATCCGATCCTTGCGTATGCCCTGAACCTGAAAGGAATCCAGGACGGGAAGGTGACCGGGGATATTTACCCACTGGATTATGGCACTCATGTGGAACGGACAAAACTTCTGACTTGCCCGATCACACAGGTAACGGTGCTATTTGAAGATGGAGCTTCGGCGGTTCTCCCCTATGCGTCACGCAGGCAGAAAATCAACGAACTTATGCAGGAGCACGGCGCACCCAAATCCATGTACTATGCCCCGGAAAGTGAACGGGAGCTTTCCCACATTTTAGACCGGGAACGGTTGAAACGGGAACACCACGCAAGCCCAGGAAATTTTAAGGAGTATCTGGAAAAGCTAGAGAAAGGCACGTTGCGCGGTCAGTTGCACTTAGGGAAAAACGCAGACCCTTCTCACAAAAATGCACCTCGTAAGGATGCACCGGAACGATGAAAGACCCGAAGAAAAAGCGAGATGTGCGCATTGAGTTTGTGGTTTCTGAACAGGAGGCAGAACTGATTCAGGAACACATGGCGGAGCTCGGCATTACGAATCTTTCCGCTTACCTGCGTAAGATGGCGGTGGACGGTTATATCATTCATTTGGATATGAGCGGTATTCAGGAAATGACAAGGCTTTTGCGTATCTGCTCCAACAACTTAAACCAATATACCCGCCGTGCCAATGAAACCGGAAGTGTTTATGCCACCGATATAGAGGACCTGCATACTCGCCTGGATGATCTCTGGTCCGGCATGGAAACACTGCTGCGAAACTTTGCAAACATTCCGTAAACAACCGAAAAACCGTTGCTATTCCTTTCTCTGCACGGTAGAATTTTTATAGGAACATAGGTTTTTATGAAAGGGGGCTTCGCCATGAAGCTGATCGGTAAAATTTTATCTCTGCCTTTGATACTGGTGACAGGGATTTTATATGGCTTCTGTAAATTTGTTGTGATTGCCTCCGGCGCTGTGCTGGGGATTTTATCGGGAATTGTATTTTTAGCGGCATTGGGGATTTGGATTTCTGCCGGACTGCTACCTGGGCTTGCGTGGCTGGCAATGGCATTTCTTATCAGTCCTTACGGTCTTCCGATGGCGGCGGCTTGGCTGGTTGGAAAGCTGGGCGGTCTCAATGATGCGCTGCGGGATTTCCTTTTTAGTTAAACATTTGAGGCGGAGCACGGGTGTTGTGTTCCGCTTCTTTTTCACTATAGGGGCTGCTTTTAAGCCTTTGATTGGAGGGATTATTTTGAAAGAACAGACGTCATTTTATACCTATCCGGGGCGCTATGCCAGTGAGCATGGAGAACTGGAACAATACCGTGCGTCCTATCGGGCAAACATTTCCTGTAAAGAAGTGATTGAACATTCGATTACCGCCCATTATGGGAATAACCGGCTTGATCCGGCATGTGTAAAACAGGTAGTAGAACAGTTTGGACATGAGCGGGTATTTTATGTCCTTGCTAATACCGTGCGTCAAAAAGATTTTGATGGACGCATTTCCCATGACAACAAAGCGTGGGCAAAAACAATTCCGGTGTGTGAGGACCCGGACGGCTTCGGCGGTGACAGAAATGTTTATTTTGTTGTGGACCGCCCCCCCCATACAGGACTGACAGATTTATTTCTTACCCAGGTGCGAAAGGCGTATGATCTGGAGCAGGAAAAGAAGCCTTCCGTGCGTGACGCACTTGGCAAGGCTTCCGTACAGCCGGCACAGACAACGGCAAAAACTCATAAAGGCCAGGAACGGTAACGGTCTGAAAATCTGAAACAGGAGGTGATTTTTTGGCAACTACACGGCTGATGCCTCTGCATACCGGCAAGGGCCGGAATCTGTCTACCGCTATTGCAGACATCATTGACTATGTGAAGAATCCGCAAAAGACGGATTTCGGAAAGTTTATCTATGGCTATGAGTGCGACACCCGGATTGCTGACGCAGAATTTCTTTTATCCAAACGCCAGTATGCCAGCCTGACCGGAAGAAACCGGGGATCGGATGATGTGATTGCCTATCATCTCCGGCAGGCATTTAAGCCCGGAGAAGTGACACCGGAAGAAGCAAACCAGATTGGCCGGGAACTTGCCATGAAACTGACGAAAGGAAATCATGCTTTTATTGTTTGTACTCATGTGGATAAGCACCATGTTCATAACCACGTGATTATAAATTCTACAACAACAGACTGCACCCATAAGTTTCGGAATTTTTGGGGTTCAACCTGGGCGATCCGCCGAATGAATGACAAGCTGTGTCTGGAACATGGGCTATCGGTCATAGAGAATCCCAAACCCAGCAGAGATCATTATGGCACATGGATGGGTGATAAAAAACAGCCCTCCTATCACGCACAGCTACGCATAGCGATTGATGCTGCTCTGGAAGAAGGACCAAAAGACTTTTCTGATTTTTTGAAAAAACTGGAGGCTGCCGGAATTGAAGTGAACCAGGAGCGAAAACACCTCCGCTTCCGGGTGCCGGGGCAGGAAAATTATACCCGCTGTGATACCTTAAAAGGTGATTATACCGAGCTTGCAATCAAAGAAAGAATTGAGGGCATCCGCACGGTAAAGTCCCGCCGTACTTTTGCTCCGAAGCAGGCTCCGAAAGTTGGGCTGCTGGTAGATATAGAAGCGGCGGTACATGCGGGAAAAGGTCCTGGATATGAACGCTGGGCGCGGGTATTTAATATCAAACAGCTTTCTCAGGCAGTGATTTACCTGAAAGAACATGGGGATATGAGCTATGCAGATTTGCAGGAAAAAGCGTCTGCTGCTACAGCCAGATTTAATGAGCTGTCCGATCAGATAAAAAATCTGGAATCACAGATGAACGCGAATGGAGAGCTGCAGAAACAGATCGTAAACTATGCCAAAACGAGAGCTGTCTATGTGGACTACCGCAAAGCCGGTTACAGTAAAAAATTCCGGGCGGAGCATGAGGCAGATATACTTATTCATCAGGCGGCAAAGAAACATTTTGACAGACAGGGAATTACAAAGCTCCCCTCTGTCAAAGCATTGCGGGAAGAATATGCCGGACTGCTGGAACAGAAACGGAAAGCCTATGCTGCCTACAAACAGGTACGGTCTGATATGCGGGAACTGCAAAATGTCAAGGCGAATGTGGACTATCTTCTGGATATTCCTGCCGGGCGGGAAACACAGCCAGACATACAGAAGTCACGATAATCATAGGCTCTTTTCATTTGTTTTTCAGCGTTCGCAGAACGCACAGCCGTCACCGCAGGTGGCGATCTCAGGGGTTTGGGGATATGTCACCAACAAGCATTATTGCAGGTTTTCCGGGAACGGAAAATCTGCAATAATACGCAATCTTACGGAAGATTGCATTGCTTGCCGATTTGTGAAGGAACCCACTATGTGGGAATACCGTATCTCCTGTTATTGATTTTGTATATGGATTGTAGTAAACTATAGCATGGTTACTTGTAGCTAACTATAAATCCAAAGTGAGGTGAAAAGATGGACGCTACTATGAAGAATCCACAATTTCAGGATATATACTTTCCTAATAAAAGGAAACAGCAAGAGAATTTGATTGTTCAACAAAACACAGACACCGGCTTTGGTGAAATGAATTGCTACGATGTGGCGCATGGAATAACAATCACCTATAATAATCTTAATATGGATTCGTGTTATCGGCCCATTATTCCCCAGCAAGACTTTCTACAAATAGATCATTGTCTGGAAGGCTGTTATGAATGTGAACTGTCTGGCGGTTCCGTTAGCTTTTTGGGTGAGGGGGATTTATCTGTCAGTAATTTGTGTAAAGGACAGCAGCTTTTTGTTGGTTCCAGAATCCCCTTGAAAAAATATCGTGGAATCACAGTTTTATTTGAAATAGAAACAGCTCAAAAAACACTTAATTCCGATTTCAAACAAGCCGATATAAATTTAGCACAGATTCGGGATACATTGTGTGCAGATGGGCGCTCCTTACTGATAAAATCCAAGCATGAAATAGACCATATTTTTAGCGAGTTATATTGTGTAGACGAAAGGATTCGCCTCCCCTATTCATGGGTAAAGATTATTGAACTGCTTTTATTTTTGAGCCTGTTGGACGCCAGCTATGTTAAAAAACCTCGCCAATTTTCCGAAGAAGTTTCTAAAGGAACTCAAAAAGCATACCAGTATATTATTGAAAATCCTTTTTCTAAAATAACCATTCCTGAATTAGCTGATATGTTTCATGTTGCCGAGTCCAGTATGAAACGCTGCTTTACCTCCCTTGCCGGAAATTCTATTGGTACTTTTATGAAAATTAAGAGGATAGAGGCTGCGGCTGAATTATTGATTTCGGAACCGCAACTTAGTATTTGTGAGGTTGCCGAGGCAGCCGGATATGAAAATCAAAGTAAATTTTCCGCTGCTTTCAAATCAATATTTGGTATGACACCGTTTGCCTATCGTTGTAAATCTTGGTGAGCTAATTGGAGTAAAAATTCACCTGATCGGTTATAGATTCTACCCGTTCTGACCTGCTATACTTGGATAGGTCGGTGGTAATAAGATGTACTGAAAAGAGCCGCAATGCGGCTCTTTTTTAGGGTTAACAGGTTAGCTGAAGCTAACCCACAAGAACAAGTCGATACTAACTCAAAGGAAAGAGAGTGAAATGAATGTGTTGAACAAAGGAAATCTTGGGCGAAGAATACTAAAACGTCTATTAAGTCTTATCATTGTAGTTTGGGGTGTCGTAACATTAAGTTTTTGCTTGCAAGTATTTACAGGAACGGACCCTGCGGAAATGATTGTACGGAAAAACAGTTTGTTTGCTACAGAAGAACAAATTCAGACCGTAAGGGAACAGCTTGGTTTGGATGCTCCGTTTCACGAGAGATATATTGACTACATCAAAGGAGTTGCAACTGGAGATTTAGGAACTGCGATTACGAATCGGCAACCGGTTATTGAAAATATTAAAGACGCTCTCCCTGTGACTTGTACAATGATTATTATGGCAATGGCATGGGTGATTCTATTTACAGTGATTCTTTCTGCAATTTCTGTGATACGTAAAAATGGGATTTTTGATAATGTTACAAGAATTGTTTGTATCATTGGTATCTGTGTGCCGAGTTTTTGGCTTGCTTTAATTCTCTTGACGGCTTTTGCAGTTAATATTCCTATTTTTAGTGTAATTGCAGACGGCAGTATAAAATCTTTGATTTTGCCGTCTATTGCTATGGCGGTTCCGATAATTTGTATATCTACAAGAGTATTACGAGCTTCTGTATTAAATGAGTTAAAAAGTGATTATGTAGCTTATGCCAGAGCAAGAGGTTTCTCCAATTCACAAATTGTTTTCGGAGAAGTTTTGAGAAATGCACTCCCCGCTGCCATTACTCTTTTTGCCCAATATTGTGCTGCACTTTTTGGAACATCTGCTTTGGTTGAAAGTGTATTTTCTATTGACGGACTTGGAATCTACTTAATGGAAGCCTGCGAAAGCATGGACGTCTATGGTATATCTGGCGCTATTTTAATATGTGCTATCCTTTTTGTTCTCTTTAATACAGTAGCCGACATTCTTTCCAGCGTAATTTGTCCTGCGTATAGGAGGAAAAGAGTATGAAAAGGAAACCTCAAATTATCATAGGAATTATTCTAATAGTAATATTCGTTCTGCTTGCGGTAGCAGCACCACTTTTAGCCCCTAATGATCCAAACGCTACTGATTTAGCATTAAAAAATGCGCCGCCCTCCGCAGAATATCCGCTTGGTTGCGACCAAATGGGAAGATGTGAATTATCTCGTTTGATTTATGGCGCGAGGTACTCTCTTGGACTTTCCATTCCTGTACTGATTATTTTAGCTTCCCTGTCATTATTTATCGGGTGTTATTCAAGCTATAAAAGCGGAATTGTTGACGAAATCATGCGGCTGATATGCGATATTTTTATGGCATTTCCATTGATTGTTATAGCCATGTCGCTCGTCTCTGCGGTGGATAATTCTGTAGCCAGTATCATTATTGCTATTGGTATTTCAATGACTACTTGGTTTTTAAGAATGGTACGTTCTTATGCTAAAACTGAATGTGGTAAAGAATATATCGAGGCAGCGCGTATTTCCGGTGCTTCTAACTTCCGAATCGTAACACGGCATTTGATTCCGAATGTATTACCACAATTTATTGTCTACTTTACAACTGGTATTGCTACGGCAATTATGTCTGTTTCCAGCTTTGCTTTTCTTGGGGTTGGTCTTATTGCAGGAACACCAGAGTGGGGCGCTATGCTTAATGAAGCGAGAAACAGTGTGTACTCTAATCCGGGTCTCATTATCTATCCGGGAATTTGTCTCATTGTATGCTGTGCAGGATTCAACCTTTTAGGCGAAGGACTGCGGGACGCTATTGGAAAGGAGGACGAGATCAGTGCCTCTTGAAGTAAAAGACCTTTCTGTATTTCTTGCGTCCGGTGAAGTAGTTACGGAACATATTTCTTTTCAAATTGAGAAAGGAAAAATGCTTTCGATTGTCGGAAGTTCCGGCGCAGGAAAAACTACAATTTGTAAAGCCATTATGGGATTACTTGGCTCAACATATAAAGCCACGGGAGAAGTTTGGTTTCAAGGAAAAAATTTACTGTCTCTTTCAAAAAAAGAGTGTCAAAAAATATATGGAAAAGAAATTTGTTTTATCATGCAAAATCCTATGACGGCCTTTAATCCCTCTCTCCGTGTGGGGAAACAATTAGAGAAAACTTTTTTACAGCACCATGCGCGTACTTCAAAAGATGAAATGTTTTCTCTATTCGATAAAACATTACGTCAATTAGGATTAGAGGACACAGAGAGAATATTAAAAAGTTATCCTTTTACCCTTTCAGGCGGTATGCTTCAACGCCTTATGATTACTGCTGCTCTAATCAACCAACCGCAAATTTTGGTTGCCGACGAAGCCACTACTGCAATCGACGCATGTAATCGTGTGGAATTGATGAAGGAGCTAAAGAGTCTTTGTAAGGAAGGAATGTCGATATTGTTTGTTACCCATGATTTAAGGGCTGCCTCATATTCAGACCAGCTTCTTATTATGAATCATGGAAAAATTGTTGAATCAGGAGAAACCAAAAGTATCATAGAAAATCCAAAGCAAGAATATACGGAATATCTTCTCAATGCTTGCCGATTAGAAAGGAGGGAATTGATGTGATTGAAGTAAAGAATTTGAGTTGTTCTTTTTCCGAAGGAGCTTTCACTAAAAACAAATTTACGGCCGTATCGCCTATTAGTGCTATTTTCAAGAATGGAGGGCGCTATGCCATTGTAGGTGAATCCGGGTCTGGCAAAACGACTTTGGCACGAATGATTGCTGGCCTTCAACGACCAGATAACGGCAATGTGTTAATTGATGGAATCGCTGTATATGGTAGGAGACGTATTGCAGAGAAAGAGCATTTTAAGAAAGTGCAGATTATACAGCAAAATTCTGCTTCTGCCCTTGACCCCAAAATGACAATCGGAAAATCCATTGAAGAACCGCTAAGTTGTTTCTTTCACATGGAAAAAGCGGTAAGGAAAAAGCGTTGTGAAGAATTGATGGCTCTTTGCAATCTACCCGTTGATTATTATGCCAGACTACCTTCGGAATTATCCGGTGGAGAACAAAAACGAGTGGCGATTGCGCGTGCTTTAGCCGCCAGTCCAGAGTGTTTGATTTTTGATGAAGCCACAAATGGTTTTGATTTGCCACTGCGAAAAAAAATCATGGAAGAAATTATTGAACTTCAAAAGAAAGTTGGTTTCACTTTAATTTTCATTACTCACGATATGGAACTTGCTGTTGTTGTTGCTGATGAAATTCTTGTAATGAGAAATTCTCACTTAATAGAACAGGTCGCTTTTTCCGGCGATACTTCTGCATTCACCAATAGCTATAGTAAAGTTTTATTAGAGGCCAGCGGCATAATTTAATCAAGCAATCCAATAACTTTGGATAAAAATATGACAAGAAAGGAAATGATTACAATGAAATTCAAACGATTAGTAACAGCATTGCTGTCTGCAACTTTGATGATTTCTCTCGCGGCGTGTTCTGGCAATGAGAAACCAGCGGAATCGCAGACCGGAGAAGGAACCACAGCGGAGGCTATCCATGTTAATTTAGCTGAAAGCTGGGGATTTGAGTATTTCTATACAATTATTACTCCCGATGTTTCTTCCAGTACAGGATATGATATTACATACTACCTCACCAGCTTTTACGACACATTAGTAACATATAACGAAAACAACGAACTTGTTGGCTCTCTTGCCGAGGATTGGTCTATGAGCGATGATGGAAAAGTATATACTTTTCATATCAAAGAGGGAATTAAATTCTCCGATGGTTCTGATTTAACCGCCGAAGATGTAGCAAAATCTCTTATGGCTGTTCCTGTTAATCTCGGCCAATATAATGGTGGTTATGGTCGTCTTTCAACGATTATTGAAAGTGCCGAAGCAACTGATGATTATACTGTAGAGCTACGTCTAACACAGCCTTATTATAATACTTTGCGTGAACTCTGCCTTGCAAATCCATTTGGCATTGTTTCTAGTGAACAGCTCGGAGAAGATTTGAAAGCAAAAGACACTTTCAAAACAGCCACTTATGGAACAGGTCCGTATATGTATGAAGGTGATAATGACGGTCAGACTTGGAATTTTGTCCGCAACCCAAATTATTGGGGAGAAGAACCAGAAGTAGATAGCTTTTCTATCAAGAATATCCCTGATAATGACGCAAAAATTCTCGCACTGAAAAATGGCGAAATTGACTTTATTTCTGGCATTAAGAATGTATCTGCTGAAAGTTATGATGAAATTAGTCAAACCGAAGGATTTGGTGCTAAAATTGATGAAAAAGCCTTACAGACCTACTATGTCGGCTACAATTTGAATGATACAATTTTTGGAGATCAGGTTATAAGAGAAGCTATTTCTGATGCTATTGATAAGGACGCAGTAGTAGAAAGTATCTACGGCGGACTGCACGGAAAAGCCGATACGTTCTTTTCCAGTGATTTGCCTTACTGCGACGTAGAGCAAGCTACAACCACTTTTGATATTGATGCCGCTAATAAACTTTTAGATGAAGCTGGATATACAGATTCCGACGGTGACGGTATCAGGGAAAAAGATGGTACGAAAATATCTGCGGACTTCTTGTATCAGACCGGTTCTGCGTCCGATGATAATTTAGCTGTATATATTTGTGACCAAGCAAAAAAAATTGGGATTGAATTGACGCCAAATTCTGCGGTAATGATGGATTGGTATGCAATGGTTCAGGGCGGCCAGTATGGTTTAACTATCTTTAAGACACAGGGCGGTTTTTATGACCCAGCTAATGTTGTAACAAACATTAACCCTCAGACTTCTATGGACCCGATTTTAATGTTGATTGGTACAACAAAACCGGAAATGGCAGAATTGGTATCTGAACTGGACGCTTCTACAGATGAAACCCGGATTCAGGAAATTTATAACACGATTCTCACCACAATAGCAGATGAAAACTTAACTACACCGCTTGTATATATGCACCAGTTAGCAATTTACAGTGACAAGGTTAAGGATTATACTTTCCCTATGGATTCCAATTTTACATCTATTCAAAATATTAAGGTGAAGTAACTCCTTACATAAAAGGGCGGCTAACCATAGCCGCCTTTTCTTATAATTATGATTGTGAGCTAATTGGAGCAATAATATACCTAATAGGTCGTAGAAGCAAAAAGAAAAAAATATTACAATAAAATAGCGGTTAGCATATACTGACCAAATTTGAAAGGAGGACTTGTTTCTATGAAACAAAAAAACAATGGGATAAAGCGGCTCCTTGAATTTACCGGAAATAAACGGGGCGTTCTAAATTTATCCCGCATTTTATCCGGCATAAGTGCCATTTTCATTTTAGGCCCTTTCCTTTGTGTGTATTTTGCAGCACGGGATTTAGTTGATGTATTTACCGGCAGCCCTTTAGATACAGAAAGTTTAGTTCGCTGGGGCATAATTGCTTTAGCTCTGGAGCTGATCGGATTGCTTCTGTACTTTTGCGCCTTGCTTTGTTCTCACGTTGCTGCCTTTCATACAGAAAAAAATTTGAAAATGGCCGCATTAAAGCACCTTGCAAAAATGCCTATGGGATATTTTGACACAAATCCCAGCGGAAAATTACGTAAAATCATTGATGAAAACAGTTTTCAGACCGAAACCTTTATTGCCCACCAGCTTCCCGATTTGGTAGGCGCACAAGTTACAATGGTAATTAGCCTTATTCTTATGCTGATTTTTGATTGGCGTGTTGGCGTACCATTACTCCTTCTTTTTGGGATTGGTTTCTTCCTTCAATCTTCACTTATGGGCAAAGAAGGTATGAAACTTATGCAGACCTATCAGGATTCTTTGGAAACGATGAATCACGAAGCAGTTGAGTATATCCGTGGAATATCTGTTTTAAAAGTTTTTGGACAGACGGTACAATCTATTACAAAGTTCAATGACGCCATTAAATCATACCGAAAATTTGCGCTGGCTTATACAATGTCATGTAAAAAGGGTATGGTAGCCTTTAACTCTGTTATCAATTCCAGTTTTCTTGTGCTTGTACCCACAGCATTGATTATTGGTTTAGTATCTTCTGATCTTGTAGGCTTTACGCAAAGTTTCCTGTTTTATGTGATTTTTTCTCCTGCTTGTGCGGTCATGTTGAATAAAATCTTATACATGACAAGCTATAAAATGCAGGCTGAAGAATCTATGCGACGAATTGACATGATTTTAACCGCTAAAACACAGGAAGAAACAAACCAACCCAAGCACCCCAAGAGCTATGATGTTGTTTTTGAAGATGTTACCTTTTCCTACGAAACGGCTGAACAGCCAGCGATTTCAAATCTTAGCTTTATTGCTAAAACGGGTACAACAACAGCATTGGTTGGACACTCCGGCTCCGGTAAGAGCACTACTGCCAGTCTGATTCCACGTTTCTATGACGCCGGAGAAGGAAAAATTAAGATTGGCGGCGTAGATATTCAAGAAATTGCTCATAAGGATTTAATGCAGATGGTAGCTTTTGTATTTCAAAATCCAAAACTTTTTAAGGACAGTCTTTTAGAGAATATTCGTGCCGGTCGGCCTAACGCCACAAGAGAAGAAGTTTTACAGGCAGCACACATGGCGCAATGCGATGATATTTTAGCCAAATTTCCGCAGGGTATAGATACCGTCGTCGGCAGTAAGGGAGTTTATCTATCTGGCGGAGAAACGCAAAGAATTGCAATAGCGCGGGCTATTTTGAAAAATGCCCCTATTATCGTTCTTGATGAAGCTACAGCCTACGCTGACCCAGAGAATGAACAGCAGATTCAGCAAGCCTTTGAAGGTTTGACAAAAGGAAAAACGGTCATTATGATTGCCCACCGTCTTTCTACAATTCAAGACGCAGATCAGATTTTGGTTATGAAACAAGGTAAACTTGCTGAACAAGGAACTCATACTTCTTTGGTAGAACAAAATGGAGAATATGCTCGTATGTGGGAAAACTATACAAAAACAACACAGTGGCATATTGGAAATGAGGTGAAAGTATGCTAAAGCGTATGTTTGCATTGAGCGATCAAGGCTCAAAAGATTTAAACAAAGGAATAGCCGCTACAACACTTAGCAATATTTGTTTGATTATTCCTTCCAGTATTTTAATTATGGTGATATGGGAACTCCTAAATATAATTTCAGGTGAATCCGCAGGAATTTCAGAATATGTTCCACTGTTTTGTATAGTGACAGTTGTATTATTTATTATTGTCTTTTTAACTCAATGGCTTCAATACAACAAAACATATACTGTTGCTTATGAAGAAAGTGCAAATCGAAGAATTGTCCTTGCTGAAAAATTACGCAGACTTCCATTATCATTCTTCGGTCAAAAAAACTTATCTGATTTAACGACCACAATTATGGGCGATTGTACTGCATTGGAACGTGTATTTTCAAATGCACTACCCCAGTTATTCGGAACAATTTTTATGTTCCTTATTACTGCCACATGCTTGCTTGTCATGGATTGGAGATTAGGGCTTTGTGTCGTAGTTCCTGTTCCTGTAGCTGCCTTAGTTGTATTTGCGGCGAGAAAGGCACAGGCCAAAGCAGAAAGTGCCAATATGGACGCAAAACGTGCTGCTTATGATGGTGTTCAAGAATATCTTGACACAATTCAGGAGTTAAAATCATGCTCCAGAGAGGACGAGTATTTAGCCGGTCTGGAACAAAAGCTGGATAATGTAGTCCGCTGCTCTTTCCGTAATGAAATTGCACCGGGCGCAGCAACGACAACCGCACAATTTATTTTACGCTTTGGGCTTGTTGCTGTATTGTTGGTTGGAGGGTATCTTGTTGCTGCCGGTTCTCTTACTGTTCCAATGTTTATTCTATATCTCATTTTTGCCGGAAGAATTTACGACCCATTTACAAGTTGTTTTATGCTTATGGCAGAAGTATTTTCTTCATTGGTAAGCGTTAAGAGAATGAAACAGATTGACGCAACACCAGAGCAAACAGGAACAAATATCTGCAATAATAAAGGATTTGATATTGAATTTAAAGATGTTCATTTTTCCTATAATGAGGAACCTGTTTTAAAAGGAGTATCATTTACTGCTAAGCAAGGAGAAGTTACTGCTTTAGTAGGACCTTCAGGAAGTGGAAAATCAACAGCTTCAAAACTGGCTGCTCGTTTTTGGGATAGCGATTCCGGCAAAGTTACTTTGGGTGGCGTCAATGTAAAGACGGTTGAGCCGGAAACACTGTTTAAAAACTTTGCGATTGTTTTTCAGGACGTATTACTTTTTGATGAAACAGTTATGGAAAACATTCGTCTTGGCCGAAACGGTGCTACTGATGAAGAAGTTATGGCTGCTGCTAAAGCTGCACAGTGCGAAGAATTTATTCAGCGCCTTCCACAAGGTTATCAAACCAATATCGGTGAGAATGGCAGCGCCCTCTCCGGCGGTGAACGACAGCGTATTTCCATTGCGCGAGCTTTATTAAAAAATGCTCCCGTTGTTCTTTTAGATGAAGCTACAGCGTCTATGGACGCAGAAAGCGAAACTTTGGTGCAAGAAGCATTATCTGCTTTGCTTAAAGACAAGACCGTTATGGTAATTGCACATCGTATGAGAACAGTTGCCAATGCTGATAAGATTGTTGTTCTGGACGATGGGAAGATCAGTGAAATGGGTACACCGCAAGAGCTGATGAAGAAAAATGGTTTATATGCTCATTTGGTAAACCTGCAACGAGGTAAATAATATACACCTTTGGGGAAGGAAGGTGAGGCAATCATTTGATTTCAATGATTGCAAAAATGGCTTGGATAAGGAGACAAGAGCAGGAAAACTCTACTTGTTCTGATTCGGAGTGTTATGAGGATTTACATGTGGTTGGTGAAGATTATTTAGAAGCTGTTTTGCTTCTTAATCGCCAAAAAGGTAATGTGCGCGGTGTTGATCTTGCTGATTTTTTGGCGCGTTCAAAACCTACTATTACGAATATGGTTACACGTTTATGTGAATGTGGATTTCTAATCAGGGATAACGACAAATATATTCACTTAACAGAAAAAGGGAAGGAAATAGCTGAAATGATTTATGAAAGACACCGTTTTTTACAGAACGTTTAATTGAGGCTGGTGTAGACCCTAAAACTGCTGAAAAAGACGCTTGCCGATTAGAACACGCCATAAGCAACGAATCCTTCCAAAAATTAAAAGGTTCTTTAAAGAAATGAGGTGATAACATGGGAAGTTAGTTGTACTTGATTTGTTGGAAACCGGCAGACAGATAGGCGAAAAACTATTTGTACTGCTTACCGCAGATCAGAAAAAGGAACTGACGCAGTTTGTTCTTGAAGATAAAACGGGCGGCGTCAATTCGGCTGACATTCCATGCTACCCTATTTTTCATGGCAAGTATTCTGTGTCAAAACGAACAGGCCCGCCTTTAACAGAAATACGAGAAGGTGAAATATACTTTTGTCTGGAGCAAAGACTTGTTATTGTCCGTGAACAGATAGTCGAATTAACTGTGAAAGAGTTTGAAATCTTTGCCCTTCTCATTATGAATCCCAAACGGGTATTTACTTATGAAATGCTTATGGATTTGGTCTGGCATGAAGATTATACCTATTATTCCAGAAAAGCAGTAAACAACCATGTGAGTAATCTGCGAAAGAAATTAAAAATTTTTCCCGATCTGCCGGATTATATTAAAAGTGTCTACGGTATCGGCTATAAATTTGAAGTAAAATAGTGAAGCGCAGCGGTATTTTTCGTACCGCTGTGTTTTTGTTTTCAGCACAATCTTTGATGGGTGTATATAAATTGCCTTTCACTGTCGATTTACATAGAAAGATTTATTGTTTTATCGCTAATTGCGGTCAATATGAGTAGAAATATGACATTCCTAGAAAAAGAATAGCAGATATTATCATATAATTGCCCCTGAAATTGAAGGAGACCAATGGTGACGAGCCCTTTTGCCATCCTTCATAACTGGAGGGCAAAGGAAATGCTGTTGAGAGCAAAATACTGGTTTCTGCAAAACCGAACTTACCGAATACCCAACCCCGTAATCTGGTGCAGGATTACGGGGTTTTTCCATTCGACAGAAATATGTATTTCTCAGCTTTTCTCACCAAAGAATTACAGCAAATGGCATGAGTGCGCGCCTGTCTTTCGACAGACGCGCTTTTTTCTATATAGGTCCAAAACTTCTTACAGGTGTCGCTCACCGCCTCTGATTTCGATTTGCCCGTGCAACTGAAAAATCGAAATTGGAGGGTTATCTATGAAAGAAATCAATCTGCGGGATTATTACCCGTTTTACACAAATGATCTAACTGTTGAAGTGCCGGATGAGGTTGCTGATCTGCTCCGGGAATACACACTGCTGGAAGAAGCCTACCGGATTCGTACATACCGCTATAAAGCGTTTTATTCGCTGGACTATGACGGAAACATTGAGCGGGATGTTGCCCTTTCGCAGCCTTCACTTCTGGAAATTATGGAGCAGCGGCGCATGACGGACCTGCTCTATCAAGGTCTGGATACATTAACAGAGAAACAAAGACAGCGAATTTATGCACACTTCTTTCTTGGAATGAGCAATGCGGACATTGCCAGATTAGAAGGCTGTGATATTACTTCTGTACGTGATGGAATTAAAAGAGGATTACGACAGCTTGAAAAATATTTTGAAAAAAACTTGCTGTAACCAACCCCTTTTTGCCCTAAAAATGTACTGAATAATAGAGGGACATATTTTTAGCGGGACAAGTCTGATGGGTGTGACTAAGTGGAACCCCACGACATACCGAAACCTTGAATTTGTCATAACCGTCACCCCTCAACTGCTCTTTGATAATTGAATATACGCTATTACAGGTACTTCATTCTATGTTCCGAGCGGCAAATGGGGCGGCGCCATGACAGGCAGCTAAGGAGGTGATATATTCGCTGTCCGAGCGATCCACGCAACCCATTGACCCTGCTGTGGCAGGCAGGGCGCGACAACGGCATAGATGATAATGGTACTTTCTCACGACCTCCTAAGGACTTGGGGGGAGTTCCTGCGGCGTGCGCTTGCTCTGGCAAAGCGGCGGCAACTGCGGGACTATGATGCGGCGAAGCTATCCGCAACCTGTAATAGCCCCATTCCCTATTTATAATAGGGCTGCCGGGGGGCGTGGCAAATACGGCAGACAAAAAATCGAAATCAGATACCATAAGCCGGACCTTTGGTTTGTCCGGGGTCCGGCTTATTCATGTGGTTTTGATTTACAAGAAACTAAAATCACTGAAAGGGGGTAATTTCTATAAATAAAATCGAAGAACAACCTTTGAGGTTAGCTGAACCATATAAGAAAAATATTGGAAAGGTAACTTTTCAAGTTTCTTCATTCAGTAACTTACAAGGGAAAAATACGGCACAGCAGCTTATCATACAAATGCTGGAGGGAAAAATGAAACAAGAAAAATATGGCGACAGATTGTAAATTTGCTCTTTGATCCGCTGAAATTTCTGTGAGTATGCGGTATAATTAAGGTGAACAAACTCTGAATCTGTTGTTGGAAAGGATGGTTATGGCTAAAGTAAAACAACAGATCAGAATTACCGCTTTATATTGCAGACTAAGCAGAGACGACGAATTTAGTGGTGACAGCGTAAGCATACAGACACAAAAAGCAATGCTCTCTCAATACGCCAGAGAGCAGGGATTTTCAAATTGTGAGTTTTTCGTTGATGACGGATATTCAGGAACAAATTACAATCGTCCGGATTTTCAAAGGATGCTTGGATTTGTTGAAGATGGAAAGGTTGCCATTGTCTGTGTGAAAGACTTATCTCGTCTTGGACGTGATTATCTTCAAACGGGATATTACACAGAAGTAATTTTCCCAGAACACGATACACGTTTTATTGCCATCAACGATAATGTTGATACGGCTAAAGGAGATAATGAATTTGCTCCCTTCAAAAACATCATTAACGAATGGTATGCGAAGGATTGCAGCCGTAAAGTACGGTCTGCCTTTCGGACAAAGGCTCTAAACGGAGAATACACTGGTGGCTATCCGGCGTATGGGTATCGTAAAGACCCGGAGGACAGACATCACCTGATACCGGATGAACACGCACCTATTGTGCAGCGTATGTTTCAGATGGCTTTAGAGGGTGAAACCTGTTTTCATATTGCTAAGGCATTAGAGACAGAGCAGATTCCAACACCTCGCGCTTTTCTGATGGACGCATACGGAAAGTACCGGGCTAACGAACGGGTAAAACACCCTTACGCATGGGGAAAAACAACTGTCCGTCAAATTCTTAGCAACCCTATATATCTCGGACACCTGGTAAGCCAGAGGTACCAGACAAAATCATTTAAGGACAAGCGGATTGTACCGAGGCCGGAAGATGAATGGATTACCGTTGAAAACACCCATGAGCCATTAGTCGATCAGTCAACCTTTGATACTGTGCAGGAGCGCATTAAAATTAAGCAGCCTGCAACCTGGGAAAATTCAAATAATATTTTCCGTGGATTACTGATCTGCGGGGGCTGTAACACACGAATGGTATTCTCTGCAAGAAAAGGGCGTAAGTCAAAAGGACATTTTTGCTGTAATAAGCATCGCAGGTATGGTGGAACGGAGTGCTCTAATCACTATATTACGCTGGAACAGATTACGGAATTGTTATTAGGCGATATTCGTACTCATGCAAGCCTTGCCTCTGCTGACAAGGATAAATACGCGGAATATTTGATGCACTTATCTGAAAGGGAATGGAATGGAGAAAGGGCTTCTTATCAGAAAGAGGCCGATGGATGCCAGCGAAGAATGTCCGAGCTGGACGCCATTCTGAAAAAGCTCTACGAGGATCGTGTGTTTGGAATTATTTCCGACGAGCGTTACCTGGCAATGTCAGCGGACTTCGAGGCAGAATCAAAGAAAGTGAAAGACAGATATAGTGAGCTTCACAGTCTGCTTGGAACTTTTACAAAGCAGAGCCACGATGTAAAGAAATTTGCGGAACTGGTAGAGAAATACACGAACATCACCGATGTCACAGAGGAACTTCTGCATACGCTGGTCGATAAAATCGTAGTGCATGAAAAAGAAGTAATCGATGGGAAAATCGTTATGCGGGTGGATATTTACTACCGCTTCATCGGCAAAGTCGGTGATAAAGACGGGGATGCTTTGAAAGCCCCGAATATCCGCAGAAATACAAAGTTACTTATGGAGGCCGGAGTGCTGCCAGAACATGAGGCGTAGGTGGTCTCCAAAAAAATGGTGCGCAATAAACATAACACCCCGGCGATCATCAAGTATCCTTTCTGGCGGATGACGGCGGAGAATCCAAAGGCGGTCTATGCCTGTATAAATTGGGGACAAGCCTATGCACCGAAGGAGATTTCAGAAAGATCCATCTGTATTGATCAAGATATTGGAGAGGTGCTTGGAAAAATAATCAAAGACAATGTGTAAAGTAGTATTTGACAATGAAAACAAGAAGGAATATAATTGGTTATACCATTTGGAACAGGAGGCGGGATATGGAGGAAAAACAAAGTGCCAGAGAGACTGCCATTCAATATTTTTTACAGGAGATAAGAAGTGGAAATTTAAAGTCCGGTGATAAAATATTGAATGAGAGACAGCTTGCTGATTTGTTAGGAATCAGCAGAGTTCCGCTCAGAGAAGCAATCTGCACATTGTCAACACTTGGAATTTTAGAGGCGCATCAAGGAAATGGGACATATGTCAGTGAAAAGAATGCTCAAATTTTTTCAAGTGTAATAAAAAAATATGGGATATTTGATCGTTCTATAGTAGATGAAGTCTTTGAGGCCAGAATTCTGTTTGAGGCAGATGCAGCAAGGCTGGCTGCTCAAAATAGAACATCAGAGGATTTGAAATGTTTGCAGGAAGCATTAGTGAATCATGAAAAAGCGTTAGTTCTTTATCATAAGGGGGAAATATCAGCTGAGGTCATGATGGAATATGATGGCGCAATCCATCTAGGGATAGCGGCATCTGCACATAACAATTTTATGTTACAGATTATTGAGGCAATACGCCATGTGACCATTGAAAAAGATTTTTTTGCGGAACAGTATACAGTTGACAGGCAGCATTTTGCAGAATCTCAAAAGATGCACAGAGAGATTGTAACAGCTATTGAAAATCAGAATATGGATATGGCATATAGAAAAATGCAGGAGCATATTATTCAAATTCGTGCTGCTCTTGACTTAGATTCGATTAGGAGGACCGGGAAATGAAAACTTATCGTTGGGCTACTTTAGGATGTGGTGTGATTGCCAATGAATTGGCACAGGCAATGCAAAAAGACGGACGAACACTCTACGGTGTTGCAAATAGAACATATGAGAATGCAGTTGCGTTTGCCAAAAAGTATGAAGTTGAAAAAGTTTATAAGAACATACAGGATCTTTTTGAGGATGATGATGTGGATATTGTCTATATTTCCACACCGCACAATACACATATACAATATTTGAGAGAGGCATTGAAGCATGGAAAACATGTGCTTTGTGAAAAATCTATTACGCTGAATGCAAAGGAACTGGAAGAAGCAAAACAGCTTGCAGAAGAAAATGGTGTCGTTTTGGCGGAGGCAATGACGATTTATCATATGCCTTTGTATAAAAAATTGCAGGAAGTGATTCGAAGCGGAAAGTTGGGGAAACTTTGCATGGCTCAGATGAATTTTGGAAGTTATAAGGAATACGATATGCAGAACCGTTTCTTTAATCCGAATTTAGCAGGCGGGAATCCTGCTTATGAATCCGGCAGGAGAGATGGCTACGATAGCGCTTACTCTGCATGCAAAACAGCCGAAGAGGGGAATGCTTGCATTTGAGAATGGCTATGTTGAGATTTATGACTATCCACGGGCAGAAAAAGCTGTAATCACTTATACAGAAGATGCCTCGCAGGAAGTCATAGAGTGTGGAAGTACGAAGGATGCACTCTGGTATGAGGTGAATGATATGGAAGAGGCAGTGTCAGGTGCTGCAGATGAGATGCATTTTGATTATACGGTGGATGTGATGAACGTTATGACTGAAATCAGAAAGGCGTGGGGACTGTCTTATCCGGAAGAACGAGAAAGTTTATAATTGGAGGGATTGTTATGGAGTATAGAAGATTTAAAGATACCATCGTTGCGCGACTGGACAGAGGAGAAGAAATTCTTGCACAGGTAAAAGAAATTGCCCTAAAAGAAGAGATAAAACTGGCAAGCGTACAGGCGTTGGGGGCGGTGAATAAGTTTACAGTCGGTGTGTTTAAAACAGATGAAAAAGAATATTTGGCAAATGAATTTTGCGGAAGTTTTGAAATTGTGTCCCTGACAGGAACAGTCAATACAATGAATGATGAGTTTTACTGTCATCTGCATATGAGCGCAGGTAACGACAAGGGCGAAGTCTTTGGCGGGCACTTGAATCAGGCTGTTGTAAGTGCAACTTGTGAGATGGTGATTACAGTCATTGATGGAGCGGTAGACAGATATTATGATGAACAGATCGGCCTTAATCTGTTTCGATTTTAAGTTGTTTTATTTTTACAGAGCTTAATATTGACATATCTGTAAAAATAGATATATAATGCAAACATGAGCAAATTAGATATATTTAAAGCATTAAGCAATGAAACGAGATTAAGCATTTTGAAATGGTTGAAAGAACCTGAAAAATATTTTCCGCCACAAGGACTACATATTCCGGATGGAGATGATTTTTCAAACAGTGTATGTGTTGGTTCTATTTGTGAGAAGACAAATATCTCACAATCAACTATATCGCACTATTTAGATATGTTACAACGTGCAGGGCTTTTGGAATCTAGAAGGTTCGGTAAATGGACGTATTACAGGAGGAACGAAAAAAACATTCAAGAACTTGCAGAATTTATCCGTAGTGAACTTTAAATCTCTTAGGCAGGAATATTCCTGCCTATTGCTAATGATAAAATATCTATATTTAGCGATATATAAATTTAATAAAATCACAAATTACTGAGAAGAGGTTGTGGCTTTAGAAGATGAGTGTTAAAATTTGTATTATATATAGCTTGCGACACAGGCATTCTTGAAGTAAAGACAAGAAAGTATTTAATTTCCAATGGCAGAAAAAGATAGAAAGGACGGTATCGAAGTGATAGAAAAAGCGATTATGTTTGCGACACAGGCACATGAGGGACAGGTTCGAAAAGGTACGGACAGACCGTATATTGTACATCCATTAGAGGTGGGCAGAATTGTAGCGTCTATGACAGAGGACGAGGAGATCATCAGTGCGGCAATTTTGCATGATACAATTGAAGACTGCGAAGAAATTACGGAAGAAGTGATCTGTCGGGAGTTTACAAAAAGAGTAGCAGAGTTTGTGGCGAAGGAAAGTGAAGATAAGTCTAAGACATGGATGGAGCGCAAAGGGGCGACGATTGAACATTTGAAGACAGCGTGCAGGGAAGTGCAGATGATCAGTCTTGCAGATAAGCTGTCGAATATGCGCGACATTGACCGTGATTATCCGGAATGTGGAGAAGAATTGTGGCAGAGATTTCGCATGAAAGATAAGGAAATCATCGGCTGGTATTACAAAGGTGTCAGAGATTCACTGAGGGAAGCGATGAAAGAAAATCCAGTGTACTTGGAATATTGCGAGTTGGTGGAAAAGAATTTTGGGTAACACATGTAATGAAATGATATCATTTACCTGATTTGTCACTGGTGATTTAAAACATAGAAAACCACCACTTGGAGTTGAGCGGTGGTATTTCTATGTTCATTCTTTATAGGTTAATCCCTTGTGGGTGGTTGAGTATAACACGATTGTTTAGTGTATTCAACAGAGCGTTATTCTGTCACAAAGATGAATTTTACATCTCCGTCCATACCGTCAGAGATACCGGAGAAGTTCTTATAAGATTTGGAGCTGTCTAATATTGTATTGACTTTATTGAGCAGTCCATCAATGTCACCGTCAAATACTTCGACCAATTTTTGGATTCCCTCTTCATTGAATTGAATCATACCATCATTCAGTGCGATGGCGCCGTCATCTAGTTTTTTCACGCCTTCGATCAGTGCGGCGGAACCGCTGTTTAACGTCTGGAGACCATTTACAAGTGTTCCAGCACCGGAATCCAATTGTGCGGCACCGGAGTTTAATTGTGCTGCACCATCTGAAACGCTTTTGGCACCGTTATATGCCTCAGTCATTTTTTTGTTCAAAGTGGCAGCCCCACTGCTTACTTGAGAGGAGCCACTTGCGAGTTGATTCAAGCCGTTGGCAAGACCGTTCTGTCCGCCGATTCCTTCGCAAAGTTGCGAGGTTCCGTTTTTTAAAGTGGAGACACCAGCATTCACTTGGTCGATGAGACCATTTTGACCGGTTACGGCGTTGTTAAGTTCACTGGCGCCGGAGGAAAGTTTATCGGTTCCAGCGTTGATTGCAATCGTATTCTGCGCAACTTGATCTACAACAGCGCTGGTTGTCTGTGTTCCAATAACTACGTTCTTTAACAATTCCTGAATATCTGATTTTGCACGTTCCTGTGTGCTGGCTTGTTCTTGCAACGTATTGATGCTTTCCTGAATAGATGCTTTTACATCTTCTGGGAGATCGTCACGCTCTAATAATGCAGATAAGGAAGCGATTGCGCTGTTTGCTTCATCATTTGTTGAAGAAGGTGGAAACATCTGGGCAAGTGTCTGTGCAGCAGTAGCAGTATTTTTTGCAATATCTTTCAGGCTTTGGTTACCAGTCTGTGAAGTGCCTGTATTCATCACATCATTTACCGCAGAAATACTGGCTTTTAGTCCAGGCTGTTCTGCGGTAAGCGGATTGTTAAGTCCGGCGTCTAATTGCTGCAGAGCGCCTGCAAGCGAAGAGATTCCAGGAGCTAGCTGCTCCTGCATTTTCGCAACGCCTTCATCTAACTGAACTGCGCCAGGAAGAAGTACGGAAAAAACCTGCTTAGAGGCGGAAGTAAGCCCCAGACTTACCTTGGAAGCACCTGCATTGAGTGTGTTTGTGCCGTCTTTTAATTGTGAGGTTCCATCTGTGAGGGCAGCGCTCCCATCTGCCAGAGATTTACTTCCGGATGCAAGGGAAGAAGTACCGTCTTTTAGCGTATTGCCGCCGGCGATCAATTGATCAATCCCGTCTGTCAATGTACCGGAAGAAGACAGCAGGGTGTCCAGTCCATTTCGTAATTCTCCTGAACCACTTACCAATTTGTTGGAAGAATCCTGAAGTGTCTGCATAGAATCTTCTAGTTCAGACAAACTGTCAAATCCTTCTGTATCCAATTGATTGAAAATATCGTTTGTAGCAATCGTCATTCCTTCAGAGAGTTCATAATCTGTGACATCAGCTTCCAGCTCGAAATAGTCAGGAATGTCCAGATCCAGATTTTTGACGTCCAATTTTTCTTTTAAAGAAGGAAGTCCCATTCCGATTATAATGTCCCTGTCGCCGTCGGAGAAAATTTTACCATTTGTCACCTGCAGGTTTGTCATCTTATCTGTGTCGAAAATCAGTCCAGTCACCATTAAGAACGGAACGTAATCTTCTTTGGAAATCGTTGTATTTTCATATTGGTAGCGCGCAACAAGATGACCGCTTTTCCCCTTTAGATCGTTGGCGCTGATTTTTTTGCCGTCCAAAGTATAAGTTACCTTGACTCCGACAGGAAGTGATTGGGTGGTTGTACCCTGATAGCAGATATCTTTTTTGTCTGTGTTCCAGATTAACTTATTTTTTTGCTTAGAAAATTTTTCGTTGCCCTTTACATTTTCGATATCACTTAAAGTGGAGGTATCACTGAATTTTCCGGTACTGTTAATATTTTTCAGCTGGTCAGACACAATGACAGATGTGACGTTTCCGTCTTCGTCTGTCTTTGCATATACTGTCTCAGATTTATATGGTTTTGACTCAAAAGAGCTCTCTTTTTCTTTTGTGGTTTTCTTTTCTGCTGTCGTTGTCTGAGCGGTAGTTTTGGTATCTTTTGCAAGTGTCGGAGAAGATACGGCACCCAAAGATCCAACAATTAAAGCGACAGCTGTTGCAATTGTTACAAGTTTTTTATAATCTCTGTTTTTCATAATTAGTTACCTCCTGATTCATTGAACGCATTCCTTTTGTCGTTGCACAGATTGGTTTATCGAAAATCATCAGTGCGGACGGAAGAATAAAGATTACGGTGAACATACTGATAATTGCACCACGTGCCATCAGGCTGCAGAGAGCGGAAATCATATCAATGTCAGAATATAGTCCGACTCCAAATGTCGCAGCAAAAAATCCAAGTGCAGATACGATAACGGAGCTGATGGAAGTTGAAAGCGCGATATAAACAGCCTCTTTTTTTGGTTTTCCTTTGCAGCGCTCTTTTTTATACCGTGTTGTCATCAAGATTGCGTAATCGACAGTTGCACCGAGCTGAATCGTACCGATTACGATAGATGCAATAAACGGCATCTTCACTCCGGTATAGTATGGAATTCCCAAGTTGATAAAGATTGCAAATTCAATGACAGATACAAGAATCAGTGGCAGTGAGCCGGATTTGAATACAAATGCAATGATAATGAAAATTACAATGATCGAAATGGCACTGACTACTTTAAAGTCTTTGTCGGTGATTGTAATCAGATCTTTTGTACACGGTGCTTCGCCGATTAACATTGCGGATTTGTCATGGCTTTTTATGATTTTATTTAATTCGGTACATTGCTTGTTTACTTCGTCAGTTGCAGCTTTATATTCAGACTGTACTAAAATCAATTGCCAGTCTCCTTGTTTTAATGTCTCTGTCAATTCGCCCGGAATCATATCGCGCGGGATGGAAGAACCGAGAAGACTATCAAGTCCAAGCGCAAATTTGACACCTTTTACATCAGACATCTCCTGAAGCATTTCCTTTGCCTCTTTGGAAGACAGATCAGCGTCTGCCAAAACCATATGTGTCGCATTCATGTCAAAGGTATTGCTCAGCTTTTCGTTTGCCTTTATGCTGTCCAGGTATTTTGGAAGGGTAGCATCTAAGTTATAATACACATCGGCTTTCGTGTATCCCCAGACTGCAGGACCTAATACTAACAGGAAGACAACGGCAAATACTTTGTAATGATCCGTGACAAAGTGTGTCAGTTTTTCCATCTTAGGAATGAGGGAGCGGTGTGAAGTTTTTTCAATCCATTTATCAAAAACCAAAATAAAAGAAGGAAGAATAGTCACACAGCTGAGGACACCGAAGACAACACCTTTTGCCATGACGATGCCAAGATCCATTCCAAGCGTGAAGCTCATGAAGCAAAGTGCGATAAATCCTGCTACAGTAGTGACAGAGCTTCCCAAAACGGAAGAAAAAGTGTTGGAGATGGCATGTGCCATCGCACGGTCTTTGTCGTTTGGAAAACGTTCCTGATTTTCCTGATAACTGTGCCACAGAAAAATCGAGTAGTCCATTGTAACTCCGAGTTGAAGGACAGCACTTAGCGCTTTTGTAATATAGGAAATTTCTCCAAGAAAATAATTGGTTCCCATATTATATACGATCGCCATTCCGATACTGAGCATAAAGAATACCGGAAGAATCCAGCAATTTGTACAGAGGGCAAGAACAATGGATGTAAGTACCACGGCGATCAGCACGTACATAGAAGTCTCTTTTTCGGAGAGTGCCTTGATATCCGTTACGACTGCTGACATACTGCTAAGATAACATTGCTTATTTGTGATGCTTCGAATCTCTGTGATGGCATCCATTGTGTTATCAGCAGAAGTTGTGTCGTCGAAGAAGATAGCCATCAGTGTGGAATAATCTTTTTGAAAAATGTCTTTGATTTTGTCTGGAAGAGAATCAATCGGAACGGACAGGTCAGAGATCGAATCGTACCAGATGACATCGGCAACACCGTCTACAGCTTCAATTTTCTTTTTTACATCGGTCACTTCTTTGGTTGTCATACCTTCGACTACTTCCATTGCGAAGGCGCCTTTCCCAAAATCATCCATCAGAATCTCCTGACCTTTCATGGTATCAATATTATCCGGAAGATAATACAGGATATCGTAGTTGACTCTGGTGTTGAAGTATCCGAAAGCAGAAGGGATTAAAAGCAAAAAACCGATAATTAGAATGGCAATTCGGTGCTTTGCAATCTTTTTTCCTACTTTCACCATAAAAATTCCTCCTTTTCAAATATGACTAACAGTCATTTTTAACTATCTAAGAGTATAACCTAAAAATGACTACAAGTCAATAATTTGGAAGTGAAAAGTTGACTTTTGGTCATTTGGAAATTATAATAGGGAAAGAAAATGGACAAAGCGAGGAAAAATACATGGGAAAAGTAGATGAAAACAAACAGCAGAAAGAAGATGCGCTTTTTAGAAGCGCGTATAATTTGTTTATGTCAAAAGGAATTTCCAAGACGTCGATACATGATATTGTTCAGGATGCAGGAGTTGCCAAAGGTACGTTTTATCTTTATTTTAAGGACAAGTTTGAAATTCGAGACAGACTGATTGCAAGGACTGCAGAGAAACTTTTTAAGGCAGCAAATACAGAACTGAAAAAAGTGAATGTTCCGAAATTTGAAGATAAAATTATTTTTATTGTGGATTATGTATTAGAGCAGATGAAAAAGAATAAGGCAGTTCTACGGTTTGTCTCGAAGAATCTGAGTTGGGGAGTTTTCAGGGCAGCTATTGAACAAAAGGAAGAAGCGACAGGAGTAAAAAACCTGTTGGAGGAGTTGTTGGCGGAATGTCCGGATGTGCATATTGAAGCGCCGGATACGATGTTGTTTCTCATTATTGAATTGGCAAGTTCTGCCTCGTACAGCACGATATTGGACAATGATCCCGTAAGCTATGAGGAATTAAAACCATATTTAAATGCCAGCATCCGGGCAATCATAAAAAGTCATATGTCCACAATACAGAGACAATAGTAGGAAGAAAATTTAATTTAAAGAAAGAATATCCTGTGGTTGTATTCCGTGGAAAGACATGTTAAAATGAGACGGTGAGGTTGATGTGAAAATGAAAAAAAAGATTCTTATGATTGGTACAGGTGGAACAATCGCTTCAAAACAAACGGAACACGGGCTTGCACCGGGACTGTCGTCGGAGGATATTTTATCCTATATTCCGCAGGTTGAAAGTGTCTGTGATGTGGATACATTGCAGGTGTGTAATATTGACAGTACAAATGTTACTCCAATGCATTGGAGACTTCTTGCAGAGACGATCGAAAAGAATTATGCGCAGTATGACGGATTTGTTATTTGCCATGGAACAGACACACTGGCATATACAGCGGCGGCATTATCCTATATGATTCAAAATTCTTCAAAACCGATTGTCATTACCGGGGCGCAAAAGCCGATTAATATGGATGTGACAGATGCAAAGACGAATCTGCTTGACAGTTTTATTTATGCGGCAGATGAAGATTCACAGGATGTGACAATTGTATTTGACGGAAAAGTAATTGTGGGAACAAGAGCAAAAAAGGAGCGGGCGAAAAGTTACAATGCGTTTTCAAGCATTAATTTTCCGTATCCTGCTGTGATTCAGGATCAGCGCGTGATCCGCTATATTCCTTCTATTCCGCATGAGAAAGACGTAATGTTTTATTATGATATGAAGGAAAGCATTTATGTATTGAAATTGATTCCGGGAATGAAAGCAGATATTTTGACGTACATTTTTGAAAATTATGATGCGATTGTAATTGAGAGCTTTGGCGTAGGAGGTCTTCCTGAGACAATTGTGGAGACGTTCTACAAAGAGATGAGCAGTTGGATTGAACGAGGGAAGATCGTGGTTATGACAACACAGGTGGCAAATGAGGGAAGTAATATGACAGTCTACGAAGTTGGGAAAAAAGTAAAACAGGACTTTAATTTGCTTGAAGCATATGATATGACTTTGGAGGCGACGATTACTAAATTGATGTGGCTGATGGGGCTTCCGAAGATGAAGTATAAAGAGTTTAAGAACAGATTTTATACGATGGTGAACCATGACATTCTTTTTACAAAAAAATAGAGGGGATTCGAAAAATTTATGGAACGGACAAAGAAGATAAAGGAATATGTAATTATTACGTTGGGAACATTGATTGTCTCGATGGCAGTTTATTTTTTCCTGCTGCCAAGTAATGTAGTTGTGGGAAGCTTGTCGGGACTTGTGATGGTACTGGCGACGTTTATACCACTTAAAATTTCGGTTATGACATTTATTTTAAATGCGGTTCTTCTTGTAGTAGGCTTTCTGTTTATCGGAAAGGAATTCGGAGCAAAGACCGTATACACATCGCTTTTAATGCCGATATTTTTGTATGTGTTTGAGTTGATTTTTCCGAACAACAAGTCGCTGACAAATGATGTGGTGCTTGACACGATCTGTTATATTCTTGTCGTGAGCGTTGGACTTGCTCTTTTGTTCAATGCGAATGCATCTTCCGGAGGATTGGACATCGTGGCGAAACTTTTGAACAAATATCTGCATATTGAGATTGGAAAAGCGATGACGCTTGCGGGAATGTGTACGGCGATCAGTTCTATTTTCGTGTATGATACGAAGACATTGGTGCTGAGTATTTTGGGAACTTATGCAAATGGAATTGTTCTGGACCATTTTATTGATGGATTTAACAGAAGAAAACGAATCTGTATTCTTACAGAACAGTATAAAGAATTACAAAATTTTATTGTCCACGAATTACACCGTGGTGTGACATTGTATCCGGCAATTGGTGGATATAATAATGAAGAAAAGATAGAATTGGTGACGATTCTTACAAGAAATGAATATGCGGAAGTATTGAATTATCTACATTCGGTTGATGAGAATGCATTTGTCACTGTCTCAACAGTAAATGAAGTGATTGGACAGTGGAATGTGAAACAGAAGATGCGGGGCATTTAGCGTAACAGGAGGACAAGATGAGAGATTACAAATATATTTTGTTTGATTTGGACGGAACATTAACAGACCCGAAAGAAGGAATCACGAAGTCGGTTGCATATGCATTGAAACATTTTGGGATCGATGTGGAAGATTTGGACACATTATGCAAGTTCATTGGACCACCGCTCAAGGATTCTTTTATGCAATATTATGGACTGAGTGAGGATGATGCACACCTTGCGGTGGAAAAATACAGGGAATATTTTGAACCGTGTGGAATGTTTCAAAACAAAGTGTATGACGGGGTGGAAAATCTGTTAAAGGAACTGAAAACAAGTGGAAAAGAGATTGTTCTTGCGACCTCAAAGCCGGGAGTCTATGCACAGAAAATATTGGAGCATTTTCATTTGGATTCTTACTTTTCTTATGTGGCAGGAAGTGAGCTGGATGGACGAAGAGTGAAAAAAGGCGATGTGATCGCATATGCATTAGAGAAGATGAATATAAAAGAATATTCACAGGCTGTCATGATCGGAGATCGGGAGCATGATATTATCGGAGCGAAAGAGCATGGACTTTCCTGCATCGGTGTACTTTACGGATATGGAAGCAGAGAAGAATTTGAACGGTATGGTGCAGATTGCATTGTGGAGACGGTGAGTGAGTTGAGGGAAGAACTGTAATCTTAAAAATGTATGAAGAATTTTGGAACAGCTTGACAAATGGTTGTTTCGAGGATAATATATTCAGTAGTTTCTAAAGCAAAAGGTAATGAGAAAGAGGAGTACACATAAGTCGCTTGAAAGAGAGAACCGCTCTTAGGCTGAAAGGTGGTTTCAAGATAGAAATGTAGAAGGTAGCTTTCGAACCGGATTTCTGAACTGTGTATAATTATATAATAAGGTCAAAGTAGGAAGTCACGGGGTGGTTCACGTTAAAGAACCGACGAGATATATATGAAAGATTTCGTATATAACAAAGGTGGTACCGCGATTATTCGCCCTTTACATTTTCATGATGTAAAGGGCTTTTTATTACGAATAATACGAATCATGAGAGGGATTTACAAGGAGGAAGTAATGAGTAAAAATTTAGAGAAAACATATAATCCAAAGGAGATTGAGACGAAACTTTATGAAAGATGGTGTGAGAATAAATATTTTCACGCAGAAGTAGATAGAAGCAAGAAACCATTTACAATTGTTATGCCGCCACCGAATATTACGGGTAAGCTGCATATGGGACACGCACTTGACAATACATTACAGGATATTTTAATTCGTTATAAGAGAATGCAGGGGTACAATGCACTTTGGATTCCGGGAACAGACCATGCGGCAATCTCAACAGAAGTAAAGGTTACAAACCAGTTAAAAGAAGAAGGAATTGACAAAAAAGAGCTGGGACGTGAAGGATTTTTAAAGAGAACCTGGGAATGGAAAGAAGAGTACGGCGGAACAATCACACAGCAGCTTAAGAAACTGGGAACATCTTGTGATTGGGACAGAGAGCGTTTCACAATGGATGAGGGATGCTCCAAAGCAGTAGAAGAAGTGTTCATCAAGTTGTATGAAGAAGGATATATTTACAAAGGTTCCAGAATTATCAACTGGTGTCCGGTATGTAAAACTTCCCTTTCTGATGCGGAAGTAGAGCATGAGGAACAGGCAGGACATTTCTGGCATATCAAATACCCAATCGTAGGAACAGACCGTTTCCTTGAGATTGCGACAACACGTCCGGAGACAATGCTTGGAGATACTGCAATCGCAGTTCACCCGGATGATGACAGATATAAAGATATTGTTGGAAAGAACGTATTACTTCCATTGGTAAATAAAGAGATTCCGATTGTGGCAGACTACTATGTAGACAAAGAATTTGGAACAGGTGCGGTGAAGATTACACCAGCGCATGACCCGAATGACTTTGAAGTTGGAAAACGTCACAACTTGCCGGAGATCAATATCATGAACGATGATGCGACAATCAATGAACATGGTGGAAAATATGCAGGCATGGATCGCTATGAGGCAAGAAAAGCAATCGTGGCAGATTTGGAAGAGCAGGGATACCTTGTGAAAATCGAAGACCACACACACAATGTAGGAACACATGACAGATGTCACACAACAGTGGAACCGTTGATTAAACAACAATGGTTTGTGAAGATGGAAGAACTTGCAAAACCGGCGATCAATGCGTTAAAGACTGGAGAATTAAAATTTGTTCCTGAACGTTTTGACAAGATTTATCTGCACTGGCTGGAAAATATCCGTGACTGGTGTATTTCAAGACAGATTTGGTGGGGACACAGAATTCCTGCTTACTATTGTGACGAGTGCGGGGAATTTGTAGTGGCAAGAGAGATGCCGGAAGTATGTCCGCACTGTGGATGTACACATTTTACACAGGATGAAGATACACTTGATACATGGTTCAGTTCAGCGCTCTGGCCGTTCTCAACACTTGGCTGGCCGGACAGCACAGAGGAATTGGATTACTTCTATCCGACAGATGTGCTTGTGACAGGATATGATATCATTTTCTTCTGGGTAATCCGTATGGTATTCTCAGCGTTTGCACACACAGGAAAATCACCGTTCCACACAGTATTCATTCACGGACTTGTGCGTGATTCACAGGGACGTAAGATGAGTAAATCACTTGGAAACGGAATTGATCCGTTGGAAGTGATCGAACAATACGGTGCAGATGCGCTTCGTATGACGCTTGTGACAGGAAATGCGCCGGGAAATGATATGCGTTTCTATGATGAGCGAGTTGAGGCAAACAGAAACTTTGCGAACAAAGTATGGAATGCATCTCGTTTTATCTTGATGAACATGGAAGATAAGACAATTACAACACCGGATCTGGGTGAGTTGACACCGACAGATAAGTGGATTCTTTCAAAAGTGAATACACTTGCAAAAGACGTGACAGAGAATATGGATAAGTTTGAGCTTGGAATCGCACTTCAGAAAGTATATGACTTTATCTGGGATGAGTTCTGTGACTGGTATATTGAGCTTGCAAAATATCGTATGTATCATGCAGATGAAGATGCAAAAGCTGCAAATGCGACATTATGGACCTTGAAAACAGTATTGGCAAACGGCTTGAAATTGTTACATCCGTTTATGCCGTTTGTGTCTGAGGAAATCTACAGTGCATTAGTGCCGGAAGAAGAGTCTTTGATGATGTCAACATGGCCACAATATAAAGAAGAGTGGAATTTTGCGGCAGAAGAGAATGTGGTAGAACACATGAAAGAAGTAATTCGTGGTGTGCGTAACGTGCGCGCAGAGATGAATGTTGCACCTAGCCGTAAAGCAAAAGCATTTATTGTATGCGAGAATGAGACATTGAGAAATGGTTTGGAAGAAATCAAAATCTCTTCTGCTCCTTTAATGAATGCAAGTGAGATTGTGATTCAGTCAGACAAGGAAGGCATTGCTGAAGATGCAGTTTCCGTTGTTGTGACAGATGCAGTTGTATATCTTCCGTTGGCAGAACTGGTAGATTTTGAACAGGAAATTGAACGTCTGAAAAAGGAAGAAGCAAAATTAGAGAAAGAACTTGCTCGTGTAAACGGAATGCTTGGCAATGAAAAATTCATCAGCAAAGCGCCGGAAGCTAAGATTAATGAAGAAAAGGCAAAATTAGAAAAATATACACAAATGATGGAACAGGTAAAAGAAAGACTTGCAGGACTTCAAAAATAAGTCCTGCGAAAGTCAGGAAATATAGGTGAGGTTAGAGTATGAAACGAATCCACATCAGGAAACCAGATATAAAGGGGAAATTTCAAAAACTAAGACATTTAAAAAAGGAAGATATCAAAGAATATTGGCATAAAAAGAAACTTCGAAGAGAAGCAATTTTGGAAAAGAGAAGAAACAGTGCTTTTGCAAAAAAAATGCAGCCTGTCTACAAAATCATGAACCGATTTTCACTTTTGCTGCATGTGTTGTACGCGTGTCTGATCAACCTTGTGATTGAATCAATTTCAAGACACTCATTTTTTGCCGCATGGGATTATATGGTCGGTTCGCCTTGGACATTTTTGTTTAATACGTACTTGATATTTATTACATTTTTACTCGTATATTTGGTGAGAAGACGTGTTTTTGTGCGTATATTGATTACCGCTTTCTGGATGATACTTGGTATTACAAATGGCTATATGCTGATGGTGAGGGTAACACCATTCAATGCACAGGATTTAAAGGTTGCAGGCGATGCGGTGACATTGTTTGATAAATATTTTTCCGGATTTGAGGGCATGATGCTGGCTGTAGGAATCATTGCAGTTGTTGTGTGGCTCATATCCATGTGGAGAAGAGGCGGACAATACCAGGGAAAGATGCATCGTATTATTGCGCTGATCGGAATTGTGTTCTGCTTTGGAATTACCGGATTGATCACAAATCTGGCAATCAATAAGCGTGTAGTCTCAAATTATTTTGGGAATATCGCATTTGCGTATCAGGATTATGGATTTCCGTATTGCTTTAGTGCAAGTGTGTTTAATACAGGAATTTCTCAGCCGAATAATTACAGTAAAGAGACAATTGAACAGATCAGTAATGACGGGAAGATTACAGAGGCAACAACAGGCAGAAAAGAGATGCCGAATATTATTTTTATTCAGCTGGAATCTTTCTTTGACCCAAGTGAAGTGGAGTTTTTCACAACATCAGAAGACCCAATTCCGAATTTCAGAAAGTTGATGCAAAATTATTCCACAGGGTATTTCAAAGTGCCTTCTGTCGGTGCGGGAACCGCCAATACAGAGTTTGAAGTGCTGACCGGAATGAACCTTCGTTATTTCGGACCTGGAGAATATCCATATAAAACGGTCTTGAAATATCAGACGGCAGAGAGTGCGGCAACCGCGCTTGAAAATTTTGGATACGGCACACACGCATTACACAACAATGGTGGAAATTTTTATAGCCGTGCAGATGTGTTTAACAATATTGGATTTGACACGTACACAAGTAAAGAGTTCATGAATATTTTACAGGTGACAGAAAATGGATGGGCAAAAGATGATATTTTGACACAGCATATTTTAAATGCGATGGATTCCACAGAGCAGCAGGATTTTGTGTTTGGCATCACAGTGCAGGGACACGGTGATTATCCGGAAGAAAAACTGCTGGAGAACCCGAGAATCACAGTCAGTGGAATTGAGGATGAAGGTCGTACAAATGCGTGGGAATACTATGTGAATCAGCTGTATGAGACTGACCAGTTTATTGGGGAACTTTTACAGAAATTAAAAGAAAGAGGAGAGCCGACAGTGCTTGTACTGTACGGGGATCACCTTCCTACAATGGGATTGGAAGCAAAAGATCTGAAGAGCCGTTATCTGTACAATACCAACTATGTAATCTGGGACAATATCGGACTGCAAAAAGAAGACCGCAATATTCCGTCTTATCAGATTATGGCAGATGTATTTGACAGATTGGATATTCATGCGGGAACGATTTTTAACTATCATCAGACAAGACGTCAGACAAAACACTATTTGTCAGACCTGGAATTGCTGCAGTATGATATTTTATATGGAGAGCAGTACGTATATGGCGGAAAAGAAAACAATCCGATAAAAGAAGGACATATGCAGATGGGTGTGCTTGATGTGACGTTGAGCGAACTGATTGCACAGATGGATGGAAGTTACAGCCTGTACGGAGAGAACTTTACGAAGTCAAGTAAAGTTTATGTCAATGGTGAAAAACAAAAGACGACATTTTTAAATAATACGAGAATCGATATTTTGGATACTGAGATAAAAGAGGGCGATACGATTGAAGTCAGTCAGGTCGGCTCGAGCAATCGAATTTTCAGGACATCGAAACAGTATATTTATCAAGGTGGAAAACTGGTGGAGGCACCGGATACGACCGTTGATCAGACGGAGGGTACAACAACAGAGAATACAGAACAATAGATAGAAAAGACACAAGAAAATGATGGTGAGATAAGTGGATTATAGAGAAGCGATTGCGTATATTTTAGAGATACCGAAATTTACAAAGAAAAACAGTTTGGAACACACAAAAGATTTTTTGAGGATTCTTGGTAACCCGGAGAAAGGGAAAAAGATCATTCATGTTGCTGGGACAAATGGAAAAGGATCGGTATGTGCATATATGCAGTCGCTTCTTTTGACTGAAAAAAAGACTGTCGGATTTTTTACATCTCCGCATCTTGTGAAGATGAATGAGCGGATTCGTATCGATGGAGAAGAAATCAGCGATGAGATGTTTTTAAGTACATTTGATATTGTGTTTGCAGCTGTGCAGAAAATGAAAGCCGATGGAAAACCACATCCGACTTTTTTCGAGTTTTTATTCGCGATGGCGATGACTGCATTTGCAGACAGTGGGGTGGAGTACATTATACTGGAAACAGGACTCGGCGGAAGGCTGGATGCGACAAATGCAATTGATGTTCCGTTTTTGACGATCATCACATCGATCAGTTTGGACCATACAGAAATATTGGGAGAGACGATCGAGGAGATCGCGGCAGAGAAGGCCGGGATTTTAAAGCGCGATGTTCCGATAATTTATATAGGAAAAGAAGAAAAGAGTGCAAAAGTGATTCGAGAGTTTGCAGAAAAGGTCGGAGCGCCTTGTAGAGAAATCTCGAAAAATGCGTACGAAATTCAGGAAATCACGAGTAAAGATATTGCATTTTCAATTACAAATGCGTATTATGAGAATAGTATTTGGAAACTTGGTACAAAAGCACTTTATCAGGTGGAAAATGCAATGCTCGCATTGGAAGCAATGCGGTATCTTGTAAAAGAAGAAAAGCATTTGAACCGGTGGAAAGAGGCTCTTTACAAGACTCACTGGGAGGGGAGGATGGAGGAGATCCTGCCTGGGGTCATCTTAGATGGAGCGCATAACCCTGGTGCAGTCGAAGTATTTGTGGAGAGTGTGAACGCACAACAGGAAAATAATTTTGAAAAAATTATTTTGTTCTCAGCGGTAAAAGAAAAAGAATATGAAACGATGATACGAATGCTTTGTGAAACAATAGATGCCAAAGAGTATATTTTGACTCAGATTGAGAATGAACGCGGGGTGAGCACAGAGGAGCTTGCCGGTGTTTTTCGGAAATATACAGATAAAAAGATTATAGAAGAGGAGAATCTCGAAAAGGCGTTTTGCATGGCGCTGAAAGAAAAAGGGGAGAATGACAGGGTGTATTGCCTTGGGTCATTGTATCTGGTCGGGATGCTCAAAGAATTAATAGTGGGAGGAAAAAAGCATGCTTAATTTTGAAGAAGAACTAAAAAAATTCAAACCAAGTCTGGAAGTGGAAGATATCGAGGAGGCAGTCTATCAGGAAGATATGACAGATATGACAGATATTTTACGTGAAATGATGAAACAGAATAAGTAGAGGATAAGGGTGAAATTCAGTGGAGTATACAAAAAAGTTTCTATATCAATCAAATCAGTGGTATAATGATGGACTTCGCAGGGCAAATATAAGAGATTTATCCGGAGCGGTTACATCTTTGAAGAAAAGTTTGCAATTTAACAGAGATAATATTGCAGCACGAAATCTTTTGGGACTTGTGTATTTTGGGCAGGGAGAAGTTGCCGAAGCACTTGTAGAATGGATTATCAGCAAGAATATTAAATCTCATGAGAATATCGCGGACTATTATATCAAAAAGGTTCAGGAGACACCGAGTGAGTTAGAAGTAATGAACCAGGCGATCAAGAAGTATAACCAGTGTCTTACATATTGTCAGCAGGATGGAGAGGATCTTGCGGTGATTCAACTGAAAAAGGTAGTTGCATCGCATCCGACATTTTTAAAAGCGTACCAGCTTCTTGCGCTTTTGTATCTGAAGACAGAACAGTACGCAAAAGCAAGACAAGTTCTGAGAAGAGCACATAAATTAGATGCTACAAACGAGATTACAATCCGGTATATGCATGAGCTTACAAAGCTGCACAATAAGAAAACGGCGAAGGCGAAAGAGGAAAAAGATCAGACAGTCACATACAATCTAGGAAATGAAACGATTATACAGCCGGTGTCGGCATCTTTAAAAGATAATGCAGCTACAATTACGATTATGAATATTGTGATTGGAATTTTGATGGGAGCGGCGATTGTATGGTTTCTGATTGTTCCCGCAATCAATCACAGCAAATCGACGAAGACGAATAAAGATGTGGTTGCATACAGTGATCAGATTGCAGCTAAAGAAAGTGAGATCAGTGCACTACAAAAACAGGTGGAAGATTATCAGGCAAAAGAAAAAGAACTGGAAGCCGAAAAACAGAAAGCGGCCAATACACAGAGCAGTTACGAGGCATTGATCGATGTGATCGATCATTATAATCAGAATAATTACAGTACGACAAATTTGATCGATGAGCTGCTTGCACTTTCCACGGATTCGTTAGGAGAAGTCGGAAAAGCACAGTATGATGAGATGACAAGTGAAATATTCCCGAAACAATGTGATAAACTTTACCGTTCCGCAAGACAGAGTTATCGAGTGGAAAATTATGGAACAGCGATTGAATCGCTGGAAAAAGTTATGAAGATGAATGAATCCTATGAAGACGGAAAGGCGCTCTTGCTGCTTGCAGATTCCTATGCGGGAAATGGAGATACGGAAAAAGCGACAGAGAAATATAACCGTGTGATTGAATTATTCCCGGACAGCGACGTTGCACAAAAGGCGACAGAAGCATTGAACGGAACGAATGATGATGGTGATAACAATAGCCAGCAATAGAGATACAAAAGAGAAAGGATATGTAACAAATTTGGTTACATGTCCTTTTTGTGTAAAAAAAGGACAGATGTGACTTTTAAAACAGGAGGGAAAGAAATATGAAGTATCAGGTGGAAGAAAATTGTCTTACAATTTTTCTGCCGGGTGAGTTGGATCATCATAATGCAGAAGAGATTCGAAAGGGATCGGATAAACTGATCGAAGAAAATCACATTAAGTGTGTCATTTTTGATTTTCAGGAGACAAATTTCATGGACAGTTCAGGAATAGGAGTGATTATGGGAAGATACAAACTAGTGTATCTGCTGGGGGGAGAAGTATGGGCAGTCCATGCAAATGAAAGAATGAAAAAGATTTTAACGATGTCCGGCGTGACAAAAATAATTCAGATGTATGAGGAGGAGACGATATGAGAAATACAAATGAAATGGAGCTGATTTTTGACAGTCTGTCTGCGAATGAGGGATTTGCAAGAGTTGCAGTTGCAGCATTTATGACTCAGTTAAATCCGACGGTGGAAGAAGTGGCTGATGTGAAGACCGCAATTTCTGAGGCGGTTACAAATGCAGTGATTCACGGATACGAAAATGAGATACATAAGATTTTTATACGATGCAATATCAAAGAGGAGACCATTTATATAGAAGTGGAGGATCACGGAAAAGGAATTGAGGATGTAAAAAAAGCGATGGAGCCGCTATTTACAACAAAGCCTGAAATGGATCGGTCGGGAATGGGATTTTCGTTTATGGAAGCTTTTATGGATCATATTTGTGTGGAATCGGTGCAAGGAGAAGGAACTACGGTAAAAATGCAAAAAACAATCGGAAAAGGAAGGAAATTATGGACCACACAATCGCTTTGATCAGACAATCACACGATGGGGATGAAAAAGCGAGAGAACAATTAGTGGAGGAAAATATCGGTCTGATCTGGTGTATTGTAAAACGATTTTATGGAAGAGGTGCAGAGCCGGAGGACTTGTTCCAAATTGGAAGTATTGGTCTTCTGAAAGCAATTGATAAATTTGATATGACGTATGATGTCAAGTTTTCAACCTATGCGGTGCCGATGATATCCGGAGAGATTAAGCGCTTTTTGCGGGATGACGGAATGGTCAAGGTGAGCAGATCTTTGAAAGAACTTTCATACAAAGCATATTTTGCAAAAGAAAAGCTACAGGAAAAGCTTGGAAGAGATCCAACTTTGGAAGAACTGGCAGAAACTATGGAAGTAGAAAAAGAAGAGCTTGTCATGGCGATGGAGTCGAGTGGTGAAGTGGAATCACTCCATAAACCGATTTACCAGAAAGATGGAAATGAAATTCAACTGATGGATAAATTAGAGGAGACAGGGGCACAGGAAGAAAAGGTGCTTAATCAGATGCTGCTTGCGCAGCTTTTGGAGGGGCTTGAAAAAGAAGAGCGCCAGTTGATCTATTTGCGCTATTTTGCAAATCAGACACAGTCGCAGGTGGGAAAGACACTTGGAATTTCTCAGGTTCAGGTGTCGAGACTGGAAAAAAAGATTTTGAAAAATTTGAGGCAGAAGGTTTAAATCGACCGAGTTCGTAATAGAAAAAGTGCGAACTCGGTTTTTTGCATAGTTTTGAGAAAAAATGACATAATAAAGTGCATATGAAGGGAAGGTGAAAATAATGGAAAAGGCAAGAAAGAGAATTCGCATCTGTTTGACATGTATTGTTCTTGCGGCGATTGGAATCGGACTGTTCTATTATTATTATGAAATAAAAGGAAATGGAACGGCAAATACAGGAACTTTGATTTCAAATGTTGAGATGGGGATAAAAAAATTATGGCAGTGACGAAGGATACCGTTTATATCAAGAGTGAACAGAATGTAGAAGTAAAAAAAAGAGAAGTGAGACTCGGGGACATTTTATCCTTGGAATGTACGAATGAAAAGATTGCTGCTAGAATCAAAACGATTCTGCTGTTAAAAATTCCAGATACCGGAAAGCACCGATATGTAGTATCTATCCTGAAGATTATAGAGTGTATTCACAGAGAATATCCAAATCTGGATATTCAAAATTTGGGAGTACCCGATATTATCGTTACGTATGAGGAACAGAAGGTGACAAATCCAATTGGGCATTTCTTAAAGATTGTTGGGGTTGTGGCGGTCACATTTATCGGCGCCGGATTTTCCATTATGGCGTTCAATAACGATGTGGATGTTTCACGACTGTTTGCGCAGATTTATGAGTTTTTTATGGGAAAGCCAAAAGAAGGGTTCAGCGTGTTGGAATTGACGTATTGTGTGGGGCTGATTGTCGGAATTTTAGCATTTTTCAATCATTTCGGAGGGAAGAAATTTACGGTCGATCCGACTCCGATGGAGGTGGAAATGCGATTGTACGAGAATGATATCCAGACAACGTTGATTGAAAATTATTCCAGAAAGGAGCAGGAGATGGATGTGGGCAAGACAAGTCATTCTCGCAGTCATCGGACTTAGCTCTGGAATTGCGGTGGCAGGAGGACTATTTTCGTTTATCATTGGTCTGGGAGTGGTGTCTGATTTTGCAGACAGGACGCACACAGGTGCAAATGTTATTTTATACGAAGAAATGATTGCGCTTGGAGGAATATTAGGAAATATTATGTATGTTTACCAAATTTGTATTCCAGGTGTACAGTTTCTGATTGGTCCGGTTGGATTTTGTGCCGGCATTTTTGTAGGGTGCTGGTCCATGGCACTGGCAGAAATTTTAAATATTTTTCCTATTTTTATCCGGCGCGTTAAATTGTTGAGAGGAGTGCCGTATATCATTTTAAGCATGGCCATCGGGAAGGGAATCGGAGCATTGCTGTTTTTCCTGAAAGGATGGTAGGAAAGGACAAAAAATGAAAAAAATGAGTAAACAGGCGTATGCAGCCTATGTGAAAGAAAAAACACCGGTACACAATGTTTATGTCAATATGGCGAAGGCGTTTGTGACGGGAGGGACTATCTGTCTGCTTGGGCAGGTGATTCTGAATTATTGTAAAAATACAGGAATGAAAGAAGAAATAGCAGGTTCATGGACATCGTTAGTATTGGTGCTCATCAGTGTATTGCTGACCGGCTTTAATATCTATCCAAGTATTGCAAAGTGGGGTGGTGCAGGAGCGCTTGTCCCAATCACGGGATTTGCCAATTCTGTGGCAGCACCGGCGATTGAATATAAGAAAGAAGGACAGGTATTTGGAATCGGATGTAAGATTTTTACGATAGCAGGTCCTGTTATCTTATATGGGATACTGACTTCCTGGGTACTTGGATTGATTTACTATTTCTTAATGAAAGTGGGGATTGTACTATGATGACGAAAGGAAGCCAAAGTATAGCATTTCAGGAAGCACCATATATTATCAGCAGTGGTTCTGTTGTGGGAAAGAAAGAAGGGGAAGGCCCTTTAGGGAAATTGTTTGATATGGTGGAGATGGAAAATCTGTTTGGAGAAGATACCTGGGAGGCAGCAGAGAGTACGATGCAGAAAGAGGCCTGTCTTTTGGCGGTTGGAAAAGCAGATATTGCGTTGGAGAAAGTCAGATATCTCTTTGGAGGAGATTTACTGCGTCAGGGAATTGCTACATCCATGGGAGTGGAGGCGCTTCAGATTCCGATGTTCGGACTTTATGGAGCCTGTTCTACATCAGGAGAGGCAATCGCATTGGGAGCGATGAGCGTGGCAGCGGGATATGGCGAGTATATGCTGGCTGTGACATCAAGTCATTTTGGAAGTGCAGAAAAAGAATTTCGTTTTCCGCTTGGGTATGCAAGTCAAAGACCGTTGTCAGCACACTGGACAGTGACAGGGAGTGGGGCATTTCTAATTGGAAGGCAGAAAAGTCATGTGAGGGTAGCTGGTGTGACAGTTGGTAAGATTGTAGACTTTGGATTGAAGGATTCTCAGAATATGGGTGCATGTATGGCGCCTGCAGCCTGTGATACGATTATACAGAACCTTCAGGATTTTGGAAGACAGGAGAGCGACTATGACCGCATTATTACAGGAGACCTTGGATATGTGGGACAAAGCATTCTTTTTGATCTGATAAGAAAGCAGGGGAAAGATATCAAATACAATCATGCAGACTGTGGGATGATGATTTTTGATCAGAAGACACAGGACACACATGCAGGAGGAAGTGGGTGCGGCTGTGCGGCGGTTACGCTTTCTGCGTATATTCTTCCAAAGCTTGCAAGCGGGGAATGGAAGAGAGTGTTATTTGTACCAACCGGGGCCTTGATGTCTACAGTTAGTTTTAATGAGGGAGAGAGCGTTCCTGGAATCGCGCATGGGATTGTGTTAGAACATTGTTAAAAAGGAGAAGGATATGGAGTATGTAAATGCATTTTGGATAGGAGGGCTTATCTGTGCCTTGATTCAGATTCTCCTGGATCGGACAAAAATGATGCCTGGACGAGTGATGGTGCTGCTTGTGTGCGGCGGTGCTGTATTGGGATTCTTAAATATTTATGAGCCGTTTTTAAAATTTGCAGGGGCAGGTGCGAGTGTTCCGTTGCTTGGATTTGGCAATTTGTTATTTAAGGGTGTGAAAGAGGCAATCGGGAAAGAAGGATTTATCGGTATATTTATGGGAGGATTTACGGCAAGTGCAGTTGGAATTTCTGCGGCACTTATTTTTGGTTACCTCGCTTCGCTCATTTTCGACCCGAAAATGAAGAAATAGTTAAAAGAATGTCAAAAAAATGTAAAATTTTGTTGTTTTCTTCCGTAGATAATGTTATGGTAAAAATAGTGAGTTTATTGAGAGGATTTGAAGGAGGAAACCTATGAATTACACTAGCATTATTATCCCTTTCCTTGGTGGGCTTGGGATGTTTATCTATGGAATGCAGATTATGGCTCAAGGCTTGGAGAATGCGGCTGGGAATAAGATGAAATCGCTTCTTGAAGCATTGACAAAAAATAAGTTATTAGGAGTACTATTGGGAGCATTTATTACTGCTGTGATTCAAAGTTCGTCGGCGACGACTGTCATGGTGGTAGGTTTTGTGAATGCAGGAATTATGAACCTGACACAGGCAATGGGTGTTATCATGGGTGCGAATATCGGGACAACGGTAACAGGATGGCTTGTTTCCAGCGTGGAATGGGCAAAATTTTTGAGCCCGACAACACTGGCGCCGATTGCGATTATGATTGGTGTTGTGATTATGTTGACCGGAAAAAGAAGATCCACAAAGGATATTGCGAGTATTATCGTAGGATTTGGTCTTTTGTTTGTCGGTATTTCTACAATGTCAGGAGCAGTTGATCCGTTAAAAGAGTCAGAAGGATTTGTAAATCTTTTCGTGACATTAGGAAAGAATCCTTTATTGGGAATTATAGCGGGAGCACTTGTTACAGCGATTATCCAGAGTTCATCAGCATCTGTTGGTATTTTGCAGAGTCTTGCAGCAGCGGGCTTAGTTCCGTTTAATGCGGCAATTTATATTATTATGGGACAGAACATTGGTACATGTGTAACTGCAATGCTGTCAAGTATGGGTGCGAAAAAGAATGCTAAGACAGCAGCACTTATGCATTTATTGTTTAATATCATCGGAACGATTATTTTTAGTGTGGTGGCAATTGTGTTTTTCAAAGTGGTCAATCCGGTTTGGGGACACGGTCAGATTACACAGACAGAGATCAGTACAGTACACACGATTTTTAATATTGCAACAACCGTAATGCTGTTCCCGGTATCTAATCTGATTATCAAACTTGCTAAGAAAATCAGTGGTGTGAAAGATGATGAAAGAGATGACAGTGTTGTTTCACTTGATGATAGAATGTTACAGACACCTTCTCTTGCACTTCAAGCTACAGTCGGTGAAGTGGCACGCATGGGAGAAATCGTGAATGATACTTTAGATGCGGCAAAACGTGTTCTTTTTACACTGAGTGAAGAAGATATTCATACATTGAAAGAAGATGAATCCAAAGTGGATAAACTGACTGCGGGAATCACAGATTATGCAATCAAGATTACCGGACTTCAAGTTGGGGAAAAGGAACATCAGCAAGTGGCACACTTACTCCAAATTGTTTCTGATATTGAACGTGTCAGTGATTACTGTGAAAATATCTCAGAATTTGCAGAGACGTTAAAAGAAAAGAAATTGTCGTTCTCTGAGACAGGAAAAGAAGAAATCAAAGAGATGATAGAAGTTTGTGCGGACAGCTACCGCTATGCATTGGAAGCATTTGTGGAAGGAAGTCGAGATAAGGCGTTAAAGGTAATTGAGAAAGAGACGAAGGCAGATGATCTGGAGATTAAGCTTCGCTCAAAACATATCAAACGTTTGACAAACAATCTGTGCAATACAGAGGCGGGAGTTGTATTCTTAGATACGATTATTTGCCTGGAGCGTATTTCAGATCATGCAAGAAATATTGCAGAAGAAGTATTGGAACAGATGGGATAAGAGTAGAAAAGCAGGTAGGGGCTACCTGCTTTTTTACCTTATAGTAAACTTCTCATTTTGTCAGAAATAGTGTATAATGTATAAGAAATAAAAAATAGCATAACAAAAGAGCGAAAGGTTGTATTCGCCACAACGTTGATTATGAAGTTTTTTGTTTTTGGTGTGACTGCACTATCTGACGATTTTAGAAAGAATGAGATTTATGGATTCATCCATATCCCATAGCCTTTCGATATTGTTCAAATAGTACAGTTTTTTTGTGATAAACTTCCAACACCAACATAGAAGAACCACACTTTGGACACTTGAGAGGGTCGTATCCAAAGGTTAAAAAAATAAGATTTTGCCAGTTCATATGTCGTAAGATAAAACGTTTTTTCTCGGAAGAGATACATTTATAAAGTTTCTGTTCTTGCTTGTGATGTTTGGCATAGATGCCGTAATAACGAAGCATTTTAAAATGTTTTTCCGGGATATGAACAATGAGTCTTTTTATAAAGTCTAAAGCAGGAATACATTCGGAAACAGTTTTGTTATCTTCATGTCTTGTGTAATGGAAAGTAACAGACTCACCATCATAGTGATCAATGCGAGAAGTTGCTATGACAGGTCTTCCGAGATATCTGCTGATATATTTGATTGTAACATCAGGAGTGCAGAGATTCGGTTTGGCTCTGACATAAAAGCCATCGGCATGGTCTTTATAAATTTTATTTTTAACAGGAATGAAAGACTTACCAATGGAATTAGTAAGCCGTTCAAGAAGAACTTTGCGGAATGCGTTTCTCAGGAAGGTATAATCGAAATGCTTCATAGGGCGCCAAACGATAGAGTTTCCAGCGCCACCTTCAGAAATAAGAGCATGAATGTGAGGATTCCATTTTAAGTCCCTGCCGAAGGTATGAAGAACACAAATGAAACCAGGAGTAAAGTTTTCAGATTTGTTTTGCTTATAAAACGTGCGAAGAACAACATCTCGAACGGAATGAAAGAGACAATTGAGGAGAGAACGGTCATTGAGAAAGAAAGTGCGAAGTTCTTTAGGAATAGTAAACACACAGTGACGATGGACACAGCGAATGAGCTTACAGGACATATGAAAAGAGCGTTGCAGATTATATTTGTTACCGCAAGTAGGGCAGAATCTAGATTTACATCGAAAAGGAACAAACTTCAATTCCCCACAGTCTGGACAAGCAAAAAAAGCGCCACCAAAAGAAGGGTCACCACAATGAATCATTTTGTTGACATTTTCAATGACGGAAGTCCTTGGATGAAGTTCGTAAATTAAGTGTTCATAATGATCAAGAAAGATCGTTTGTAAAATATTACTCATGTAAATATTTTACAACAAATAGAAACAAAGGAAAACCCTCCCCCTCAAGAATGAGGGGCAGGGGAGCTGAGAGTGTGCTCAGCACACTTTTTTTAAGTATGTTGGTGCTCTAATTCTGCAATTTTTAAAAGAGCTTTTTGCAGTTCATCCTGTGTGGATTGTAGTTCATCCTGTGTGGATTGTAGTTCATCCTGTGTGGAGTGCAGTTTATCCTGCGTACTGTTTAGTTGAGTGTGTGCATCATTTAATTTGGATTCTGTATCTTGCAATTGTATTTTCTTTTGGTCTAGCTCATCTTGCATTTCATCAATCATATATAAGACAGTATTTCTGTCTAATTCTCGTAATTCTTTAGAAAACATCTCCATGACCTCCTCAATATTTCTACAGATATCGTAGATTTGTTCGTACATTGGCTTGAATTCAGGATATGTTTCGATAAGTTTTACAATCATTTCGGGATTATCCATACTTAAAAATACAAGCCATGCATCTAATTTGCTTTTGATATCTTTATTTTGCTGATTTTCTTTAAAGATGTCAAGAGGAATAAAAATATATTTTTGTAACAATTCTATCTGCAATCCAGTATTAGATTTTTGTTCAAAAAAATGAAGATAATTTTGAGGAAATTTATGAAATGTTTTTGGACTTTTTTCAAAGAAGACAATGGTGTAGACGTTTTTGATACTTTTATATGTAAATTTTCTTTTCTTCATTCCTTTTATTCTTTTATATTGACGTAGAAGCAAGTCTGAGGAATAGCAGGCACATCGTTCACCGGGGAACTGATACCCGATTTTTTGTATTTCAATGTTTGCGATACTGCCGTCTTCTAGTTCTACAACGATATCGGTGATAATAAGAGATGTTTCATCAGCGATGCGGGTAGTATCATTTGGCAGTACGGTTAGTACTTTTACTTTCTGGTTTAGCAGTAAAGACAGTAGTTCTCCAATTCGTTCCGGCACTGCCTCTGGATTCAGTATTTCTTTAATCATAAAATCGTATAATACTTTGACTCCGGATATACCTGTACAGATATTCAGAAATTCTTCTTGAAATTCGGTTTCCCAACTGTCAAATAAAGTTTTTAATGTTTCATCTTTGATAATGATTTCCATAATTTCTGTACGTGTACGGAGCATGGGAAAATATTGTTTTAATCTGTTTGTCATAGATAAACCTCCTTGATTATCTCATGTGTGTTGTTGGATCAATGCTTCTGAGTGGAAGCTGGAAATAAAGAAGCCTTTAGGCTTAAGAGATTTTGCTGCGAAAAAGATGAAATGCAGCGAGAAAAGTTGTTTCTTCAAAATAACATACTTTTTAGGAAAAGTAAAGAAGTTTGAGCACATAAAAAGTGCATAAAACAGAATATGATGTGAATAAAAAAACATTCAAAGTGTATAAAATACAAAAAAGTGCTTGAAAAATAAAAAATAGGATGTATAATATAAGAATAAAATGTATAGTTATACAAAAAAGGAAATGAAGGGAATGGGGAAAATGATAAAGAAGAAACAAATAGCAGCACTGGTTTTGGCAGGCACAATGGCCATGGGGAGTTCTATGCAGGCATTTGCCTGTATGGGAGTATATGTAGGGAAAGAAGTTTCAGAGAATGGCTCATCCTATATTGGAAGATCAGAGGATATCGGAGCGGGACATACAAAAATATTTACGGTGCATCCGGCAGAAGACCATGAACCAGGAGCAATTTTTGAAGATGCATATGGATTTTCAATGCCATATCCAGAACACACATATCAATATACACTTGCAAAAGATTCACCACTGTTTGGAGAAGGAGAAGAGCCTTATGCAGAGGTAGGAATCAATGAAAATGAGGTTGCTATGACAGCCACTGTATCTACCTATTATAATGATAAGGCAAAAGCGGCAGATCCATTGGTAGATACCGGTATCTGTGAATTATCGATGGGATCGATTCTACTTGGGCAGGCCAAAACAGCAAGAGACGGAGTGGAATTGTTAGGAGAGATTGTGGAAAAATACGGTTCGGGGGAATGTAACACGATTATGATCAGTGATCCAAATGAAGCGTGGTACATGGAAATTGTTTCCGGTCATCAATATGCAGCCATTAAGCTGCCGGAAGATCAGGTTGCGGCAATTCCGAATATGATGCTTCTTGGAACGGTTGATGTGACAGATACAGAAAATGTGATTGCATCTGAAGGATTGGTATCATTAGCGGAAGAAAATGGATTTTTAAAGACGGAAGATGGAATGATTCATGTCACACAGACATATGGTGCAGAAAACCCGGGAAAAGGTCAGCTGACACGTTTGTGGCAAGGGACATATTACTTGAACCATGAAAAAGGAGAGGGTTTAAGTATTGAGCCTTCAGAGGATGGAGTTTATGGTCCGTATGATTTGTTGTTTACGCCAGATAAAAAATTTTCTACACAGGATATCATGAAGTTTCTGGCATACAGAGGAGAAGGAACAAAGATGGATTCCAATGTAAATGAGTCAATCTATGCAATCGGCAATAAGAATCAGGCAGAATGCCATATTTTGGAGATGCGTGACGGGATGTATCAGGGAATGTCAGGAGTAGAATGGCTTGCGATGTCAAGGGCAGAGTTTTCTTTATATCTTCCGTATTATGGAGCAATGCTGACAGAGACATGGGATGGATACCACAATGATGAGCTGACATCTGTAGAAGATTCTATGTTTTGGGTGTTCAATGACTTGAATGATCTGGCAGATGACAATCGAGAATTGTATGGGACAAATATTCGAAAATACTGGGATGCGTATCAGGCAGAATTGATTGAACAGCAAAAACAAGTTGATGTGGATATGCAGAAGTTATATGAAAAATCACCGGAACTTGCACAGGAAAAAGCAACAGAGATTGGAAAAGTAATTGCACAGGATGCATTTAACAGTGCAAAAAGTATTTTGACAGAATTAAAAGCGTTCAAAGAAAGTGGATCAACAGAAATGTTTGTACCATCTGTATTGACAGAGAATATAATGCCAAATTACACAGTTGCACGTGTGATGGATGAAGTTTCAACAGAAGCGTTGGAGGCGTTGATTGCCAAAGCGGAAGCTGTTCAGAAAGATATGTATACAGAAGCCAGTTATGCGACATTAGAACAAGAACTGGAAAACGCAAAGACGGTATTAGCAGATGAATTTGCAGTTCAAGATGAGATTGATGCAGCGACAAAACAGCTTGACAGTGCATTACAAGGCTTGGAAAAAATACAGGCAGCGGTACCACAACCAGAGAAAGAATCGGTATCGGAAGAGAAAACGACTCCAACAGGTCCTTCACCAAAAACAGGAGATGCTACTCCATTGATGTGGCTGTTGACTGCTGCGGCAGGAAGTGCGTTGGTAAGTGTGAACGTTTGGAAACGAAGAGAAGAAAAATAAAGTCAAGAGAAAAGAGCTTTTAGAGGCTCTTTTTTCTTGCTTAAAAGCACTTATTTTATAGGTTAAGGAAAACTTAAGATTTCCTATATAATATTCAGAAAATCCTTTGGTATAGTAAAATTAAGAAAAAAACAGGAAGGAGAGTATCTGTGGGGAAAATTATAGAAGTGAAGAATTTGTTTAAGCTCTATCGTGTCGGGGACAGTGTTGTGCATGCTTTGAATGGAGTGAATTTTTCAATCAACGAAGGAGAGTTCTGTGCGATTGTAGGGACTTCGGGATCAGGGAAATCAACGTTGTTAAATATGCTTGCCGGACTGGAAAAACCGACAAAAGGAGAAGTGATCATTAACGGCGAGCACATGGAGAAGTTGAAGGAAGATCAGCTTGTCAGCTTTAGACGTGATCATGTTGGATTTATTTTTCAGTCTTTTCATCTGATTGGGACGATGAATGCGGTGGAAAATGTGGCATTGCCCTTGAGCTTTCGCGGAGAGAAAAAAGAAAGCCGACTAAAAAAAGCAGATAAGATGCTGGATCTGGTCAATTTAAAAAAGCATAAAAAGCATTTGCCGAATCAGATGTCGGGAGGGCAGCAGCAGCGAGTAGGGGTTGCAAGAGCACTGGTTGTTGATCCGAAGATTATATTTGCGGATGAGCCGACAGGAAATCTGGATTCGCATACATCCAAAGAGGTGATGGAATTGATGCAGAAGGTGGTAAGGGAGCAGAAAAAGACGCTTGTTATGGTTACACATGACAATCATCTGGCTTCGTATGCCGATCGGATTTTCCATATTATTGATGGAGAGATTGTAAAGATAGAAGACAACCGTACAAAGGGAGAGGAGAAAGAAGATGAGAAAGATTAAGAAAATAATGATGGTTGCCATGAGTATGATTCTGGTGGCAGGGATGGTGATGCCACTGCACGCAGCGGGAAAAGTGACCGTAAAGGCGAGTGGAACTGCGACACCGGCTTATCAGTATGGACAGGAGAAAGAGTTAAAGCTTACGATTACAAACGGTACAGATACAGCAATTGAAAATGTAGTAGTAACTCCGCAGGTGAAGGCAAATATTGAGAAGTGGCCGTTTGAAATTGAAAATGTATCCTATGAGCAGAAAGTGGATAAGATCGAAGCGGGAAAATCTTATGAGCTCACATATGATGTGAAAGCAAGGGAAGATGTGGCATCAAAATATTATAATGTGAAATTCGATGTTAGTTACGATGGATTGGAAAATGCATTTGAGCAGAGTGTATTTGTAAAAATGACAGCTAAGCCGGAAGAGAGGCCACAGGAAAATCCAGAAGAAAACACACAGAAAGATCCACAACCGCAGCAACCTTCGGGGGATACAGGTGTCTACAACAGTGAACCGATGATGTATACTGGAGGAGATAGTGCAGGTGGCGGATCAGCAACGACATCGACATCTGTTCCGAGAGTAATTGTCACAGGATTTTCAACAGATCCGGCAGAAGTAAAGGCGGGAAGCAATTTTAAACTGATTGTACATTTGAAAAATACATCCAAGACAACAGCGGTAAAAAATATGCTGTTTGACTTTAACGCACCGACAGAAGGACAGGATGCAAACACTGCATCTCCGGCGTTCCTTCCGGCGTCCGGCTCTAGCACTGTATATCTGGATGGAATCGGAGCAAATGGGACAAAAGACATTTCGATTGATATGAATGCAAAATCAGATCTGGTACAGAAACCATATAGTGTCGAGATGTCTATGAAGTATGAAGACGGAAGTGGAACACAATTTGAAAGTACATCAAGTATCTCAGTTCCGGTTAAACAGGATGCGAGATTTGAATTCAGTGAATTTGAGCTGAGTGGAGAGACTGTGGAAGTTGGAAGCGAAGTTAATGTCATGTGCAGTCTGTATAACATGGGAAGAATTAAATTGTATAACGTAAAAGCAAAATTTGAGGGTGAAGGAATCAAATCTAAAGAGATTTTTGTCGGAAATGTGGAATCCGGAGCGACAGCTTCAATTGATGGTATGATAACCGGAGAGTCAGAGACAACAGGTGATGGTAAAGTTAAGATGATTGTTACTTATGAAGATGAGTCGGGAGCAGTATTTACAACTGAAAAAGAACTGACACTTTTAGTGACAGCACCGATGACAGATGACATGATGAATGAAAGTGAAATGGTTGAGCAAGAAAAAGCGTTCCCGATTATTCCGGTGATTGTCGGAGTAATTATCATCGGAGTGATTGTTGTCGTTGTAATTGTGAAGAAGAAAAAAGAGAAAAAAAGAAGAGCAGAAGAGGAGGAAATTTTAGAGGATGAGCTTAATAGACTTACTGAGAATGAGTAGTGGAAATCTGAAACGCAGAAAGCTTCGAACCTTTTTAACCGTTCTAGGGGTTGTGATTGGGACAGCTTCCATTGTTGTTATGATTTCTCTCGGACTTGGTCTTCAGCAGTCTACCTATAAAGAAATAGAAAAATCTGGTGGTTTGACGACCATTCAGGTGACAGGAAAAGACAGGCAGGGTGGCATGATGGTAGATTCCGGAGAGGAATCGAAAGAATATATCACAGATGATGTGATTGAAAAATTGAAAAAATTAGAAAATGTAGAATTTGTAAGTCCTGTTTTAGAGGTATCGGCAATTGCGTTAAAAGGCAATTATGAAGGATTTTTGACGGTGCAGGGAATGTCCCATGAGGCACTGGAAAAAATGAATATTCCATTGAAAGAGGGCGGAAAATTGCCGGCTGAAAATGGAAGCTCATTAGATCTGGTGATGGGGAACATGGTAATCACGAATTTCAGCAATAAATCAGGAGGCAGTGGTTATTGGGATACCGGAGAACTTCCGGATATTGATTTCGCAAAGGATTCTCTGTTTTTGATCCTGGATACAGATGCCTATTACCAGAGCCAGTCGGGAAGTGGTTTTGGTAACGTGGAAAATGGAGGAGAGACAGCAACAAAGACACCAAAGACAGCAAAAAAATATGTTGTAAAAGCGTCCGGTGTCGTGGAAGGAACTGTTGATGAATACAATGCATATTCGTATTCAACCTTTTGCGACATCGAGACACTGAAGACCATTTTGAAAAAAGAATTTCGGGGAAGAGTGATTCCTGGTCAACCGTCCACAAGCAGCGGAAAACCTTACAGTTATTTTACGTATAGCTCAGCGCAGGTGAAAGTGGATAATCTTGACAATGTAGAATCTGTTTCAAATGAAATCAGGACACTGGGATTTCAGACATACAGCAATGCAGAGTATCTGGAAAGTATGCAGAAACAGTTTGCAATGATACAGGCGGTTCTGGGAGGAATCGGTGCGGTATCGCTTCTTGTTGCAGCGATTGGTATTGCAAACACGATGATGATGTCGATTTATGAGAGAACGAAAGAAATCGGTGTCATTAAAGTGTTAGGCTGCAGTCTGAAAAATATTCGGCAGATGTTTCTGCTGGAAGCCGGATTTATCGGACTGATCGGGGGCGTGATCGGAAATATCTTAAGTCTTATGATGTCATTCGTGGTCAATAAAGTGGTTGGAAGCATGGGAGCCGAGATGGGCATGACAGATGTAATTTCTTATATTCCACCTTGGCTTGTGCTGATTTCACTTGCATTTGCGATTCTTGTGGGAATGGCGGCAGGATACTTCCCGGCACGACGAGCAATGAAATTAAGTCCGCTTGCAGCAATTCGAAATGAATAGCAATTTGAAAAATGATAATTGGGGATGTGGCTTTTGAGAAGCTCACATCCCTCATTTGTTACTCTTCAATGATATGAATTTCCAGATAGTCAAAATCAATAGAGTCTACGAAATTGTCCTGATAAAAGCGTGCTTTGTCATGTTTTTTGAATTCGGCAATCGTAGAATCCAGCCAAATCGGTTTGCTTAAATCAAACTGGTAACAAACCTCATCCAGCGCGTGGAAAATTTTATGTGTTCTTGTATCGTCTGTATCATCACAAATGACAGTATCTTTTAACATTCGATTATCTTTAAATATTTTTCCCCATAAACGAAACATGGTTGTCATCCTTTCTATATTTGTTCGTATGCATCATTATACAATACTTTGCAATTGATTTTCAATATAGACATGCTTGACTTTTTATAGGCAGATATGGTAGACTCTGCTAGTGACAAGACACATGTAAAATAAAATGTAATGGGAGCGTAGAATGGAAAAATTAAAGAAATTATTAGATCGTATTTTTATTGATGGATTAACAGGAATGGCGCAGGGACTTTTTGCAACATTGATCGTCGGCACAATTATTCAGCAGATTGGAAGTTTGATTGGCGGGAATGTCGGGGATATGATTTTTGTACTTGGAAAGATGGCAGCCACATTTACGGGGGCAGGAATTGGTGTAGGTGTTGCCTATCGATTTAAGGAAAGTCCGCTTGTTGTGCTGTCAGCAGCGACTGCCGGAATGGTGGGCGCATTTGCGGCAAAACTGCTCGCGGGAAGTGTTCTTGTAGATGGTGCCATGGTATTTGCAGGACCGGGAGAACCGTTGGGAGCATTTCTTGCGGCTTACGTAGGGATTGAATTCGGACATCTTGTCTCAGGAAAAACAAAGGTGGATATTTTGGTTACTCCGATTGTAACGATTACAGCCGGATCGGCAGTAGGTCTTTTAGTTGGACCTCCGATTTCTGAATTTATGACAGCGCTTGGAGCATTGATTAATTGGGGAACAGAGCAGCAGCCGTTTTTGATGGGAATTATTGTCTCGGTTTTGATGGGAATGATTCTGACACTTCCGATTAGTTCCGCGGCACTTGGGGTTATTTTGAATCTTTCCGGTCTTGCGGCAGGAGCTGCAACAATTGGATGCTGCTGTAATATGGTTGGATTTGCAGTTGCAAGCTATCGAGAAAATAAAATCGGGGGACTATTAGCACAAGGAATCGGAACATCGATGCTTCAGGTGCCAAATATTGTGAGAAAGCCAATTATCTGGGTTCCTGCAATTTTATCAAGTGCTATCTTAGGACCTGTCGGAACGATGATTCTGCACATGACAAGCAATGCGACCGGCTCTGGAATGGGAACAGCAGGACTTGTCGGACAGATTATGACATGGCAGACGATGACGGCAGTGGAGCCGCCGATGATCGTACTTATAAAAATTATCGTGATACAGATTGCCCTTCCGGCGATTGTGACACTGCTCATTTCAGAATTTATGAGAAAGAAAAAATGGATTCAGTATGGCGATATGAAATTAGAATTATAAGGGCCGATGAGGAGAAACTTTCTAAAAAAAGCATGAAGTTTATGACAGTCTCTTTGGATTATGGTATACTATTGTAGTAATAATTACTCTTCGAGTAAGATAGGGGAGAAGAACTTGATGTTAGATGCAATTAAAAGTTATGAAGATGTCGACAGTTGGAAAACAGTTATGTTTTTGTATAATTCGGCATTGAAAGAAGTGGGCACCAAATTAGAGATTTTGAATGATGAATTTCAGCATGTGCATCAGTATAATCCAATCGAGCATATAAAGACAAGAATCAAAACGGCGGAGAGTATCGTCAAAAAGCTGAAAAGATACGGATATGAGGCAACGATTGAGAACATGGTAAAATATGTGAATGATATTGCAGGAGTGAGATTGATCTGTTCGTTTACTTCTGATATTTACAGACTTGCGGAGATGATCGGGAATCAAAGTGATTTGAAAGTGCTTTCTATTAAGGACTATATTAAAAATCCAAAGGAAAGCGGATATAAAAGTTATCATATGCTTGTGGCAGTTCCGATTTTTCTGTCAGATAGTGTTGTGAATACGAAAGTTGAGATTCAGATACGTACGATTGCAATGGATTTTTGGGCTAGTTTAGAGCATAAGATTTACTATAAGTTTGAGGGAAAAGCACCGGCTTACATCAGCAGAGACTTAAGAGAATGTGCGGAGATGGTATCTGCGTTGGATGAAAAGATGCTGTCTTTGAACGAAGCTATTTTAGAATGCCTCAGGCAGCAGAAGAACGGGCGAGAAGAGGAAAGACAGGAAGAGCTTGAGGAGAATCAGATTCAATTTGGATTATAGAAGAAAGGGCTGCAAAAAGCAGTCCTTTTTTGATATTATGGAAGGATAGAAGATTGTAATTCATTAAAGATTACTTCATATTCCTGTGAAAACACACTGTCTTTATTCCAAAGAAATGTAAAATCATGCATGACCATAAAGTCAGAGAGTGGAATTTGTCTCAGGCGACCATCGTTTATTTCCTGTTCAACAGCTGATTTGTACAGGAATGAGATGCCGCAGTCCTGACAAAGCAGGCTCACGATAGCGTGGATATTTTCAATTTCCACAATATGAGGGAAATTCTGAATCGACATATTTTTGAGCGCAAGTGTTTTCGTCAGGATTGCTCTTGTGCCGGAGCCGTGCTCCCGAATCAAAAGACATTCAGAGGTTAAGTCTTTCAGACAGTGAACAGGTTTTTGAAACACATGGTTTTTGGAAGCCACAGCAATATATTCTTCTGTCTTAAAAATACGGGTCTCGTAATTATCGGATTTAAAATACCCTTCCACAATGGCGAAATCAATGCTTCCCTCGTATAAAAAAGAGAGCAGCGTCTGCGTATTGGCGTAACGAACGTGAATATCGGTGTCGGGGTGCTTTTTAATGAATGCAGAAAGGGAAGGTACTATGGCATATTCGCCAATTGTCATTGTGACACCAAAAGTCAGGATCTTTTTTTCACAGAGACTTTCTTTCATGCGTATCTTCATAGTGTTCTCATCATTTCGCATCGTCTCCAAAGCAGAGCGAAGAATTTCACCCGCAGGAGTCAGTGTTAGTTTTTTCTTATCACGCGCGAACAATGGTGCATCATATTCTTTTTCCAGATATTTGATGTGTTGTGAAACAGCAGGCTGAGTCAGATTCAAATCATGAGCGGCATGCGTAAAATTCATATATTCACAGACCTTTAAAAATGTTTCCATTCGAAAATCAAGCATGGCTTCTCCTTTTAATGTGGTAATAGTTTTTATAATCATAACAAATATTTATGGTTATATCAATATATATAATTTTACAAAATGGTGATAATTGTATATAGTGTAGTTGTAAAACATAGAGAAAGACAGGGAATAAGGAGGAGTAGCTATGTATGACATTATTATTATCGGAGCGGGACCAGCAGGAATTAGTGCTGGAATCTATGCGGTGAGCAGAGGCAAAAAGACATTATTGATTGAAAAAAATGTAGTGGGTGGATTGATTGGTAAAGTATCAACGGTTACACATTATGCAGGAGTTATAGAAGGTGAGACAGGAGTAACATTAGCAGAACGTATGAAACAGCAGGCAGAAAATGCAGGGGTGGAAATTATATATGAGACGGTAAAGCAAGTAGAATTGAGCAATAACATTAAAAAAATTTATACGGGAGATGCAGTTTATAGGACAAAAAAAGTAATTATAGCTAATGGAATGACACCTAGAAAACTTGGAATCCGAGGAGAATTAGAATTATCAGGAAAAGGGGTGGGCCTCAATGCGGCAAAAGATGGGAAAAGCTATGAAGGAAAGCATATTTATGTAGTTGGAGGGGCAGATGGAGCTGTAAAAGAAGCATTGTATCTGGCAAAGTATGCAGAACAGGTCACAATTATTCATTTTGAAGAGACATTAGGATGTATTGCGGAATTCAAGGAAAAAGTTTCAAATACTTCAAATATTGAGTTGCGTCTTGGATCGAGGCTGCATGCAGTATACGGGGTAGAGCAAGTAGAATCTCTGGAAATTTCAGATGAGAAAACTGGGAGCATTGAGACAATTTCTGATCCGGGATGCGGAATATTTGTCTATGCAGGAACGATACCAAATACAGAATTGTATACTGAACTACAGTTGCATAACGGATTTATTCTAGTCAATGAGAATCAGGAAACAAAGATAGATGGGGTATATGCAGCAGGAGATATTTGTGAAAAACAGGTGCGTCAGGTGGCAACAGCAGTTTCAGATGGAACGATAGCAGCAATTCGGGCATCAATGTAGAGGGAGGTTAGTATGAATTTAATTAGACAAAACTGGAAAGGACTTTTATTGTGCCTGTTATTGGCAGTACCAGCAAGTCTGCTTGGAAAACAATTTCCGATTATAGGAGGTCCTGTATTTGCGATTCTTGGAGGGATGACTTTTGCTCCGCTTGTAAAAAAGAAAGAATCCTTTGCACCAGGAGTTAAGTATACATCGAAAAAGATTTTGCAGTATGCAGTTGTGCTGTTAGGATTTGGAATGAATCTAAAAGTTGTGATGGAGACCGGAAAACAGTCTTTGCCGATTATTATCTGTACGATTACGGTATCATTGGTGATTGCATATGTACTTCACCGTGTACTTCGCATACCAGCGAAGATTTCAACATTGGTTGGAGTTGGCTCTTCCATCTGTGGAGGTTCTGCGATTGCAGCCACGGCACCTGTCATTGATGCAGATGAAGAAGAAGTGGCGCAGGCGATTTCCGTTATCTTTCTCTTTAATATCTTGGCGGCATTAATTTTCCCAGCACTTGGAGGTGCACTTGGTTTTTCTACCACATCCGGAGAAGCGTTCGGTGTATTTGCGGGAACGGCGGTAAATGATACATCTTCTGTTACAGCAGCAGCATCTACATGGGACAGCCTTTATAATTTGGGAAGCCAGACACTTGATAAGGCAGTGACTGTAAAGCTGACGAGAACTTTAGCAATTATTCCGATTACACTTGTACTTGCATTTATAAGGGCGAGAAAAGCAGAGGAGAAAGAAGGAGATAAAGTGTCCCTGAAACAGGTATTTCCGTTCTTTATTTTATTCTTTATCGGAGCGAGTGTGATTACGACAATCGCTACAGCAGTGGGAGTACCGGCAGAAGTATTTGTGCCGCTTAAAGATTTGTCTAAATTCTTTATTATTATGGCGATGGCGGCAATTGGATTCAACACAGACATTGTAAAGTTAATAAAAAGCGGAGGACGCCCGATTCTTCTTGGAATGTCATGTTGGCTTGGAATTACAATCGTAAGTCTTGGAATGCAGCATGTAATGCATATATGGTAAAATGTTTGATAGGTTGGAAAATCGTTTGATTTTCCAACCTGTTTTTGTAAAATTATTTTACATAGATTTAAAATTAATAGGTTTATCGAAAATCCTTGTGGTTGACGCAAATTCATAGAAAACCTGTCAACCACGGGGTTTTTTAAGTGTTGAAATATCGAAAAATATAACAATTAGTAATTGGATAAAATAAAACGGTTTACAACACATTTACAACAAATCAGGAGATACTATTTTTTCAATCTCAGTTCGTAAATCTTCAATGTCTCTGTGTCCATAAATTTTATTTGTCACATCCTTAAATGCGTGCCCGAGCATTCTCTTTCTATCATTTTCTTTCACCTCAAAATCTTCGCATAATTTTGAAAAGGTGTGCCGGCAGTCGTGAGGTGTATGCTTCGCTATACCGAGTTCACTTAAAAGAGCGTACATATTTTTCCTGAACTGCACATCGGATGTTAGGAGTAATTTTTTATTCTTTTTCATTCTTCGGACAACCAGCGGAAGAATGGCAGAGTGAATTGGGACTATACGGTCCTTTCCGGCATCAGTCTTTATTCCACCTAAGAAATATTTTTCTTTCAAATTTACTTCCAGTGTTTTGTACTCTGTTATTCTGAAACCTGAATAACACATAATTATCAACATCTCTGCAATTTCATTTTCCTTTTCGTCCCATAATTTTTTTATGTCTGCTTTTGAAAACGGTATGCCATGCTCATCATCATCATCTTGTGTTATTTCGATAAACGCCGAGTAATCTTTCTTTACAATATCGTTTGCAATGGCATATTTGTACAAGTTACGAAAAACTCTTTGTATATGTTCGACGCTGGCGTGTTTAAGCGTGCAATTGTCCATCACTTCTTGCAGATCGTCAGATACGATATCAGTAAAAATTCTGTCATGCAATGATTGGCAGTTTTTAAAACCTGCACGGAACGCATATTCTAAACTACTGCGTTTCTGCACTTTTTCGTCAAACTCGTGCCCGAACTTTCTTTTGTAAAATTTATAAAAAACTTCCTTGAAACTCAAACTTTCGTTTGACTTACTTTTAATTCCTTCCATTAAGTTGTAATTTGCAAGCAGGCTTTGTATAAACTTGTCCGCACTTTGCGAGTTGTTGATTTCCGCAAAATCTTTTTCCATTCCCTGTATATACGTTCCGGCTCTGTATGCCGTCAGGACTGCAAAGCCTGTAGTCCAGTCCGGGACGTAGCAGAGCGCCTTTTGTGGCTTCATTTGTCCATTAGAGTATTCTTCTGTAGCCGGAGGGTAAACACCATAGGGATTTCGGCGATTAGAGCCCAAGAATCGAATCTGTCCGTATCCGTTAGGCAATTTTGGATATTTCTTTCTTTTTGCCATATTCATCTTCCTTTCGTGATTTTGAGTATAAAAATAACAGCTAACAAGCAGATAGAATACATGTTCTGATTGTTAAACTGTTCCGAAGATGATACAATATCTTTGGGGTTAATGTGTTTTTGGCACATTGTATTGTACATCTTCGGGTGTATGTGAGCCGTCTCTGTATTGGTAGTGCAGGGGCGGTTTTTTGTAGAAAATTAATGTGCTTAAATATATCTTTCAACAGATTCTATTAAGAGATGCTTATATTTGTAAATATCATTTAAGTCCTCTATTATATATCTAGTAAATTTTTTGTTTTCATCAGGGATAAATAATTGTTTATTTTTCCTATCTAAATTCAAACGGCAAATAGGCTTTCTATTATTGTCTTTATATAAAATGCCAAAATAGCTTTCCGTATCTCTGTGAACAATATCTTCCACAGGTACTGAACCAGCTAGCAATCCTCTGATTATATAAAACGCTTCAAGCTCATCTTCGGTTGTTATAATTTTAGAAGTAGGTTCATCCGTCACTGCTTCATCATTTTCAATAGGTGTGTCATCTTCACCGTCTTTAGAAAGAGCAGAAGAAATTTTATTATTAACGATCTCGTTAACAAAAGAAGAAAAAGCTTTTTTAACAACAGGGGTAAATTTTTCAATAATACGCTGATTCTTTTGACCATCATAAATGTTTGTGAGTATAAAACGAACAAACTCTTCTGAAGGCTTCTCAAACTCAGCTGAGAGAACTCCTTTTATAAGAGAACTATATTTAAGTTCTTCAGCAGTGCTGAAAATTTTATCTTTATCAAAGTTTTCTTTGCAGAATTTTTTTAATTCGTTAATAGATGATTCTTTGATAGAAAGCATATCTATTTCCAAGAAAGGAACTAAGTCCATTTTATTAGATTCTTCTAAATCGGTATAAAATCTATATACGATGCCATTTGTGAGAATACCGAACTTTGCAGGTGTTGTTCCAAAATATCTGAAAAGTTGTGAAGAATGTTTGTCAAGTTGTTCAGAACAGCTTTTACATTCTATCAAGATATTTGGTTGTCCGTCTTCTAAGATAGCATAATCAACTTTTTCACCTTTTTTTATGCCAACATCAGCAGTGTATTCAGGGCAAAATTCCAAAGGGTTAAAAACATCGTATCCTAAAATTTGAAATACGGGTACTATTAAGGACATTTTAGTTGCCTCTTCAGTGGAAATGGTATCCTTTAATGCAGATACACGTTCTGAAAATTGTTTGATTTTTTCATTAAATTCCATAAGAATTCCCTCTCTTTCTCTTAAGCTTACATCAAGGTAGCGAACCTTATATATAAACGCCGTAGCGGTTATATCTTTTTAAATTCCATAATTTTTTCATCATATCCAGCCAACCTTGCAAGTTGGCTTTTGGTCATACCCGGATTTTCGTATATTAACGAATCAGGTATAAGTAGTTCGGCAGCGAAAGTATTCGCTTCGTTTTCCTCTTTATTCTTGGAAAAGAATGTACTTCCGTAGAAATAGCAATCGTTTTTCCTATGTAATTGTGAGTGCCCCAACTCGTGACTCAAAATAAATTTTTCCATTGGGGTACCGATTATTTTTTGATTTAGCATAATGCATTTTTGCCTTTTAACCAGTAAATAGCAACCCAATACATCCCCAATATCACAGATTTTATAGATTGTGTTTGTATAATCGCACAATTCATAAGGGTTTCTTGTGCCATACTTATTTACTAATTTGTTCACTATTGTTTTTACATCTTGCTTCAAGGCAATCACCTACTTCTTATTTTTGTTCGGATTAAACTTGACCTTGTTTATTTCCTTTACAGTTGTTACTAATGATTTTAATTGTTGTTCAAATAAAATTCTTGTTTCTGTACTCATTTCAGTTCCATCGAAGAAAAGTGGTGCTCCATCATTTGATTCTAATTTTCCCATTAAATCATTTACCGTTTTAGCAATATCACGTTCGTCTTTTGGGGTTATTATTGTTTTTTGTGGTTCGATTGATTCATTACCTGTCATTATGTAATCGACAGTAACGCCCAAAAAATCAGCTATTTTTTGCATTTTTTCCTGTTTAGGAGTATATCGTCCTGCTTTCCAATCAGAAAATGTGGACTTTGTTATCTTTGCGCCCTTTGCAACATCAGAATCTTTATAGTTTAGTTTATTTCTTATTTCACAGTATCTTTCATATGCACTTTTTCCCATAATACTCCTTTCTAAAATAATTCGGATTTCTGTACAAAAGTGCTTGACAAATACAGATAACTGTACTATCATAATGTTACGAAGTTCAGAAATCAGTACGAATTATTCTTATGTGGCTATAAGGTGATTATAACTGATTTCCGAACTAAATTCAAGAAAAAGTTCAGAAATGGGGTGAAATATTTGTATGAAAATTATGCAAAAATACGTGACCAAAAAGGAGTGACTGATTACAGAGTATCTATAGAAACAGGAATTCCGAAGTCCACTTTTTCAGAATGGAAGTCGGGAAGAAGTAAACCGAAGACAGAAAAACTTAAAATCCTAGCTGATTACTTCGGCGTATCAATCGAGTATTTCTTGGAGTAGGGAGGTGATGGAGATAAGGCAGTTAGTTAAGGTGATGGTAGCAGTTATGCTATTTATCGTACTCAGTTATATGTGTAGCGTTCCCATCACCATTTTATTAGTTATTTTTTGGATAACAATAATTTTGAGAGAAAAAGATTAATGTCGCTTTGGATACGATAAGATATATGCAATCAAAAGCAATGAGCATCCGAAAACGAGGTCAATTATAGCATTTAGTATATTCCCTTCGAAGAAAAGAAGGAAGAAGTTCACAAAATAATATACACAGAAGATAAGCAGCAAGAGTGTCACAGTATATATTGCCTTATCTAAGATATTTAAACGTTTAAAGAAATCAACAAAAGAATCTGTGGGATATCCAAGCTCTCTTTTGAGCTTTTCATAATCAGAATCGATTTGATATTCGAAATTTGTAAGATGATACACGTTTGGAGATTCCTTTTTTACTTCCTCTTTTAGGCGGTTGAATAATTTTAGTGTCTTAGGAAATACAAACTGATAATTTTTATAAAACATTTTATCAACTTTTTGTATATAGATATTAATATTTTTTTCGTATCTGTCAGAGGTAAGTAATTGTTTGGTAAGACGATAAAGAGGTAGGTATACAAGCGTGAATTGTTTTTCTCTGATTTCGTTTTTGCGCGGTTTATTTAATGTGTATCTCGTTACTAAATATGTGATAAAAGATGGAATCAATATTTTTAGGTAGTCGAAAATAATAGGCTGCCAAGCCTTGGGAATTAAATCAGAAAGCATAATTTAATTAAGTCCTTTCATTATATGATAGGAAAATTATAGCAAAGAAATAATTGAGAGACAAGTATTGAGTATTTCTTAGAGTAGGAGGTGATGGAGATGGTATTGAACAATACGGGTTCCATTAAAAAGATGGATTCACTAGAAGAAGTAACGCAGCCAGTAGTTAAGTTTTTGTTAGAAAACTACAATCCTCACACATCAATCATTATTACAAGCGAGAGGATTGTAGTAGTTGAAGATGTTTTATCGATACCTCATACTAATTAATTCGTTGGTATCGATGGATTTTGTCTAGCCTAGACAGCTCAGAGCCTAAAGAAGACGCATTCATAAAGTTTAGGTATTCAGAACGAGATACATTGTAATATTGGTAAATAGCACCGTTGTGAAATTGAACTTCGAGAACGTCATTCTCCCAGCCTACGCTTGAGATACGGCTAGATGATACAGATTGTCTGTACATGGTTTTTCTCATTTCTTTTGTACTTGGCATTGGCAGATGCCTGTATCTAAAGTATAGGAGATGACAAAGGAAAATACAAGTTAGGAGGTGATAAGCGTGAGTGAAATCATACAAGCACCGGCAATCGCAAAAATAGTAGGGTGCGACAAAAATAAAGTTCGTTACAATATGAAAAATGGTTTTTGGGAATTTGGTCGAGTTATTAAAACCGGACCGAAGAAGCACAGATACGAAGCTACAATAACCGAAGTGGCAAGATATATCGAGATTAGCAGAGAAGAGGCAATTCGTAGGCTTGAAGGGAGGTGAGAAAGAACTGTGACATACAAAGAATACCAGCGTTACAAACGCAATAAAAACAGGGCGAAGAAAAGGAGAAAGAAGCATGAACGTAGATAGAGCAGTAAGACGTTTATTTGTGGCATCAGATAAGGGCTGTACGATACCGTATAGTGCCGAGGCAAGTGTGTTGAGGGAACTCAAGAAAGAACTGATTAAGATTTTGGAGGAAGAGGGAATTGAACTGGAACAGAAGAAAAGCGCTCCCGAAATGGGAAAAGCGCAGGATTCGCAATAGACATGAAAAATATCTGAGAAAGGAAAATAGAACAGCTCGCTTAATAGCGTTTTTTGTGCTGGCAATAGTGATTGTTGGGATTGTAGGAGGTGTAGTGAAATGAATGAGATTATGACAGCTGAAAAACAAGAGATTCAGGTTATGCAGTTCGAACGATCAGACGTGCTCAGACAACGCAGACTGGCGAAGCAGCTGCTTAAGAAGGACCTCTATGACGAGATTATGTTTCGCAGAGTTATGACGGTTATCGGAACAATGATAGCCGTAGCACTTGGATTTTTAGCCGGAGAGATTACGGTAATATCCATGATTCGATAAAAAAGAGCACCCATATGAGCCGGCAAACTCGGGCGCTCGGTAAATTAGACAAATTAAGTTTAGAAGATTTTGGGAGGAAAGTCAATGGAAGAAAAGAAATATGAATTGTCATTAGATGATATTAAGATGTTCATCGGACTGGCAGCAAATGCTGTATGTGATGACAATAAGTTAGATGATAAAACATCTGATGTTGTAACTGCTATAGCAGCTGATATTTATTGTAAAGTAAAAAATCATTTGACGAGAAAACGCGAATTTTCCCAAGAAGCGATTCGTGCGTATAATCAAACATCAAAAATGTTTGCTCCGTTTGAAAGTGAGGTTGAGAACAAATGTCAGGAATAAAAATTAATAAGTTAGAGATAGAAAATGTAAAGAGGATAAAAGCGGTAAAGATTGAGCCAACAGAAAATGGATTGACAATAGTTGGTGGAAATAATAACCAAGGAAAAACTTCTGTGCTGGATTCCATCGCATGGGCATTGGGTGGAGAAAAGTACCGACCGTCTGATGCGCAGCGTCAGGGTTCTGTGATTCCGCCTAACTTACATATTGTCATGAGTAATGGACTTGTCGTGGAGCGCAAAGGGAAAAATAGCAGTTTGAAAGTGACGGATCCGGATGGAAATAAGGGAGGCCAACAACTTCTTAATGAGTTTGTTGAACAGTTGGCAATTGACCTTCCGAAATTCATGGAAGCATCCGGAAAAGAAAAAGCACAGACGTTGCTTAAAATAATCGGTGTTGGTGATCAACTTGCTGTTTTGGATAAAGAAGAAAAAGAACTGTACAACCAAAGACTTGCTATTGGTCAGATTGCAGACCAGAAAAAGAAGTTTGCTGACGAACAGATATATTATCCGGATGCACCAAAAGAGTTGATTTCTCCATCTGATTTAATCAAACAGCAGCAGGAAATTTTGGCTCGGAATGGTGAGAATCAGAGAAAACGAGATCAGGTTGAAAGGTATCGTGCTTCTGTTACATTTCTCAATCAGGAAGTAGAAGCTATGAGAGAGCAGCTGCAGAAAAAGGAAAAAGAGCTGGAGGAAGCAAAGGCTTCTTTGAATGTGGCATTGATGTCTGCGAAAGATCTTCAGGATGAATCTACTGTGGAGCTGGAAGCGAACATTGCCAATATTGAGGAAATCAACAGGAAAGTGCGTGCAAATCTTGATAAAGATAAAGCGGAAGAAGATGCGCTTGAATATAAAAATCAATATGCTGCACTTACACACAAGATTGAAGATAAGCGAAAGGAAAAGACAGATCTTCTGAATGGTGCAGATCTTCCACTTCCGGAACTATCCATAAAGGAAGGCGAGTTGATTTATAAAGGGCAGAAATGGGATAACATGTCTGGTTCTGATCGAATGAAAGTATCCACAGCAATTGTAAGAAAATTAAATCCGAAATGTGGATTTGTATTGCTTGATAAGCTGGAACAAATGGATATGCAGACGCTACAAGAATTTGGACAGTGGCTTGAACAGGAAGGTCTGCAGGCAATAGCGACTAGAGTTAGTACTGGAGATGAATGTAGCATCATCATTGAAGATGGTTATGTGGCTGGTCAGCAGGTAACAGAGGAATCATCTGATATAACACCAAAATGGAAGGCAGGTGCATTTTAATGCAGATTACAAGAGGGAAGATACCATGTGCGAAAAAGGTAGTTGTATACGGACCGGAGGGAATCGGAAAGAGTACATTTGCTTCTAAATTTCCTGATCCGGTATTTATCGATACAGAGGGCAGTACAAAAGACATGGATGTGGCAAGATTGCCGAGACCAAGCAGCTGGGAGATGTTGCTTGAAGAAATCGACTATGTAAAAAATCATCCGGAAGAATTTAAAACGCTTGTGATTGATACTGTAGATTGGGCAGAACAGCTTTGCGTAAATTATATCTGTTCAAAACATGGAAAATCCGGAATTGAAGATTTTGGTTATGGAAATGGATATGTGTACACAAAGGAAGAATTTGGACGATTTCTGAATCAGTTAGAGGATGTAGTTGAAAAAGGCGTCCATGTTGTCTTGACTGCACATGCGCAGATCCGGAAATTTGAACAGCCGGATGAGATGGGAGCATATGACCGGTATGAATTAAAGCTTGGGAAAAAGACCCAGTCGCAGACTTCTCCACTAGTAAAAGAGTGGTCGGACATGCTGCTGTTTGCAAAATATAAGACGTATTCTGTGGCAGCAGATGACAAGAAGGGAAAGAAACACAAAGCCCAAGGCGGAAGACGTGTGATGTATACGAGCCACCATCCGTGTTGGGATGCGAAAAATCGTTATGGATTAGATGAAGAACTTTCATTTGATTATTCGGAGATTGCGCATATTATTTCATCCGATAAACAGAGCAACAGTAACGTTACAGCTAAAGAGCCAGCAAAGGAAGATAAGCAGCTAGACTTTATGAATATTCCAGATGGAATTTCAGAGCAAGTGGAGTTTGATCCGAGTCCTACAGGAAAAAATGAATCACAAGAGGAAGAGGGACAACAGCAGAAATCAGCAGAGATTCCACAAAACAGCGCTTTTCATGTAAGCGAAAAAATTCCCAAGGCTTTGCGTGATCTGATGGAGGATAAATTGGTATCAGAAGAAGAGATACAGAGGGTAGTTGCTGACAGGGGATACTATCCACAGGCAACACCAATTGAGAATTATGATCCGAATTTTATTTCAGGAGTACTTGTCGGTGCATGGACGCAGGTGTACGGCATGATTCAGAAACTGCGTGAAACGTATGAAGTACCATTTAATTAAGAAAGAGAGAGGATTTTAGAGTTATGAGCGAAATGGATAGAGAATTTGGTTGGGAAGATGAGATTGAGAAAGACAGTAATTTTGTAGAGTTACCGGCAGGAGATTATGATTTTGTAATTGATCACTATGAGAGAGCACGTTCACAAGGAAGTGAAAAGATTCCAGCAAGTAATATGGCGATTGTATTTTTTAATGTAGTAGGAGCAAATGGAGAAGTAGTAACGATCCGAGAGAATTTTATTCTTCATTCAAAAATGGAGTGGAAGTTATCAGAGTTGTTTTGTGGAGTTGGTTTGAAGAAAAAGGGCGAGAAGTTGAGAATGAATTGGAATGCACTTCCTGGATTAAAAGGACGTGCACAGATTACATTGGATGTTGACAGGAAAGACGAAAGCAAGAAGTATAATCATATCAAGAAGATTTACCCGTATCCGGAGAAAGAATTCAAGGCAGGTGAGTTCTAATGGAACTTAGACCTTATCAACAGGAAGCGAAGAATTCTATTTTTGAACAGTGGGAGAATGGAACAAAGAAAACGCTTCTAGTCCTTCCAACTGGATGCGGAAAAACAATTGTATTTGCAAAAGTAACAGAGCAGTGTGTGCAGAATGGGGACAGAGTCCTTATTCTGGCACACAGAGGAGAACTTTTGGAGCAGGCAACGGACAAAATCAGAAAATCAACAGGACTTGGCTGTGCGACTGAAAAAGCAGAAGAATCTAGTCTTGGAAGCTGGTATCGAATTACGGTCGGTTCTGTACAGTCTATGATGCGAGAAAAGAGACTAAACCGTTTTCCGGAAGATTATTTTGATACGATTATTGTTGATGAGGCGCATCATTGCATATCAGACAGTTATCAACGTGTGCTGCGGCACTTCCCGGAAGCAAGAGTATTGGGAGTGACTGCGACACCAGATAGAGGAGATATGAAAAATCTAGGAACGGTATTTGAAAGTCTCGCTTATGAGTATTCTCTTCCGAAAGCAATCAAGGAAGGTTATTTGTCTCCGATCAAGGCGGTAACTATTCCACTTACAATGGATTTGACTGGAGTAGGAACGCAGGGCGGAGATTTCAAAGCAGGGGATTTAGGGACTGCATTGGACCCGTATCTTAAAAATATTGCAGAGGAAATGAAGAAGTACTGTGCGGATAAGAAAACAGTTGTGTTCCTTCCGCTTGTAAAGACCAGTCAGAAGTTTCGGGATATTTTAAATGAGAGTGTCTTCCCCGCAAAGGTGCAGAGTGCGGGGAAGACAGAAAATCGTGACATCCCCGCAGTGCGGGGAAGACGCTATATATAAATATATAAATTTTCCCCCGCAAGCGTTGGTCACGGGGGTAGGAGAGGGACGGGCCTTAAGTGAGCCCGGCCCCGTCTCCCTTCCCCCTCCCCGATGACAGGGCGCACGTAAAAAGAAAATAAAAAATTTCACGCGTTAAAGAGGTAAAATGATATGTGTTTAGAATTTTTTATGGCTATGGAGCCGCCGACATGTACGCACCAAGAAAAGAAAGTGCATGTGGTCAATGGTCGTCCAATCTTTTACGAACCGGATGAATTAAAAGCAGCAAGACAAAAGCTGATGGCTCATCTTGGTGAGCATGTACCGGAAGAACCGTTTTACTGTGGATTGAGATTAATCGTAAAGTGGTGTTTTCCAAAGGGCAGACATCAGAATGGCGAATACCGGATTACGAAACCGGATACAGATAATCTGCAGAAACTTTTGAAGGATTGTATGACGCAGATTGGATTTTGGGATGATGATGCACAGGTGGCATCTGAGATTGTGGAAAAGTTTTGGGCAGATATCCCTGGGATTTATATCTGGATTGAAAAGCTATGATGGGATTTTTAGAAGCAGCAAGATTATTTCAAGATTGTTGGTACTTGTACCGGAAATATTTTGGGAAAAGTATGGTGCAGGAGGATTGGGATTTTTTTGTGGAAACAATGAATAAACTGCATAAAAAATATAACAGATCGGAATTTGCAAAAGATATGTTATTGGCGATTGCAAAAGAGATAGAGAAGGCAACTATCGATGAGAAGTAAGCGAGAAGAAATGAGAGAGGTGTAAGAATGAGCAAGAAATGTAGCCAATGTGCGAAATGGCAATATAACGAATCAATTGAGCGACGTTACGGGATGGGTACAGGGCTCTGTGAGGAAGATAAGGAACCAAAGGGATGTGACAGAACAGGGTGTTTGATGTTTCAGAAGAGGGAGGCAAAAGAGAATAATTAAGGCAAGAATTAAACGGATTAAGGAGGAATCAGGAAAATGAACAAATACGAAACAAAGATGGACAAGATAACAACGGAATTTGCAGAGCATATCTGTGACAATCTGTGCCGATATCCGTACATGGCAGATGGAAAGTCTTTAGAAATTATATGTTCAGAATGTAAAATTGGGAAGTTTATCTGCGATATCTTGAATGAATACAATCGGATTAATGATTTTGATAAGACGCAGACTGCAAAGCTGCTAAAGCAGGTGCAGGAGCTGAAGGAACGGGATACGGCGAAGAAACCGATTATCATCGGGGTGAATGGAGCCATTGGATGCAGAGTGGGGGAATGTCCAAAATGCGGAGGAATACTTAGAAGTTATATGAGGTTTTGCGACGAGTGCGGACAGAGACTAGATTTCGGAGGTTTAGATGAAATTTGAAAATGCATGTAACTGCATAGTAGATTATTCAATTTTAGAAAAAGCAATAAAAGAAGAATGTAGTAGAAGAAATATCACACCCAAAGACGAATACAAAATTTATCTTTATCGTGGATATGCTGGAATTTCAATAAAGCATGACAAGGTGTCGGTACATAGAATAATTGGGAAATATATTGTTGGATTTAATTTCGATTCAGAAATTCACGTTCACCATATTGATGGAAATAAATTAAATAATAATATTTCTAATCTTCAAGTAATTAAAAATTCGTTACATACAAAAGAACATAATTTAGTTCAATATGTTTCAGAAGAGTATAAAAGAAATTTTGGAAACAGGATGCGACATATTATTTCGAGAAGTGATGTTACAAAAGAAACAGTGATTTCTCTTAGGAACAAAGGGTTAACAATCAACCAAATTGCTGAAAAACTAAATTGTGGATATAACACTGTTTGCAGAAGATTAGGAATGAAAGATTAGATTGGAGTGAGTAGAGACGCGAGAAATACTTTTTAAAGCAAAGAGAAAAGATAATGGTGAATGGGTGGAAGGGTATTATTGCAAAACAACAATCGGAAATGATGTAAGACCTAGTGATGTGATTTTTGTTCCATTCAAAGTAAGCAGAAATGAAGAATGGGGATGGATGAAAGTAGATTCCGACACCCTCTGCCAGTACACAGGACTTACCGATAAGAACGGCAATAAGATTTGGGAGAATGATATTATAAGCATTAATGCATACTCTTACGATGAGCCGGAAGACGATTATTTTGGAGTCGTAAAGTATTGTGAAAAAGATGCTTGTTGGGTTTTAAAGAATAATGAGAGGTTTGATGAGATTATATGTGAGTGCTTTGGGAGTTATACAACACAGATGATTAATCATGGCAATATTTTCGATAATCCGGAGCTGTTGGAAGTGGAAGCACGCTAAGAGCAGCAGAACTTAACAGGAATGCATTTGGATTTGAAATTGACCGAACATTTTATAACAGGGCAAAAGATGAAATGCTTGTATTTGAAAAAGATAATCAGATGAGCATAGAGGACTTTCTGTAAACAGAGGAGAAGCCGGTACAATGACCGGCTAATTATGAAAAAGAAAATCTATATAAAAAACTAAATGTCTTTGTTTGATTATTACTATACACAGGATTTGTGATAATCCTGTGATGAAAAGATAGAAAGAATGTGAACGAAGTTTTAAAGATTTGTGAAAGAGGTACAGGTATGAAAAAAATACTAGATGCTTGCTGTGGCAGTAGGATGTTTTACTTTGACAAAGAGAATCCAGATGTAATATTTGCGGATTGCAGAGAAGTAGAAACAACCCTATGTGATGGTCGTACACTCTTGATTAAGCCGGATGTAAAGATGGATTTCCGAAATATGCCATACATGGATAATACATTTAAGGTTGTAGTGTTTGACCCGCCACATCTAAAGAATGCAGGAACAGGCTCATGGCTAGCACAGAAATACGGAGTGTTGCCAAAAGATTGGCCAACGTACTTAAAACAAGGTTTTGATGAATGCATGCGGGTACTGGAATCAAATGGATTACTTGTGTTTAAGTGGAATGAAGAACAGATTAAATTAGCGGATGTGTTAAAGGTGTTTGGAACGCGGCCACTTCTCGGAGACAAGCGAGGAAAGACAAGGTGGATAGTTTTTATTAAATAGCTATAGAGGACAGCGGAGCACGGTCTTAAGTGCCGTTGCTCCAAGAAAGTGAGGTGGTAATTTGAAACGCAAACGCACAAGCGATGAGCAGAAAATTGAGCAAAACAGTCATTATGCCGAGATGGAAACAAACAAGCCTCCTGATAATGCAAGAGCTGCATTTCATCGTCAGGCATATCAAAGCATCGAGGTAATGGACTACATAAAGAAAATACATAAGGGAGGTGGTGCCGGTGGACAAGTTAAAACTGAAAAAGTACATACCGAACAAAGCAAGACTTAAAAGAATTGATGCGAGGATAGAAGAACTTTGTGAGACTGAGCCGGCAGGAGAAGTGATGGGAAAGGTTCGTGGGTCAAGTAAAGATTTTCCCTATACGGAAGTTAGGACATCTGTGATAATACCTGATCCGGATGAGCAGGAGCGAATAAACAAGCAGATCAGGAAAAAAGAAGCGGAACGCCTGCAGGTAGTAACAGAGATTCAAGAGGTGGAGGAATTCCTTGCAGGGATAAAAGATATTGAGATTAAGGAGATTTTTGAATTGCTGTACGTGGATGGGAAGAAGCAGAGAGATGTTGCAGACATCATTGGATATAGCAGAGGAAGAATTTCGCAAATAACAAGTGAATACTTGAAAGATTAACACAATTAACATTTTAGATATGTTATAATTATTCTAGAAAAGTTATAATTAATTTTGACTTTTCTCCCCAAAACACACTTATATATCGAAAAGGGCGCCTTGCAAATTGTGAGGTGTCTTTTTTGTGGATTTTGTCAATAGACAAAATAGAACAAATGTTCTATAATGAATTTACTTCATATGTGAAATAAATGTCAAACCATGTTGAATGATATCGAAAAATCTTGTATTATGTTTATAGGGTTTTGTTTATGTAAGTGTGTGGAGGAAATAGTATGGGAATTACGGTGTATTTTGGTAAAGTGAATTTGAAATCTGAGCATATTTATGATGTGTATTCTGGTAAGATTAATATACGAGATTTGCTAATAAATACGTTGATCAGTTTTTATGATGGATTAGAATTGCAAGAGGAATATTCCTATATCGGAAATGATGGAGAAGTTTATAGTGATGTTATAGATTATCACGTGAGTTTAAAAGAAAAAACAGATACATATTTGTATGGAACACTTTATAAAAAATCAAAATTGTATTATAAGGAGCTTAATTCTGCAACTAATGAGCTGGAGACTAAAGCGGTTTCCAATACGGATGGAATCACATTTTATTTTGATGTTTTTAATGAAATTGTTGGATATAATACCACAAAGAGATTTGGTCACAAAAAATTTTTAGATATTTTTGCAAAATTAATTAATAAGTGCGTGACAGAAAAGGGATATGATTATGAGTTTTCAGTGAATAGATATGTAAATGGTTTGAACATTTCCGAAATAGAAGATGAGTTACGCAAGATTAAAAGTATTCAAAAATTAACATTCTCTTTTCAACCGGCTAATCCTAATGAGAGTATTTTAAAATCTATTGAAAAAAATGGAAAGGGACAGTTGCAAGAGTTCGAAGATGCAAATTTGTCGACAAAAAGTGTTATTTTAACTTCATCAAATAAATTGGGATTAAATATAAATGCTCAAATTATACAAGAACAAATCGCGTCTGTAGATAATTTGCAGAAAAGTATTTCATCAAGAATTGCAACTCAAAATGGATATGTAAAGGTAGAGGCTGTTGGAAGAGATGGAGTTGTACATAGTACAGCAGACAAAGCACCAGTCAAGAAAAGTATTAATCGAATAGTAGAATTTAAATCTGCATGTGAAGAAATAATAAAAAGAAGGATAGCCACAAGTATTTCAGAAAATGAAAAGGAATGATGGGTGTGAAAAAGAGAAATAGAATTTATGATTTGATTGATATAAGAGAGTGGGAAGTTAAAGTATCAATCCTTATTACAATAATTTTTATTATGTACTTCTGTTGGTTAAAGTTGTATACGGATTTTGAAACTTTTGAAAATACCTTACCAGATTTAATGCTTTGTATTTTGGGAGCCATGTTTGGAATGTTGGGATTTTCATTAAGCGGGGTTGCCATTATTGTTAGTTTATTTAGTAATAACGAGATAAAAAAAATAGATGAAATTAATGGAACTGGAACAATAGAATATATTTTATCAAGTTATATTTTTCTTGCTATAAATATTGCAGTGCAATGTACAGGGATAATATTAATATATATGACTTTTTCTAGTAATAGGTTTTTAGTAAATGAGGTGGCTTTTTGGGTTATAACTACTATTGAAATTTACCATGTAGTTTTTATAATATTTTATACGGTAGCATTGATAAAAAATTGCATAGATTTATATAAAATCAAAAAGATTTATGCGGAAATTATTAATAAGGATAAAACCATTTATAATGTTGTAAATGAAATAAAAATAGATTTTATATTTACGACATTAATGAATATCTATGGATTCAGTTTAGAAGATATAAAGGGAAATTTATTATCTTTTGTTCAGAATTCGGAGTTGAAAAATAAAGACGAAATTATGGAATATATAAAAAAACAATATGAAAATTAAGTTAAGGCGTCCATTAGGGCGTCTTTTCTAATACCCAAATACGGATACATAGCTCAGCTGGTTAGAGCAACCGCCTCATAAGCGGAAGGTCGCAGGTTCAAGTCCTGCTGTATCCAGAGATAGAAAAAATTGATAGATTGGAAGGTGGTGAAGTGGCCAATGAAAAGAACTTAAAACCAGTGCGAACCAAGAGCGAAGCAAGAGAACGTGGAAGAAATGGCGGTAAAGCAAGTGGAGAAGCAAGGCGTAGGAAAGCAGACTTCCGGAAGACGCTAAACATGCTGCTTACCGCTGAAATAGATAGTCCTGAATGGAAGCCGGTACTGGAGGCACTTGGAGTTGAGTGTACTTTGGAGTCGGCTTTAAATATGGCAATGATTAAAGAGGGACTTGCCGGAAATGTGAAGGCATATGAAGCAATCGCGAAGTATGCAGGGCAGAGCACTCGGACCGATACGGATTTGGAAGAGCAGATGGCTAAAATCAATTTGATGCAGGCTCAAAAAGAGAAAGTACAGAAGCAAGAAGAACTTGTGGAAGAAACTGAATCCGGCATGAAAGATCCACATGAAGTTGTGATTCCGGAGTTTTGGGACATACTAGATGATACAGAACATGAGCATCAGATCATTACATCTGGTCGTGCCGGAACGAAGTCAAGTTTTTCCGGGATTTTGGGAATCAGTACGATTGTTGGAGATGAGCCGGCAGCAGTTGTCGTTCTCCGTAAGCGACATAATAAGTTGCGTAAGACGGTGTACAAAGAAATGATTCGTGCTATCGGACGTCTTGGTATGAGTAAAGATGATTTTGATATTGGAGTCTCTCCGATGGAAATTCGATACAAAAAGAATGGGAATGTAATCTATTTCTCCGGATCTGATAGCATCGATGATACGAAAGGTATTATTGACGAGGACAAGCCGATACGTCTTGTAATTTTAGATGAGCTAACGGAATTCTTTGATGTCGGAGAAGGTGAGGATGAATTAACCAATATCGAGGCTACTTTTGTTCGTGGAAATGATGAAGGATTCCGTATGGTTTACTTGTACAATCCTCCGAAGAATCCAAATGCACCGATTAATGTTTGGTGTCTAAAAATGGAAATGAGATCTGATGCGGTCCATAAGCATGTAGACTATCGAGATGTTCCAATAAGCTGGATTGGAAAGAAATTACTGGAATCAGCAGAACTTCTAAAAGAAACAGATTACAGGTTATATCGCTGGGTATGGCTTGGAGAATGTGTTGGTGTTGATGATTTGATTTATTACATGTTCAACGACAACCATCGTAAAGAACCGGAAGCTAGGTATTACAAAATCATCGGAATTGGAGTGGACTATGGACAGCAGAACGCTACAACATATCAAGCTGCAGGAGTGAATATCAGCAAGCGGCGAATAGAAGGGCTTGGGGAATTCTTTCATTCAGGAAGAGATTCCGGAAAGCAGAAAAGCCCGTCTGACTATGCGAAAGAGATGATTTCTTTTACAGATGCATTGCATGAAGAGTATTCGTGCGGTGCTTTTTATATTTACATAGACCCATCGGCGAAAGGATTAGCAGAGGAAATTAAGCGTATAGCGATGCAAAGTAGAAAATACAACATCATAATCAAAGATGCAGAAAATGATGTGAGCATCGGAATACAGAGAGTGCAGAAGTGCCTTACTTATCAGATCATGACGATATCGGAGCGACAAGAAAACTTGATTCGAGAGATGGGAACATATGAGTATGATCCAAAATCTGTAGAATCAGGAAAAGAAAAACCGATGAAAATAGATGATCATTGTTGCGATGCCTGGAGATACTTGGTGATGGGACTGTGGACAAAAATTAAATACTTCCTTCCTGAAGGAGAAAGAGGTGAGAACGATTAATATATTTACATACTTTAAAAAACTAGGAATTGATACGGTAGATTCTTCGTTTTATTCGCAGATTAAGAAATGGGAAAACTGGTATAATGGAGACGTGCAGAAAATCCATCGCTATTATGTATACAATGGGAAAAATCAGATTCGCTGCAGAAGATTGAGTTTATGTATGGCGAAAAAGCTGTGCGAAGATATGGCAGACTTGTTGCTGAATGAACGTGTGAAGATTACGGTTGGAAATTCAGATGCAACGAATGACTTTGTACAGAAAGTACTTGAAAAAAATAAGTTCCTCGTGAAGGGAAACGATTATCAGGAACGAAAAGCATGTACAGGCACAGTTGCATATATTGCGCAGATCAAAGACGCACAAACCGATGAAGAGGGAAATGTATCCGGCGGAAACATATGTATTAATTACCTGCAAGCAAAAAATATCTTCCCGATTTCTTGGGAGAATGGAGAAATTGCAGAGGTGGCATTTCTTTTTCCGAAAACGGTAGAAAGAAAAAAATATGCATTGATACAAATACATAGACTTGGAGAAAAAGGCGGTGCGCAGCAGTACTTTATAGAAAATCATGTAGTGCAGTGTACAAGTGGAGCCGGTACAGAGATACCGCACGAAAAATGGGGAGAGTTAAAGCCATTTGCAGGTATATCGCCGATTATAGAGACCGGTTCTGATAAGCCACAGTTTGTTATCGACCGGTTAAATATTGTAAATAATTCGGATGAGGATGATACAAATCCAATGGGAGTTAGTATCTTTGCAAATTCGATTGATACATTGGCCAAGATAGATATGGAATATGACTCTTATGCGAATGAGTTTAACCTTGGAAGAAAGAGGATATTTGTTGCGCCGGAAATGCTTTCTGATATTGATGGAAATCCGGCGTTTGATGAAAATGACACAGTGTTCTATCAACTTCCGGAGGACACAGAGATGGGAAATAATCCTATTTACGAAGTGAATATGGAGTTAAGAGCAGAAGAACACAGTAAGGCAATCAATGACGACTTGAATTTCCTATCCTTTAAATGCGGATTTGGTACGGAAAGATACAGATTTGACCGCGGAAGCGTTACAACCGCCACACAGGTTATTAGTGATAATTCTGATATGTACAGAAGCCTTAAAAAACATGAGATAATCTTAGAAAGCGTCATAAAAGATTTGATAAGAATCATAATCCGGCTTGGAGTAGTACTAAGAATTCCAGGACTTTCAGAAGATGTTGAAATAACGATTGATTTTGATGATTCGATTATCGAAGACAAAGCATCGGAACGCAAACAGGACATGCAAGATGTGAGCATGGGAGTGATGCGTCATGAAGAATACCGTGCAAAATGGTATGGAGAAACAAAAGATGAGGCACTTAAGAACCTGCCTGAACAAAATAAGGTTATGGAGTAGGTGATTTGATTGAGGGAAGATTACAAGAAACAATTATCAAGCAAGATTGAGAAACGCTTCTCTAATTTGGAAATGCGGATCATGGAAGATATTGCTCGACGAATCAGACGAAGCGGGGAAATTACAAGCACAGCAGACTGGCAGATAAACCGGTTACGGATTCTTGGATATTCGTCCGAGGACATCGAACAGATGCTGAAAGAAACGTTAGGTAAATCTTACCCGGAAATGTTCGAACTGTATGATAAAGTCATTGACTGGGAATACGTTCGAAACAAAGATATCTATGAACAGATTAATGCAGAGTTTATTCCTTACGAAGACAACGAGGAGTTGCAGCAGATCGCCGAGGCACTTATTAGACAGAGTAGTGAGGAATTAAAAAACATCACGAAGTCTCTTGGTTTCTATCTTGATTATGGAAACGGAGAGCCAGTGTTGACACCATTGGCAGAGGTGTATCAGAAGTATTTGGATGCTGCCTGTATGGATATTGTGTCCGGGGCGTTTGATTACAACAGTGTCCTACGAAGAGTTGTGACGCAGTTAACAAACAGTGGACTTCGAAAGATTGATTACGCATCCGGAAGAGCAAACAGAGTGGATGTGGCTGCTCGTAGAGCGGTTATGACTGGAGTATCACAATTATCCGGAAAAATATCCGAAATGAACGCTAAAAAACTTGGAACAGAGCATTTTGAGGTGGAATGGCACGCTGGAGCCCGTCCAACTCATGCGACGTGGCAAGGAAGAGTTTGGAGCAAAGAAGAGCTTATAACTGTATGTGGACTGGGAAGTGTTACCGGATTACTTGGAGCAAACTGTTATCACACTTATTATCCTTTTATTCTTGGGATATCTGCAAGGAACTGGACTGACGAGTGGTTGGAAGAGCAGAATCGCAAGGAGAATACTCCAAAGACATTTAACGACAAAGAGTACACCTTGTATGAAGCAAAACAGCGTCAGAGACAGATGGAAACAGCTATGAGAGCACAACGTGAAAAAGTACAGCTTTTACAGGCGGGCGGTGCTGAATCAGATGATGTGATGCTTGCAAGGGCAAAATATCAAGGACAGCTCAATGAATATTCGAGGTTCTGTCAAAAAATGGGGCTGACAGAAGAACGTGAGCGTATTTATTATGATATGCGTGGAAGAATAGCAACGAATACGAAGATGCAAAATGCACGGTACACTTCTGATATGATTCGGAATGCTGACAGAGATTCAAAACAGTATTATAGTTACAAAAATATTGTTGGAGATGAGTTTGCAAGTCTTGCTGATTTCCGGCAGATGAAGTATAATAAACCTAAAGAGTTCAGTTTGTTGACAGATTATAAAAAATCTGTTGAAAACGGAATGATATCTCCATTATCTGGATTTAAAAATTATAAAAAATTGCATGGCAAAATAGAAAAGAATATTGTTGGTATGAGGACATCCAATGGGATAAGAATTTCAGGACAGAGCAAACATTTTATAGAACGTGTCATAGGGACAAAAGAAGACCCGAAGACTGAAAGACCAAGAAGTGGAGTTGAAATTGAGGATATACGGTATGCACTTTTGTACGGGCAAGTCAGGACGAGAAAAAGAGATCCTGATAGTGTTAAATTTGTTACAGATAAATGTATTGTATCGGTAAATCCAAAGACAGGCATTCTAATTCAGTGTAATCCGCAATAGGGAGGCGATGATATGATCATAAAATTAAATAATGAGATGTCAAAACTTCTCTTGGAAGAAGTTGAAGACGCGCAATCTTTGATTTCGAATCAACGGAAACTAGACTCTGACGTTAAAGAGTTGGAAGTATCAGATATAGAAGAGCTGCAACTTTTAGTAAACGATGAAATCGTATATCGAGGTTTAGACCAGCAAGAAACCGTTAATAATTTAGGTAAGAAGTTGTATAGACTGTACGATGAAATTCTTCATCAGAGACATTATAGTAATTAATACCATTCATTCTTCAGAGTGAGTGGTATTTTTGTACACATTTTTAGGATGTGGATAACATGACAAAGAAAAATTTAATTGGAAAAGGAGTGAAGCTATTTGATTAATGTGTATATTAGAAAGAGCGGGAATCATTACAACGAATATGAAATAACAGGGCATGCAAATTACGCAACGAATGGGAAAGATATCGTGTGCGCGGCTGTATCAGCATTAGAGGATTCTATGCTTGTATCACTCGAAAATATGAAAGTTTTAATTTCGAAGACACAGTATATAAATGAACATGCATCTATTACGCTAATCAATCCGAACGAATATACGGACGTCGTATTGTCTGTTTTTGAAAATGGGATTAGCAGATTAGAAGAGGCCTATCCAGATTATGTTAAATTACACCTTGAAACATAGGTGTTTTTATTTTGTCCAAACCATGATGACTGTAAAAGCTATGGAAAACACTCACAGGAGGAATAGAAAAATGAAAAACAGGATGTTTATGAATTTACAGTTTTTCGCTGACGGCGGCGAAGGCGGCACTGGTGGTGACCAGGGCGGAAATGTCGGTACACAAACAGGTGGAAACAGCAACCATGCCACATACAGTTATGAGCAGGCAGAAGAAATTGCAAACGCACGTGCACAAAGAGCAGAGCAGGCGGCGTTAAAGTCTTATTTTCAACAACAAGGAATGTCGCAAGAGGAAGTGACACAGGCACTGGCTGATTATAGACAGAAAAAGCAGTCGCAACAGCCAAATGTGTCAGCGATCCAAAAAGAACGTGATGATGCGCTTGCAAAAGTGACGCAGTATGAAAATGAAAAGATTCTTGTTGGAAAAGGTGTAAAACAGGAAGATATTGACTATGTGGTATTTAAGGTCAATAAACTTGTTACAGATAAGAAAGATTTTAAGACCGCAGCAGAAGAATACCTGAAAGAGAATCCACGTTTTACAGGGCAGACTTACAAGATGTCTACCGGCGCAACAACAGGGAATGCATCAAGCGGGACAGAGGCGAAAAATGAAGCAATGAACAATATGATCAGAAACGCATTTCGGCGTTAGAAAGAGAGGTAAAAAATGAATCGAAACGGAAAAATTAGAAAACCATTAAATCTACAGAAGTATGCAGCATCCGATATGATTGATAGAACCGGTGCAGAAGCACTTATTTCAGAACAGGTGGCAAATGAAATCATTCAAGGTGTAGCAGAGCAGTCAACGGTCCTTAGAATGGGACGTAAACTTCCGAACATGTCAAAGAAAAAATATCGTATGCCAGTGTTAGATATGCTGCCAATGGCATATTGGGTAAATGGTGACAATGGATTTAAACAGACATCAAAACTGGCATGGAAAAACAAGTTTATTACAGCAGAGGAGCTTGCAGTTATCATTCCAATCCCGGAAGCAGTGCTCGATGATGCAGACTATGATATTTGGGGAGAAGTAAAACCAAGAGCGATTGAAGCGATTGGAAGAAAAATTGACGGTGCTGTCCTCTTTAATCTTGAGAAACCAGATACATGGCGTGATGGACTTGTAAAAGGGGCTACGGACGCAAATAATGTAGTAACGCTTGGTACATCCGACGACTTATACGACAAGATCATGGGTGAGGATGGTGTAATTGCAAAAGTAGAAGAAGCAGGTTTCTTCCCGTCGGGACACATGGGAGATGTCACGATGAGAGCAAAATTAAGAGGATTGAAAGATTCAACAGGACAGCCAATCTTTAAAACAGATATGCAGGGTGCGACATCTTATGCATTAGACGGTTCTCAAATGGATTTCCCTCGTAACGGTGCATTTGATAAAGCACAGGCTCTTATGATTACCGGAGACTTTTCACAGCTTGTTTACTCTATTCGACAGGACGTGACATATAAATTATTAGATCAGGCTACCATCGTTGATCCATCAACGAAAGAGGTTGTATATGCGCTTGCACAGCAGGATATGGTAGCACTGCGAATTGTAATGCGACTTGGATGGGAAGTTCCGAATCCAATCAATGGATTAAAAGCAACCGAAGCTGAGAGATTCCCATTTGCTATTTTGAAAGCGGGGGAGTAAAAAGCGTTCCGCGAACATTGCGCGGGCGCAAAAAGAAGGAGGAATAACAGATGCAGATTGTAGATGCGATTAAAAATCTTACCGTTGCCATGAAAGGCAGCGGTACAGTAGCGGATATTAATGAGAATCAAATTGCAGATTGTATACAGTACATAGCAGACAACTGATCCACTATCAAAAAAACAATTCAAGGAAGTGGATACACACTTCCAGCGGCAAGCAAGACAACTCTTGGAGGAGTCAAACAGGCAGCACGTGTAAATGAAGCAGCGGATGCAAATGTAACAAAAGCAGAATTTAAGGCTTTGCTGGACACGCTGAAAGCCGCTGGAATTATGGCAAGTGCATAAAGGAGTTGATGGTATGGCAATTGTAGATTACATCTATTATGTAGGAGAATATGGTGGAAATACTGTTCCAGAAGAAGAATTTTCAAAAAGTGAGAAGAAAGCAGAAGCATATTTAAAAAACATAACTCATGGGAAATTGACAGTAGAAAACGTTTCTGAGTATGAGAATGTAAAAGATTGCATCTGCGAAATGGCGGAAACAGTGTTTCAATATTCTCCCGAAAAGAAGGAAAAGAAATCTGAATCAATCGATGGATATTCTGTTAGCTATGTGACAGAGACTACAGACGGGGACAACTCTGTTACAGCAATGAAAAGAAAGCTGTATTCGATTGCGAAATATTGGCTCTTGAATACAGGACTTTTATATCTGGGTGTGGAATAATGCTGACGAATACAGATATTACCATTTACAGCCGAGAATATGACCCGTCTTCTCGGCTTGATAAGTGGAAGAGAACTTACATATCAGAAGCATGGTGGTTTAAAGAAGAGAAGTCATCGGTTACTACAGACGGTTTGAAATCTGCAGATGTGTACACAGTGCGGGTACCTGGAACAAAAGTAAAAGTCAAGAAAGACGATTATATCGTAAAGGGAAATTGCCGAATTGACATGCAAACAGTAAAGGACTTGGATGGGTGCGAAAATATGCGAGTAACATCTGTAAATTACAATGCATTCGGTGATACTCCTCATGTAAAGGTGGTAGGCGCATAATGGCAAAGGGAAAGAAGAAATTCGAGATTGTAACACCTAGGGGAACAGTGTATGCACAAGCCAGTAAAGGCGGAAAGGTTAGTTCAAAATTGGAGTGGAATCCCGAATTTGCACCGAGCAAAGAGAAAGGATTTTCCAATGCGCAGGAGTTTGTTGATTCCGAATGCATTCGTAGAATGAATCCGGAGACTCCACGGCGCACGGGTGTATTGATTAAGTCAGCTACGCTTGGAACGGTTATAGGCAGCGGAGAAATCAATCAGATTGCACCATATGCCCGTAGACAATATTATGAGCATAAAGAAAAGTCATATTGGTTCGAACGTATGAAAAACCGTCACAAAGATTCCATTTTGAAGGGAGCCGCACAGTATGTCAAAAATCATTGAGAACATTAGGAGCTTTATTCTGGAGTGTCCGTTTCTTCAAGATTACCGAGTTAACGTAGATTATCTGGGAGAGAATATGGAGTATTCCATTGATCCTCTCCCGTGCGACCCGATTATTCAAAAATACGTTGATGGCGGTGCGAAGAAACAGTTTCAATTTGCTTTTACCAGTCGAGAGCGATACGATCAGGACACTCGCATCAATATTGATAATAGTGGATTTTATCAAGAATTTGACGAATGGCTGGAAGAGAAAAGCTTCGCCGGAGAGCTGCCCTTACTAGAAAAAGGGAAAAGTCCGGTTAAAATAGAAACTTTAAACAGCGGTTATTTATACGATGTAGACGGAGACAATGCGAGATATCGTATAGAGTGCCGCTTGATTTATATACAGGAGGTATGAAAATGGCAGTAACCAAAGAACAAAAATTGGTAAATCGTTCGCAGAGAGTTGCTTTCATGAATACGGATACAACTGGAGGAACTGCTAAATTCGAGAGAATGACAGGGTTTACGTCTATGACGAATGCAAAGAATCCGAAAGAGTATTCAAGGCAGTATGTAGATGAAGATTCTGAAAGAGCGGACGTAGTTGGCTATGCTTCGTCTATTGATTATTCATTTGACAGGTATTTAAATAACCCGGTGCACGAGAGAATTGCATCGATCCACGATGGGGAAAAACTAGGAAGTGACACACATGTGGATATTATTGTCGTAGATCTTTTTAAAAAGAGTACGACGGGTGACAAATTTTACGCAATCAAACGTACATATGCGGTAATTCCGGATTCTGATAGCGATGGAACGGATGCCCTTATTTATAGCGGTTCATTTAAGTCGGTATCTGAACTTGAGGAAGGTTATGTTACGTTTGCTGGAGAGGGTAGAAAAGAAGCAACATATACAAAAGGCGATTACAACGCAGCAGAATAAGGAGGAGAGCCAATGAGCCAGTGGAAATATAATAACGTGGAACTCGAAATCGATATGGAAGATGTAGAGTTCCAAGAAAGATATGAAAATGCATTTAACATAATGGAAGAGGAAGAGAAGAAGATTAAAAAAGACGGTAAAGTCTCAGAAATAACGAAAGCGTATTGTAACCTCTTTTGGAATTTATTTGATAATATCTTTGGATCAGGAACAGCCGACAAATTATTTGAAAGAAAGGTTAATTCCAGACTCTGTGACGAGTGCTACGATTCTTTTCTTTCTTTCTGCAAAGCACAAGTAGTTCAAGTTGGAAAGAAACGTGCGCAAAGGTTGTCTAAGTACAATGTTAATACTACAAGGAAGTGATCTCTGTGAATTTATTCTACGAAGAATATCCGAAGACACTAGAGATATGTGGAGAACCAATCCCGATTGTTACTGATTTTAGAGAGTATATAAAGCTGCTCGACATGATCAAGGACGAAGAGGTAAGTGACGAAGAAAAAGCATTCCTTTTGTCAGAATACTTCTTGTTGGAAGTTGGTGATTTTGAAGAAGCGATATTAAAATTGAGCAATTTCGTGGCTATGTGTGAAGTGAACGAAGGCGGAAATAGTAAAGGAAATGCTAAACCGCTTTTCTCATTCCGTGCAGACTATCCATACATTATGGCGGGATTTTTACGCGATTACGGGATTGATTTAAGCGAAATAGAATATCTGCACTGGTGGAAATTTAGGATGCTGTTTGAGGGGTTATCCGAGGATACTGAGATTAAACAGCGCATTATGTACAGAGGGATAAATTTGGAGGAAATAAAGGATAAAGACGAGAAAAAGAGAATAAGGAAGATTCAAAATGCAATTCGCCTTCCGGAAGAGATTTTAACAGATTATGATATTGGAAATGCGTTTGCGTAAGGGGTGATATTTTGAGAATAAAAACTCCAATTTTAAGGAGAGATTGGGTGAAGTGCCCATATTGTGGATGTAAACTCGCGATCGCAGACAATACCGCGAGATGTGAAGGTATTTATATTAAATGCAGGGTATGTAAAAGAGAGATTGAGATAAAGAAATAAAGCACTTTAAATTGAGCCATTGAGCCTGTGCTATTCGCAGAAAGGGAGTGAATAGTATGGGCTATGATGGCTCATTGAAATTTGATACAGAAATTAGTGAAAAAGGTTTTAACAAAGGAATAAAGAATTTAGGAAATATCGCACAAGGTGGTTTAAAGGTATTAGCTGGATCTGTTGCGGGAATTGCTGCAGGATTTGGAGTAATGACAAAATCTGCACTGGATTCGTTTGCGAGCTTAGAGCAGAATATCGGTGGAGTTGAAACCCTATTTAAAGACAGTGCGCAAAAAGTAATAGATAGTGCTGAGAATGCTTATAAAACTGCAGGACTCTCTGCTAATGCTTACATGGAAACGGTAACAAGTTTTTCGGCTTCGCTATTGCAGTCGTTGGGAAAAGATACCGAAAAAGCGGCGGATTATGCAGACAGAGCAATCATAGATATGTCCGATAATGCCAACAAGATGGGCACAAGCATGGAGATGATCCAGAACGCCTATCAGGGATTTGCAAAGCAGAATTACACCATGTTGGATAATCTAAAACTTGGCTATGGTGGAACTGCATCTGAAATGTATAGACTTTTACAAGATGCAGCAAACTTGAACGAAGAATTTGCAAGCACTGCAAAATTTTCAATGGATTCAAAGGGACATTTAGAAGCTAATTTTGCAGATATTACAGAAGCGATTCACATCGTCCAAACAGAAATGGGGATTACCGGGACAACAGCAAAAGAAGCCTCAGAGACAATATCCGGTTCTATCGCATCTGCGAAAGGAGCTTTTGATAATTTTCTAAATGGAACTGGATCGCCAGAGGCTCTTGCAGAATCTATGGTGACAGCTGGGAAAAATGTGCTGAAGGGGTTGGGCGAAATTGTTCCGCGGCTCTTGCAGACGTTGCCGGAAGTGGGAAAGTTAATCCAAGAAAACCTGGTTAATTCATTGTCCGGAGATAGTATGCAGAAGATAGTGGAAGCAGGAAAAAACGCTGTCATGTCTTTAATAGACGGGATGCTTGCTTCTGTTCCGACTATCATTCCAGTTGCTTTGAATTTTGTAAAGCTTATTGCGGATACTGTTATAACAAACGTTCCCACATTAATTCAAAAAGGTTATGAATTACTTAGTAATTTGGTTGATGGATTTGTGAAAGCAATTCCTGAAGCATTGCCAAAGATTCTTGATTTTGTCCAGGGAATAGGAGATAAGTTAGCAGAAGCTGCGCCGATATTAATTCAAAAAGGATTTGAACTACTACAAAAACTGGTTGAAGGGATCATAACAGCGGTACCAATTTTAATTTCGCGCGTTCCGGAGATTATTTCTACATTCGCAAATATCATCAACGATAATTTCCCGACTATATTGATGAAAGGCGCTCAACTTTTAGGTCAATTGGTACTTGGATTAATTCAATCGATTCCGACGCTGATTGCGAATATCCCGAAGATTATAAGCGCCATTGTGGACACGTTGATGGCATTTCAGTGGCTTAATCTTGGACGTGGCATTATTAAATTTTTAGGCGATGGAATTGGTGCAATGAAAGATTTTGTCGTCAAAAAAGGATTTGAAATTTTAAACGGTCTAAAAAATACACTGATGAATTTGCCGTCTACACTTGCAAATATCGGAAGAACTGCTGTTTCAGGTCTTGGAAATGCAATCTCGGCAGGAATTAGCTGGGTGAAGAATGCAGCAGGAAATATTGTTTCAGCGATTGTTAATACAATCAAATCAATACCAGGGGGAATGCTTTCTATAGGTAAAGATATTGTAAAAGGCTTGTGGAATGGTATTTCTGATATGACAGGATGGGTAATTGATAAAATCCAAGGTTTCGGAGAATCTGTGCTTGGTGGAATTAAAGACTTCTTTGGAATTCATTCTCCGTCAAGAGTTATGCGAGATGAAGTTGGAAAATATATGGCTCAAGGTGTTGGTGTTGGGTTTGAAAAAAATATACCTATAAAGCAAATGACTGCAGGCATGAAAAAAGCAATTGGCAAGATACAGACTGCAGCTATAGGAGTAACGTCTACGATGCCAATGACCGCGAAAGTTGCAACGAAAGCAGTGACAAACAACTACACGGATACGCAGATAGACTACAAAAAGATAAAGAAAGCTCAGCTAGAGGCTAATAATGAGTCAAACGAACGACCTGTTATTTTAAATGGTAGACAAGTTAACAGAGCATTAAAGGATGGAGGTTATGTACTGGCATGATAGTTAGATATGTAAATCATAATGGCACAGAAGTGAATCTTAATAAAGAACCATATAAGATGCTGGTATCTGACCTTTTAGATTATGAATGGGAAGTGTCTACAACATCTAATAGAATTGTCGGATTTGGATACACGGTAAGGGAAAAAGCATTAAATATTGATGTGCATCGCAGTAAATCAGCTGGAGCGCGAGAAAATATGAATGCTTTGACAGAAATCTTTGAAACAGATATTCTGTCGAGAATCCCCGGACGGTTATATATCAACGATCAGTACATGACTTGCTATATTAAGTCATCGGAAAAAGATAATTGGGGTGCAGATCAGATTATACAGTGTGAGTATGGAATTATAACCGATTTCCCATTTTGGATTACCGGAACCGAGTTCTCCTTCAAAATATCGGATATTACATCTACGGATAACAAGCGATATCCTTATAAATATCCATACAGGTACGCAAACGGAATGAACAACACATATATTATCAATCCGCATTTTACAGAAGCAAACTTTAAACTGAGAATATATGGACCGGTTGTTAATCCACAGATCGGCATCGGCGGATATCCGTATCTCGTAAATATCGTACTGGAAGAAGGAGAATATCTCGAAATTAACAGCATGAAAGAAACAGTAGAGAAAGTAGCTGTAAATGAAGAGCGTGAAAGTGTTTTTAATAACCGTGCAAAAAAGAAGAGTATTTTTAAGAAAGTCCCTCCAGGAAGACAGGAAATTGTATGGTCAGGAACGTTTGATTTTGACTTGCTGATCTACGAAGAGAGGAGCGAACCAAAGTGGCAGAATTAAAATTTATTGCAGCTACTCCCTTTGGAGAAGAAATTGACTACATGAGAGAGGCTTCTGAGATTGATGTTGATTTAGGTGATACGAATGACTTCCAATTCCAGTTGCCAGTTTCCGAATGGACAAAGAGAAAGTATTGGTATGAAAATCGTATTTTTATACCTGATACAGAGTACGGCGGGATCATTGACGATATACAGTCTGATGGATATGAGCTGACCTTTGGTGGATTGACATGGAGAGGTCTGCTTACGAAAAAAATTGTAGAGCCACCGACTGGGAAAGACCACCTTGTGCTGAATGGAGAATTAAATAGTATATTGAGAGAATTGATAAAGGATCGATTCGATGGTCTTTTTTTCGTTCCGGAAATCTCTACTGATGTAGCGGTTAAGGATTGGCAAGTGGATAGGTATGTGACGTTATATGATGCAATTACAAAGCTACTGACAGCTTATAAGCATCGTTTACAGATATCTTATATAGAGCCTGATGGACTTGATTACGGATATGTAAGCCTTCAAGCTGTTCCGATTACGGACTTTTCAGAAGAACTAGAGTATTCGCAGGAATCCGAACAGATATCTCTTACAATAGAAGATTACAGGGGCGGAATAAATCATTTGGTTTGTGCCGGCGAGGGACAAAACGAAGAACGTGTGGTATTACATCTTTACGTGCAAGAAGATGGTAGTATTGGCAAGACGCAGTTTTATAAAGGCTTGGCGGAGCGTGCAGCGGTCTATGATTTTTCGAGTGCAGATCTAGCACAGTTGGAAAAAGATGGAACAAGCCGGCTGACAGAACTGCAGAATTACAAAAAATGCAATCTTGCAGTAGACGATGGAGACTACGAAATTGGAGACATTATCGCTGGTTACGACACTGTGACAGAAACATACGTACAAAAGCCGATTATCGGAAAGATACTGAATATACAAGGAAACACTGTGAAAATCGAATATAGAGTAAAAGGAGATGATTAGAATGAGCGGAGGTTTAAAAGGACTTACGTTAAATACACCGCCGGAAGAGGCAGCGCATATTTACGCGGAAGACGATGCTGCTATCTTCCAGTCTATTGCGGGGGAGGATGGGGTGTTTACAATTGGGCAGCAGTGTAAGGCAACTACACTCAGCAACAACAAAGTGAGAATTGCAGATGGTGTTCTGATTGTAGGGGGACACTTTGCGAGAATACCGTATGGAAAATACGAGGACTGCGAAATTGCAAATGGAGAGTCAGGAAAGAAAAGAAATGACATTATTGTAGCAGTGTTTGAAACAACCGGAACAGGTGGAATTGACGAGATGCGCTGCACTGTAAAAAAAGGTGTTGCAGGGACTACAGCGGTGGATCCGGAACTAACACAGGATGACATCTATAATAATGGGAAAATCAGGGAGATGCCACTTTACCGTGTTAAGATTGAGGGACTGAGCATTGTTGCAGTGGAGCCTATGTTTGACTTGAAGCCTGACGTGTCTATGATAAATAAAAGTTTGTCTGATATAAAAGATTATGTGATCGAAAGCGGCAAAGTCCAAATCGCATCAACGAGCAGGTGCAACTACTACGAAAAGTATGCAAGCGGAAAGTTAGTACAATGGGGAGTTGCGAATTATTCTTACACGGATGGATTCGGGAAAATAACTTATCCAATACCTTTTGCGGGTAGCGCAAATGATTACATGCTGTTTGTGCAAGGACAATATATGTCCGGAAAAGTTGTCGAGATAATGGTTGCATCCAAAAACACAGTTAGTCAAGGGTATGCGTACTCACGATATACAGATAACAGCAAACCAGATACACATAATTTTGACTGGTACGCAATTGGACGATGGAAGTAGAAAGGAGAACAGTATGGAATTAATTTTTGCAGATGCAACAAAAATACAAATTCAGTCAGCACAGGAGACAGGCAAAAAATTAGAAATTAAGGTTATACAAGTTGCGCCAGCGCAATTGCGGGAACTCTTTGCAGACCCGGTAAAGACAAAAATCATGCGCATCACAGAACGCGAACAAAATATTGCCGAATACGAGGGCTATACGGAGTTTTACCGCACGGAAGAGTACACAGGTGGAATTTATGGTGTAGTTATTAATCAAGTTGGAAAGAGTTCGGAAGAACGGATAAAACAGCTTGAAACGGAAAACGCAGCGTTAAAAGAAGCCTTAGTAAATGCAAATACGCAGATTACAGACCTGCAGGGCGCCATCTGCGAACTATACGAAATGGGGGTGCAAGCATGATCTACATTGCAAGAGTATACGCAGATTTAATACAAAAAGAAAAGAAGAGTATCGAAGATGTACCTGAGAAAATCCGAGAACAGGTAAGAGAGATTTTGGAGGCGGAACAAGGATGATAATCGTAGATTTTAAAGATGAAAACTATAAAAGTGTGACTGGTCTATGGCAGTGGGACTACGGGCAAGTATTGCGTATACAAGGTTTAAATCTTCCAAAAGCCGTAGAAATACATTTCTCTCTGCAAGAATCCGGCGGAGAAGCTAAAAAGAGGGTTGGATTTACCAAAGACGGTGCGACTGATGTAGTGATTCCGGAATCCATGTTGGAAAATGAGGAACCCTTAGGAAATTATAATATTTATGCTTTTATCTATTTGGCGGACGACACAAACGGACAGACGGAATACAAAATCTGTATGCCAGTTAAGGCGCGACCAAAGCCGGAGGCGTTTGACAAGCCGGAAGACGGAGAAATCTTCCGCGAAGCAATTACAGCAGTAAGAGAATCCGCCGAACGTGCAGAATCAGCAGAACAGAAAGCAGCACAACACGCAGAGCAAACGAAAGCAGATGCACAGAAAACAACAGCGGACCGGCAGGAAGTAGAGAAACTGGTCGAATCTGTATCCGGCATCGGAGAACAGGTACAGGCTGTAAAAGAATACAAAGACCAGGCACAGACAGCCGCATCAAACGCTTTACAATCCGAACAGGCATCGAACGAAGCGAAAGAAGCTGCTCTGCAAGCTCAAGCCGGGGCAGAATCAGCAGAGGGAAAGACAGAGCAACACGCTTTGGAAGTTGCAGGAGATAAAGTAGAAGTCGAGAGACTGGCAACGCAGGTACGGCAGGATAAATCCTCTGTGGAGCAAGCTGTACAGGGGGTTGGAAACACAGCACAGCAAGCGGAGCAGTCTATAAATACAGCTAAAACAAAAGCAGTAGAAGCTGTAAATGCTACCAAGACCGATGCGGTTAAAGCGGTACAGACGGAGGGCGAAAAGCAAGCCGAAGCGGTACAGGCAAAAGGGCAAGAGGTAATAAACTCCATTCCGAGCGATTATACAACGCTGATGGCAACAAAGTTGGATAAGCAACAGGGGACTGAGAACGCTGGAAAAGCCCTTGTTGTTGGGAAAGACGGAAATGTCGTACCGGGAGAGGTGCAAAACGGTAGAATGAAATTACTTGTTAGGTATACGCACAAGGCGAATGGCTCGATGGAATTATCCAATTTGGACTTACAAACAGGCACATTTACAACAAGTGAACCGCATGGATTAAAAGAAAATACCGCATTGTATATAAAACCCTTAGCAGGTTGCTTGCCGAAGCACATTCCGATTGAAATTTTTAAAAACAATCCTGGTCAGTGGGGAAGAGGTAATATATACGCACATGTTATAGACGATTTTAATTTTCAAGTTTTGTCCAAGAAAGATGGAGACATCTTACAGTTTACAAACGCCACAAACAGTGAAGTAGATGTAAAATACTTTACATTTGAGTACAACATGAAAAAAATAACTCTTGATAATATCAATTGTAGAGTGATAGATATTGTAGCAAATGGCATGTGTTCGGGAGGATATTTTGCAGTAAAGGCTACTACGAACTACGGAAATACTTATTCTACGAGAACAAGTTCGAATACGTACTCATTTTTTAGTACTGGTCAAACGCCTGCACATTATCATTATGCCTGTAGAATGATGTTTGATAAAGGAATTGTAACCGCAACGATTCCAATCGTAGCAATGTCCCTAGATGGAACGTCATACTCAAACAACAATGTAAACAAGATTGGAAGAATGTACACACGTACGGTATTTGGAATGGGGATGGAAGCGAATCCAAACGCAGAAAAAGAAAATGGATATATAAAATCCATTCATCCATTTGCAGAAGAGGTTTATCCGTTTAATGGTGCTTACGTCGAAATATGGGGGTATGATGAATAATGGCTGAAATGATTGTATATGATGTGCAAACACAACGACAAGAAATTGTTGAATATGACGAACCTGTAATTGATGAACCGATTGAGCAAGAACCAACGCTGGAAGAAAAGGTTGCGGCACTGCAAGAAGAAAATACAATGCTGACTGCATGCATATTAGAGATGTCGGAGCTGGTGTATAAATGATAACAAATTTAATTTTATTTTTAAACAGAAAGGATGATTTTATGATGGCAATGCTGTGGGCACAACAAATTATGTTAGGCAAAAAGGAGTTTGAGGACGTACCGAGACTACTAAAAGAGCAGGTAAAGGAAATCTTGGTCGATTCCGGTATGGGTGAGTTGGCTGAATAGAGGTGGTACATATGGAAATTCGAGCAAGACCGTGAGAGTCTTTTTATTTTGCAATAATTTTTTTGGAGGGAAATATGAATGAGACAGAAGTAGAGGTAACACTTGAGAGCCACAGAAATGAAATAGGCTCGCTAAAACACCGTATGAGTGATGTGGAAAAGATTGTGGAATCCGTACACCAGCTCGCAAATGAGATGGTTGGTCTTACGAAAGAGATGCATCACACAAACAAAGCAATCGAAAGATTGAATGAAGACGTAGCAGAATTAAAAAGAAAGCCAGCACAGCGTTGGGAATTGGTAATTACGACAATTATCTCGGCGTTAGCTGGCTATTTAATTTCAATGATTTTTTAGGAGGATTAGATATGTTTAAAAACAGCGTATTAAAAACAAGTGTAGACACAAAGAGATGGTTAAAGGCAGCGGGAATTCGTGCAGTTAAAACGATGGCACAGGCTGGCATTGCTGGAATCGGCGCAGCAGCTGCAATGGGACAAGTAGACTGGAAATATGTATGCTCGGCAGCTGTGCTTGCAGGAGTAGTTAGTGTACTTACATCGGTAGCAGGTATCCCGGAGGTAGAAGGCGAGTAATCGCCCTCGCACATAAAATGAAAGAGAGGAAAAGAACATGGGAATGAAATTTAAACAAGCACTTGAAGAAATGAAGAAAGGAATCCCGATGAAACTGCCATCATGGGGAGGATATTGGTGCTGGGATGATGAGAAACAGACGATTATCATGTACACGAAAGACAATCAGAGATTAGATATCCGAGAAACGCAACGAGTTGAATATACGTTGCAGAACATTCTCTCGGAGGAATGGATTCCAGCAGACGGCAATAATTGTCCAATACTTGGAGGAGAACTAAAAATGTCTTTCGGAGTAGCATTAGAATTGCTGAAAAAAGGAGTAAAAGTAGCACGTGAAGGCTGGAATGGAAAAGGGTTATTTGTAGTTTATCAGAAAGCATACCCACAGGGAATTCCATGTAATAAGCAAACGGCAGAGGCGTGGGGATTAAAAGAAGGGGATTTATTCAAATGTGAACCGTACTTACAAATCAATACAGTGGATGGATCGCACGCAATGTGGGCTCCGAGTATTAGAGATTGTTTGGCGAACGACTGGGTAATTGTAGAGTAGGAAGGAGATTTTATTATGGCAGTAAATGTAAGACAATTATTAGTATCAGGAAGTAAATACAATATCAAATGTCCGTACCAAATGGTTGCGGATACAATCACGGTGCACAACACATACAATGACGCCACTGCTGAGAACGAAGTGAAGTACATGATCGGGAACAACAATCAGGTAAGCTTCCACATTGCGGTCGACGATAAAGAAGCAGTACAGGGAATCCCGTTTGACAGAAACGCATGGCATGCCGGAGACGGAAATGGAAGAGGAAACAGAAACTCAATTGCAGTAGAAATCTGTTATAGTAAATCCGGCGGAGACCGCTTTGTGAAAGCAGAGAGAAACGCAGCCGAATTAATTGCCGGAATGCTCAAAGAGCGTGGATGGGGAATTGACAAGGTAAAGAAACACCAAGACTGGAGTGGGAAATATTGTCCGCACAGAACACTTGATATGGGCTGGCAGAGATTTCTTGATATGGTGTCGTCTTTCCTTAAAGGGGAAGTTCCGCCAGTATCAGCACCGTCAAAACCAGCTCCGCAAAATGAAAATAAAAAAATTGACGTAGAGTATGCAGTTATGATTGAGGGTGGAAGAACGCTCCCGTTTGTAAAAAATGTGGAAGATTATGCTGGACTTCCTGGAAAGAAAATTGTAGGGCTTGCGATGCAAGTAAACAATGGAGCATCCATTAAATACAGAATTACGACTGTAAACGGAAAGACATATCCATTTGTAACAGGATGCGATTGGTCAGATGCAATTAATGGTTACGCCGGTGACGGTAAAAATGCAATCGCAAAAGTAGAATGTTATTTGTATTCTCCAAATTCAGACAAATATATCTTTTACAAAGTTGCTCCTGTCGGAAGAGGATATTACCCACCTCAGAGAGACATGGACAAAGGAAATGGAATGGATGGATATGCAGGTGTTTCAGGAACAGCAATCGACAAATTCCAAGCGTGGATTGAGTAATAACATAGCCCCATCTCCGAAGAGGTGGGGCGAAAATATTGTATCATCTTACAAAACTTAATAGAATATAATAAAACCGTTTACAACACGTTTACAACAAAAATGCCTGCAAACGGCGTATTTATGTAAAATTATTTTACATAGATTTAACATTACTTGCGTTTTAGATTTAACAGAGGTTCGATATGATATGACCTGTGAAGAAGTTAAGGAATAAAAAATCTTTTACTGAAAAAGGAGAAATGTAAAAATGAAAATGAAAAAGTTTTTAGCGTTAACAGCAACAGTAGCAATGGTAGCCTCAATGGCAGTTGGATGTGGAAACTCAGGTAATTCAGATAAAACAGATGGAAAAGCAGAGACAGAATTTGATGCGGCAAATGATATCTCAGTTGTTTCAAGAGAAGATGGTTCGGGAACAAGAGGTGCTTTTATCGAGTTGTTCGGAATTGAAGAAAAAGACGCTTCAGGAGAAAAAGTAGATAACACAACAGAGGAGGCTAACATTACAAATAGTACATCCGTTATGTTATCAACAGTGGCGGACAATGAGTATGCAATCGGATATGTTTCACTTGGTTCTTTAAATGACACTGTAAAAGCATTGAAAGTAGATGGGGCAGAGCCGACAGAAGAAAACATCAAATCTGGCGAATACAAAGTGGCAAGACCGTTTAATATCGCAACAAAAGGTGATGTAAGCGAGGTGGCTCAGGACTTTATCAATTTTATCTTGAGCACGGAAGGTCAGGCAGTTGTGTCAGAAAGCGGATATATTGCTTTGGATAACGTTCAGGCATATGCAGGAAGCAAATCGGCAGGTAAAGTATCCATCGCAGGTTCATCTTCTATCACGCCGGTTATGGAAAAATTAAAAGAAGCATATTTAAAAGTAAATCCATCAGCAGAGATTGAAATTCAGGAAAGTGATTCTACAACAGGTATGACATCTGTAGCAGACGGTATCTGCGACATCGGAATGGCATCCAGAGAAGTGAAAGAGGAAGAGCTTGCAAAAGGCTTGAAAGCAACTGTAATCGCAACAGATGGTATCGCAGTGATTGTCAACAAAGCAAACACATTGGATGACATTACAAGTGATCAGGTAAAATCAATCTATGTTGGTGATGCACTTTCATGGGATGAAATTATAAAATAAGTAGAGGAAACGAAAGACGATGAAAAAAGCATGGAACGAAAAATTCATGCAGGGAGTGTTCTTCATTGCCGCCTGTGCTTCGGTGCTGGCGGTAGCTCTCATTTGTGTATTTTTATTTGCAAATGGGATTCCTGCGATGAAAGAAATCGGATTTTTACAATTTTTAAGTGGTGAGCGTTGGAGACCTTCCAATGATATCTATGGAATCTTCCCGATGATTGTGGGAAGCATTTATGTGACTGCTGGAGCAATTCTTTTTGGAGTGCCGATTGGAATTTTGACATCGATATTCATGGCAAAATATTGCCCGAAGAAAATTTATCCGGTATTAAAAGGTGCGACAGAGCTTTTAGCGGGAATTCCATCTGTAGTATATGGATTTTTCGGACTGGTTGTGATGGTTCCGATGATTCGAGAACTTGGTATGACATTGAAGCGTGCGGGAATCGTAAAAACAGCAGGAGATGGAAACAGTATGCTGACAGCATCTATCTTGCTTGGAATGATGATTTTGCCAACCATCATCGGTGTGACAGAATCTGCAATCAGAAGTGTTCCGAATCAGTATTATGAAGGAGCGCTTGCACTTGGAGCAACGCATGAAAGAAGTATTTTTGCGGTCGTTCTTCCGGCGGCAAAATCAGGCGTGGTAGCCGGAATCGTACTTGGAATCGGGCGTGCGATCGGAGAGACAATGGCTGTCATCATGGTTGCAGGAAATCAGGCGAGAATGCCGGTAAGTATTATGAAGGGTGTGCGTACAATGACTGCGAACATTGTCATTGAGATGGGGTACGCAACCGGACTGCACAGAGAGGCATTGATTGCGACAGCAGTTGTACTGTTTGTATTTATCCTGATTATTAATCTTTCTGTATCATTGTTAAATAGGAGGGGACACCGTGACTAGAAGTATAGGAGAAAAACTGCGTTCTTATAAAAGAACACCGGGATCATTTATTTTGATGCTCCTCGTGATGCTCTCTGCAATCATAACATTTGCAGTGTTATTATTTTTAATTGCATATATTTTGATCAACGGAATCCCGCATATTAAGCCGGAATTGTTTGCGTTGAAATACACAAGTGAAAATGGATCGCTGTTCCCTGCTTTGATCAATACGATTATTATGACGGCGTTGTCTTTGATCATTGCAGTTCCGTTTGGAATTTTCTCTGCAATTTTTCTTGTGGAATATGCCAAACGAGGAAATAAATTTATCAATGTTATCCGTATTACGACGGAGACATTGTCTGGAATTCCATCGATTGTATATGGACTTTTTGGAATGTTGTTTTTTGTTACAACATTAAAATGGGGGTACTCTTTGCTGGCGGGAGCGTTTACATTGTCGATCATGATTCTTCCGCTCATCATGCGTACTACAGAAGAGGCATTAAAAGCAGTTCCCGACAGTTATCGGGAAGGAAGTTTTGGACTTGGAGCGGGTAAACTTCGAACAGTGTTTCGAATTGTGCTTCCATCGGCAGTGCCTGGAATTTTAGCAGGTGTTATTCTTGCGGTTGGAAGAATTGTCGGTGAGACGGCAGCATTGATTTATACAGCCGGAACAGTTGCAGATATCCCGGATGGAGTGATGGGATCAGGAAGAACGCTGGCGGTTCATATGTACAGTATGTCAAGAGAAGGGCTTCATATGGATCAGGCGTATGCAACAGCAGTAGTACTGCTTGTACTTGTGATCGGAATTAACTGGCTGTCAGGATTTATAGCGAAAAAGATAACGAAAGGAAACGGAAATGGCGAAAATTAGTATCAAAAATCTGGATCTTTATTACAGTGATTTTAAAGCACTGAAAAATGTGAATTTAGATATAGAGGCAAATAAAATTACGGCGTTTATCGGGCCGAGCGGATGTGGAAAATCAACACTCTTAAAATCGTTGAACCGCATGAACGACCTTGTGGAAGGATGTAAGATTGAAGGGGAAATCTTACTGGACAATCAAAATATTTATAAAAGTATGGACGTAAATCTTTTGAGAAAACGTGTTGGAATGGTATTTCAAAAACCAAATCCGTTTCCGATGAGTATTTATGACAACATTGCATTTGGGCCGAGAACACATGGAATTCGCTCCAAAGCAAAACTGGATGATATTGTAGAAAAATCATTGCGAGATGCGGCAATCTGGGAGGAGACAAAGGATAGATTGAAAAAGAGCGCTCTTGGTATGTCTGGTGGACAGCAGCAGAGATTGTGTATTGCGCGTGCGCTGGCGGTACAACCGGAAGTGCTTTTGATGGACGAGCCTACGTCGGCTCTTGACCCGATTTCTACCTCGAAGATAGAAGACCTTGCGATGGAATTGAAAAAAGATTATACTATTGTTATGGTTACACATAATATGCAGCAGGCTGTTCGTGTGTCTGATAATACTGCCTTTTTCCTTTTGGGAGAAGTGATTGAATATAATGAGACAGAGAAGTTGTTCTCAATTCCGTCGGATAAACGGACAGAAGATTATATTACAGGGAGGTTCGGATAGTATGAGAAATAAGTTTGACATGCAGTTAGAAAATTTAAGTGCCCAGTTAATTAATATGGGAAGTCTCTGCGAAAAAGCGATTGCAAATGTGGCAAAAGCAATTCAAAAAGGAGACTTAGAGCTTGCGAAACTTGTAATGAAAGAAGACGAAGAAATTGATCAGATGGAAAAAGACATTGAAAGATTGTGTTTGAAGCTTTTGCTGCAGCAGCAGCCTGTAGCCCGTGATCTGCGTCAGATTTCCGCAGCCTTAAAGATGATCACGGATATGGAGCGTATCGGGGACCAGACTTCTGATATTGCAGATATTATTATCGGAGCAGGCATGTCTGAGGCAAGGGAGATTCCTGTTATCGGAAAGATGGCGGAAGCTACAAGTAAGATGGTGAATGACAGTGTCCTTGCATATGTGAATAAAGATTTGGAACTTGCGAGAAAAGTAATGCTTGCAGATGATGAGGTAGATAAATTGTTTGACCAGACAAAGCAAAAGCTGGTAAAATTAATTGCTGAGGATCATGGAAATCAGGGAGAAAAGGCAATCGATCTGATTATGATCACAAAATATTTGGAGCGTATCGGAGACCATGCGACAAATATTGCGGAATGGGTAGAATTTTCTATCACAGGTGTACACAAAGGAATGACAACTGTATAGGAAAAGATAAAGGAGAATCAAGGGATGATATATTGTGTAGAAGACGATGGAAATATTCGGGAACTGGTAGTATACACATTGAACACGACGGGGATGGAAGCCCGTGGGTTTGAAGATGGAAAATCCTTTATGGAAGCTTTGGCGTTTGAGACGCCAGAGCTTATTTTGCTTGATATCATGCTTCCGGGTGAAGATGGACTATCATTGTTAAAGAAACTTAAGAATTCGGCAAAGACAAAGGAAATACCGGTCATTATGGTGACAGCAAAAGGGGCAGAGTACGACAAAGTAGTAGGGCTTGATGGCGGAGCGGATGACTATGTGACAAAACCGTTTGGAATGATGGAGTTGGTATCGCGGATCAAGGCAGTACTTCGAAGAACCAAAAAAGAGAAGGAAGAGGGACAGTATTCGGTCGGCAATCTTTCCATGGATTTGAAAAAGCATGTAGTGTTTGTCGATGGAAAACAGGTGACTCTTACGTTGAAAGAATTTGAATTGCTCGGTCGCCTTGTGCAGAACCACAATATTGTGTTGACAAGAGATCGTTTATTAGAGGAAGTATGGGGATATGATTTTGACGGAGAGACACGTACAGTGGATGTTCATGTGCGGACACTCAGACAGAAACTAGGAAGCGCCGGTGATATGATTCAGACTGTGCGGGGAGTCGGCTACAGGTTAGGAGAGATCAATGAGAGTTAAAATACAAAAAAGTATGCTTTTGGTACTTTGCATTACACTTCTTACAACCTTTTCGCTTTTGATTGCGGCTACATATTTTCAGTCTCTGAATAATATGAAAGCAGAGCTAAAGCAGGAGGCCGTATATATTCAGACGGCAATCAATATATCCGGGACAAAGTATCTGGAAGATATGGATGCGGCACAGGTGAAGACGAGGCTGACAGTGATTGATGAGAATGGTACTGTTTTATATGATTCAAAAGAAGATGATTTTACATTTGAAAATCACAAAGAGCGAAAAGAAGTCAAGGATGCATTTGCGAACGGTTGGGGGGAAGATTTGAGAAAGTCGAATACCTTAGGAGAGCAGACATATTACTATGCACTAACCTTGAATGATGGAAATATCCTGAGAGTTGCAAAAACAGTAGATAATGTGCAGCCGGCAATTATGGATATGCTGCCTTATATGGCGGTGATTGCGGTTGGAATGTTTTGCTTTGCCTATTTTCTTGCAAAATGGCAGACGTCGAGATTGATACGCCCGATTAATAATCTGAATTTGGAAGAACCGCTTGAGAACAATGTATATGAAGAATTGAAACCCTTGTTGTTAAGCATTGACAAACAGAACAAAGAAAAAGAGGCTGTGGCAAACATGCGAAAGGAATTTTCCGCAAATGTTTCTCATGAATTGAAGACACCGCTTACTTCTATTTCCGGATATGCTGAGATTATGAAGAGCGGACTTGTGAAACCGGATGATATGATTGGATTTTCTGAGCGGATTTATAATGAGGCAAGTCGTCTGATTACCTTGATTGAAGATATTATTAAGTTGTCTAAGTTGGATGAGGGAAATGTTGAAATTGAGCAGGAGGATGTGGATTTATTCGGATTGGCGCGGGAAATTTGCAGCAGACTGGCACCGCAGGCAGAGAAGAAGAAAGTGCATCTGGAAGTGATTGGAGAAACTGTGATTTATCATGGTGTAAAAAGAATTTTGGATGAGATGATCTACAACGTCTGTGAAAATGCGATCAAGTATAATGTGTCAGGCGGTGAAGTGAAAATCTGGGTGGGCAATACACTCAAAGGACCGAAAGTGATTGTTCAGGATACCGGGATTGGAATACCGGAAGACCAGAAAGAACGTATTTTCGAGCGCTTTTACCGTGTGGATAAAAGTCATTCAAAAGAGACCGGAGGAACCGGTCTCGGACTTTCGATTGTGAAGCACGGTGCGATTTTGCACAATGCAGAGATTACAGTGAACAGTAAAGTTGGAGAAGGAACAAGAATGGAGATTTTGTTTGAACAGGATAAATCTTCAGACTAGCAGGAGGAAGTCTGAGATCTATAGTGGATACCAAACTCCATCGATTCCAATTGCATCTATCTGCGTCCAATCGCAGCGGTTCGAGAAGCCATAAATCCAACGGAATCCTTCAAAGGAATCATCTTGAACTGCCTCACGACTGGAATGATTTATTCCAACTTTCTTTTCTGTTGATGATTTTCCTGTCAAAACGTCTTCTTTACCATTCTTATAGCGGAAAGTAATCTGGACGTCCCCGGGATCTTCAGGAAAATTGGTATCTGTATCTCCTTCTGCCCATATTGTGATTCCAAGTGGAGAGTATTCTAATTTTGTATACATTTCAGATTTTCCTAAAGCTATAGATTTTGGTTCTATCGTCTTTTTTAGTGAAACGGTGAGATATTGTGTGGATTTTGGAATGTTGATACGGATATTCTCCTGTTCCCCGTTTATGTCCAGCCAGTAATAAGCTTCTTTTTCATTTGACAGATCAGTATAATAACACATGCTTGCCGCTTTTGAGGCAACCGGACCTGGCAGCTGCTTCAGTTCTTTTTCTGCTTCTTTTGTCAGTGCTTCCAGTTTTATCAGTATACGTCCGATATTACCATCATATGCCATGTCTACAAGGGAGAGAGAATAATCATCTGTCGAAATTTTTTGGTCTGAAGTAAGGACTTCTTTTTCGTTTAGACCAAACATTTTTTTTATAGACCATCCAAGTTCCTCAGATGCCACCGCATATGCACCGCCACCCAATATTGCTGCCAAGACGAAACCAGCCGCCAGTCGTTTCATAGTCCGTAAAAATCGAACCTGCTTTTGCTGCTTCATATTCTGGTGAACTTTTTTGAGTGTCATATTTCGAATTTTCTCTTCGTCACAGTTGACAGAATCAGACTTTATGTCTGTAAGCAATACATCTTTTGAATCCAAATGTCCAAATAATTCATACAGATTTACTTTTTTCATGAGTCACTCCTCCTTCTTTGAATTTTGTGATTAGTTTATCGCGCCCTCGGTATAATTTGGATTTCACAGTAGATATGGGTAACTGCATTGTATTGGCGATTTCATTCAGTTTAAATCCGTAAAAATAATATGCCAACATCAGATGTTGTTCAACGGCATTAAGCTCATTTAGCAGTTCCCGAATTTTTTCGATTTGTTCTTTTTCACCGAAATATTCATCCACACAGATAAAATCCAATACACTCTCTTCTTCAAGAACAATCTGTTTATGTTTTTCTCGTAAGCGGTTTCGTGTTTGATTTCTGGCAATCTGTGCTAAATATGGTTTCAAAGTATTGTGATTTTCAAATGACTGCTGTGATTTCCATAAGGAAAAAAATACGTCAGAAACAATTTCTTCCATATCTTCCTTTTCTAAACAGTCACAGGAAATCCCTTTTACAATCGTATAAACATATCCGGTATATTGTTTCATAAGGTTTTCCAATGTTTTTTCATCCAATACCAGTTTTTTCATCTTATTGAAATCCCCCCTTTCACTTACCTATACACAAAATCAAAGGAAAAAGTTTCATTAAAAAAGAAATATTTTTAATAAATTTGTTGGAATATACAAAAAATCCGAGGAGAATTCACGTGTTAGAGGATTCTCTTCGGATTTTTGAAAATAAAGTCAAAAGTAATTATGCTTCTACAAATACTTCTTTACCCATTCCGCAGATTGGACATACCCAATCTTCCGGGATATCTTCAAAAGCTGTTCCAGGAGCGATTCCGTTATCTGGATCACCAACTTCTGGATCGTATTCATAGCCACATGGTTCGCAAATATATTTCTTCATAGTAATACCTCCTTATAAATAACATGATAGATCAGTTACTATCATAATCTTTTTGACAAAATTTATTCTAGCAGAATTTTTGATAAATGTCTAGATAAAAATAGTAATCTTTCCTATTTTGTGCAATTTGCATAGATGTTATGTCTGAAAAGTTTGTGCATATATTAATAAAAAGAGAGAGTGGGTGTTTGGATGAAGAGAAAAATTCTGATGTCTGTATTGGTTTGCTTGTTTATTTTAGGAACGTGTATGGGTGCGGTGAGAGAAATATCTGTAAGCAACACAGTCAACGGCAGAGAATTGCCGATTTATTCTGTGGAGACAGAAGCAAAGCAGGTGGCGCTTTCCTTTGATGCAACATGGGGAAATGAATATATGAAGCAGATTTTGGATGTGCTGGATAAATATGATGTGAAGGCAACGTTTTTTCTTACAGGAAACTGGGTAGGGAAATATCCGGAAGATGTAAAACAGATTCAGCTTGCAAGGCACGATATCGGAAATCATAGTGAGAATCACAAAGCGATGAGCCAGCTCTCAAAGGAAGCTTGCAAAGAAGAGATTGTATCTGTACACGAAAAAGTAAAAGCTTTGACGGGGATAGAGATGAAATTGTTTCGAGTTCCTTATGGAGATTATGATGATCAAGTGATCAGGACAGCAAAAGCTTGTGGATACGAAGTGATACAGTGGTCGATTGATTCTCAGGATTGGAAGGATTATGGGAAGGAAAGCATTGTAAAAACTATTTTAAAAAATAAAGAATTAAAAAGTGGGGCGATTATTTTGATGCATAGTGGAGCAAAATATACAAAAGATGCTTTGGAATCTGTGATTTTGGGGCTTCGAGAACAAGGATATGAATTGGTTCCGGTGTCAGAACTAATTTATAAAGAAAATTATCATTTGGATGTGACCGGAAGACAGATAAAAAATAAATGAGAAATTAAGACTGATAAAATCATTTTAGAAGTAATTGACAAACGTAAAGCAGGTCGATATAATTATAAGAAACAAGGGCGTTTTCCGTAGAGTGAGAACGTCCATTTTTATTTCAGGATTTGGAGGGATATCAGTGAGAAACTATACAAAAAGAGACATATACAGACTTGTAGAAGAAGAGGATGTGGGCTTTATCCGGCTTCAATTTACAGATATATATGGAATGATGAAAAATATAGCAATCACGACAAACCAGCTGGAAAAAGCGCTGGATAACCGATGTGTGTTTGACGGTTCTTCCATCGAGGGATTTGCAAAGGATGAGGACTCGGATATGTATCTGTATCCGGATTTGAATACATTTGAGATTTTTCCGTGGAGACCACAGCAGGGAAAGGTTGCGAGACTCATTTGTGATGTGTATCGTCAGGACGGAACCCCTTTTGAGAATGATCCGCGGCATATTCTAAAAAAGACGGTTGAGAAAGCAAAAGCTATGGGATATCAACTACAAGTAAGCCCGAAGTGTGAGTTCTTTTTGTTCCATACAGATGATCATGGACTCCCGACAACCGTATCCCATGAAAATGCAGGATATTTTGATTTGGGACCTTTGGATTTCGGGGAGAATGCAAGACGTGACATGGTCCTGACATTGGAGGATATGGGGTTTGAGATCGAGACTTCTCATCATGAAGCGGCTGCGGCACAACATGAGATTGATTTCCGATATGATGAGACATTGGCTGCCGCCGATAAGATGATGACATTTAAACTTGTGGTAAAAACGATTGCAAAACGGCACGGACTGCATGCAACATTTATGCCGAAACCAAAATCAGGAGAAAATGGTTCGGGTATGCATCTGAATATGTCCTTGACAAAAGACGGAGTGAATCTGTTCGCCGATGAGAATGGTGAGAATGGACTGAGTCAGGAAGCAAGTTATTTCATCGGAGGAATTATGGCGCATATTCAGGCGATTACACTGATCACCAATCCGATTGTAAATTCTTATAAAAGACTCGTGACAAGAAGAAAACCGGTATTTCGGATTCCGGCAGAGCGCGGGGAGAAAACGAGAGTTGAGTTTCGAAGTCCAGATCCATCTGCCAATCCATATCTCGCATTTGCAGTGTGCCTTGCGGCTGGATTAGAAGGAATTGAAAAGAAGATCCTTCCGCCGGAACACATGGAAAAATATAATGAGTTACTTCCGGGAAGTCTCCTGGAAGCAGTCAGAGCTTTTGAAGAGGATACATTTGTTCAGAATGTTTTGGGAGAAGATTTATCAGCCAAATATGTTATGGCAAAGAAAAATGAATACCAGCAGTTCCGAGAGTATGTGACAGGCTGGGAACTGGAAAAATATTTGCACAAGATTTGAGTCTTTCTGTAATGAATAACCCGTTGAGCCGAAGGAGGTAAGTATGAGTAAAATTATTGTTGTGTTTCCCAAAAAGGATACAGCAACGAATATTCGTAATATCTTAGTGCGAAATGGTCTGGCAGTTACAGGAATCGGGACGACAGGAGCCCAGGCAATACAAAGTGCGGAGACGTTGGATGAAGGAATTGTGATTTGCGGTTATAAGATGCTGGATATGATGTATACGGAATTGCGGGAATATCTGCCGGATACATTTGAGATGCTCGTGATCGCATCTCCGGATAAATGGGGAGATGGGATTGTAAACGGCGTGGTAGGACTTACGATGCCGCTGAAGGTGCATGATTTGCTCAGCACGCTGAACATGATGCTGCAGGCGATAGAAAGGCGGAGAAAGAAGAGGAATGCGAAGCCGAAAGCCCGCAGCGAGAAAGAACAGGCGTTACTGAGAGAAGCGAAAGTATTACTGATGAACCGTAACAACATGACTGAGGACGAGGCTCATCATTATTTGCAAAAATGTAGTATGGACAGTGGAACAAATATGGTAGAGACGGCACAGATGGTACTAAGTGTTATGTCAGGATAAGAGAGTTAGGAGAAATGAAATGAAATTTACGAAAATGCAAGGTTTGGGAAACGATTACGTATATGTGAATTGTTTTAAAGAGACTATTGAAAATCCGCCAGAGATGGCGAAAAAGGTAAGCAACCGGAATTTTGGAATCGGTTCAGACGGATTGATCATGATTAATCCGTCTGATGTGGCTGATTTTGAGATGGAGATGTACAACGCGGATGGTTCGAGAAGTGAGATGTGCGGGAACGGAATCCGCTGTGTTGGAAAGTATGTGTATGATTACGGTCTGACAGAGAAAGAGCACATCTCTGTTGAGACACTTGCCGGAATCAAATATTTAGATTTGACGGTGGAAGATGGAAAAGTGAAACTTGTAAAAGTAGATATGGGAAGTCCGGAGCTTGTGCCGGAAAATATTCCGATTGTGGCGGATGGGAACCGTGTGATTGATGAGCCTATCAACGTGAATGGAACTGAGTATCGTATGACCGGAGTCTCAATGGGAAATCCTCATGCGGTCGTCTATGTAGAAGATGTGAAAGGACTTGATATTGAGACAATCGGTCCGGCATTTGAGAATCATGAGCGTTTTCCGAATCGTGTGAATACAGAATTTGTGAAAGTGCTTGATCGAAATACAGTTGAGATGCGTGTGTGGGAACGTGGATCGGGAGAGACGATGGCCTGCGGAACGGGAGCGTGTGCAGTCGCAGTCGCATGTATTCTAAATGGATTTACAGAAGATAAAGTGACAGTAAAATTACTTGGAGGGGATTTACAAATCGAATGGGATAAAGAGGCGGACAAGATATATATGACCGGTCCGGCGGAAGTTTCATTTGACGGAGAAATAAACCTATAAACGGAGGAAAAAGAATATGTTTAAAATAAATGACAACTATTTGAAACTGCCGGGAAGCTATCTGTTTTCGACAATTGCAAAGAAAGTGGCTGCCTACACACAGGCAAATCCGGAACAGTCTATCATCCGGCTTGGAATCGGCGATGTAACACAACCGCTTGCTCCTGCGATTATTGATGCACTTCATACGGCGGTAGACGAGATGGGAGTGTCGGAGACATTTCATGGCTATGCGCCGGATTTTGGATATGAATTTTTAAGAAGTGCAATCGCAAAAAATGACTATGTCCAAAGAGGCTGCGACATCTCAGCGGACGAGATTTTTATTTCAGATGGTGCAAAATGCGATTCCGGAAATATTCAGGAGATTTTCAGTAAAGACAATAAAATTGCAGTATGTGATCCGGTTTACCCTGTGTATGTGGATACGAATGTCATGGCAGGGCGCACCGGAGTGTATGATGCAAAGACAGAGATGTGGAGCGATGTGATCTATATGCCATGTACTGCTGAAAATGGATTTGCACCGGAATTGCCAAAGGAGACACCGGATATCATCTATCTTTGTTTCCCGAATAACCCTACAGGTTCGACGATTACAAAAGAACAACTGCAGGTGTGGGTTGATTATGCGAATAAAGTCGGAGCTGTCATCATATATGATGCGGCGTATGAGGCATACATTTCAGAAGAAGATGTGCCGCACAGTATCTATGAATGTGATGGGGCGAGAACTTGCGCAATCGAACTTCGCAGTTTTTCAAAAAATGCCGGATTCACAGGTGTCCGTCTTGGATTTACAGTCATTCCAAAAGAGTTGAAATGTGGAGATGTGACACTGCATTCACTGTGGGCGAGACGTCATGGCACAAAATACAATGGGGCGCCGTATATTGTTCAGCGAGCAGGAGAGGCCGTGTATTCAGAGGCTGGAAAGGTGCAGCTGAAAGAGCAGGTAGCGTACTATATGAAAAATGCAAAGACGATTTCGAATGGCCTGAAGGAAGCGGGATACACTGTATCAGGTGGAGTCAATGCGCCATATATCTGGCTGAAAACACCTGATCAGATGACTTCGTGGGAGTTTTTTGATTATCTGTTAGAGAATGCAGGAATTGTTGGAACACCTGGATCCGGATTTGGTCCGAGCGGAGAAGGGTATTTCCGACTGACAGCGTTTGGAACATATGAAAATACAGTTGCAGCGATCGAGCGGATTCAAAAATTGTAATAAAACAAAGGAACGTGGGAAAAATTCTCACGTTCCTTAAAAAATAATTATCTATTTAAAATTAATTTTGTCAATTCAACTGGCTCTACAATTTTTCCGTCTTTGTATACACGCATGTTACCAGAAGCGATCTCATCAATTAAGATTACTTCGTCGTTGTTGTAACCAAATTCGAATTTGATATCCCATAAATCAAGACCGATTGATTTTAAATCATCAGCAACGATCTTTGTGATCTTTAATGTCTGTTCTTTCATGCTTTCGAACATCTCAGGTGTCATGATTCCCAGAGCTGCAAGACCTTCACTTGTAACAAGTGGATCGCCAAGAGCGTCATTTTTGAAAGTACATTCTACATATCCACCGTCTAATACAGTTCCGTCTTCCATGTACTCTCCGTATCTGCGGATAAAGCTTCCTGTTGCAACAAGGCGGCAGATTACTTCAAGTCCGTGTCCGAATACAGTTGCTGGAAGTACTTCCATAGTAGCTTCTTCTACATTCGCACTTACATAGTGTGTTTTGATTCCGGCTTCTTTTAATAATTCAAAATAATGAACAGAAGTCTCTAAGTTTGCTTTTCCGATTCCTTCGATTGTTAAACCAACAGCGTTTTCGCCTGGATCAAATACTCCGTCTTTTCCAGTACAGTCATCTTTAAATTTTAATAATACATTTCCGTTGTCAAGGCTAAATACGTCTTTTGTTTTTCCTTCATAAATCTTTTTCATCTTAAAATATCCTTTCTGTGTTTGAATTAAGGGCTAGAATAAAAACCTTACCTTTATTTTTTATCACAAAATTGGAATTTGTACAATTTATTTTTGGTAAAGATTTCAAAAAAAGTGATTTTGTATAAAAAAATAAAAAAAACAGATTAAAAATTAGATACATCGTATCTGTAATTCTATGATATGTTCATTTGCATCTTCCGACTGATGGATGTCAACCCTAAGAATTTCAAGAACAGGATCGACAGGTGTCAATCCGTTTTTGGATGCATAGTCAAGCATTTTTGGTATATATGTGGCGTTTTGGTTGCAGCTTCCCTGATAGCAAAGTGAAAGATAATTACCGGCGGGAAGTGTGTCGTTTCCGTGCTCATCAATGATAAATACAGCCTGATAATCCTGAAAATGTTGTTTGCGCACATCGTTTAAAGCAAGAAGAGAGCCAATACGATTATTTCCGATGATATAAAGATTGTGTTCATCTTTATTTAACAGCTGCTTGATCAGAACGTCCATCTCCTCATCTGTCTGGTAACCGGACTGTATCATATGGCAATGTCTCGTATGGTGATAAGTCTGCTCTATGATGCCAAGAGGATGGCGCCTGACGTCTTTTAAAGTCTGAAGACGATTTTGAACATTTTCTCTCAGCGCATATAATTCTTCCAGTTTGTTATCAATTGCAGACAATTCCTGTTCAAACAGAGATTCGGTAGAGGTGATGCTGCGGTTATTCAGATAGTCTTTAATCTGTTCCATTGAAAAATCCAGATTTCGCAGGTCACGAATGACATTCAGACGCCAAATATCATGAAGGCTATATAGCCGGTAGTCATTTTCGCTGCGCTTGGGAGTCAAAATCCCAAGTTTTTCATAATAACGCAAAGAATCTGTTCCAATGTGATAAAGTTTTGCGATTTCCCCAATTTTAAAATATTTTTTCATAATGCATATCTCCTATTTATTCGCTGGCAGGTACAGAAGTTTCGTCTAAATTGAAATTTTGGACAAAATCAATCAATAGTGACGATACCATAACAGTTATTACAGAAAAAATGATTCGTTCAAAAGGAATGTAAGACAAAGACAATCCAAGTACCAGAAAATCCGTAAACAGATAGGATCTGGAAAGGCGCCAACGCGTCACTTTTGAAATTGTGAGTGCCAGCGCGTCATCACCACCACTTGAACCGCCTTGCCGAACGATCAGACCAACTCCGATTCCGACAAAAATACCTCCAAGCAAAGCGCAGGCAAGTGGATAAGGTGTCAGATCCGGAATGACCGGAGGGAATAATTCCCAAATTTCAAAAAACAAAGAGACGCTGAGCGTAGAGATAATGGAAATCTTGATAAATCTACCGCCCAAATATTTGAAGGCAAGCAGATAGCAGGAAATATCCAGTATCGGAGTGATAACAGAAGGAGAGATGCCAAACCAGTGATTGATAAGCAGCATCATGCCAAGCACGCCGCCTTCGGTAATTCCTGTCTGTTGATGAATATTGTAAATTCCAAAAGAACAAATGGCAGCGCCAAGTACGATCCATGTGATCTTTTTAAGAGTAAATCCGTCTGTGAACCGTTCCCAAATCGTTTTCATTATGAAATACCTCCTAGATTTGATAATCAAATAGTAAACCTTAGTATAGTGCCAAGGTCAAGGGATTTCTAGTGCGAATTGTAAGAAAAAACAAAAAAATAAAAAAAATTTAAAAAAGTGCTTGCAATTTTTTGAAATATATGTATAATAATATTTGTTCGCAAGAGAACACAGAACATTGCGGAATGGTGTAATGGTAGCACAGCAGACTCTGACTCTGTTAGTAGGGGTTCGAATCCCTTTTCCGTAGTTACAAAAAACGGAGTGTGGCTCAGCTTGGTAGAGCGCTACGTTCGGGACGTAGAGGTCGCGTGTTCGAATCACGTCACTCCGATTTTACCCCCATTTTATGGGGGTTTTTCATTTTTTAGGTGTTGAAAAAGTTGGTTGGCTTTGGTTGGGATTATCCAGTGTGTGCCAGATTCTTAAATTTGGCATTTCGCTCTTGGATAATCTTTTTCTTTTCGGCAAGGTTTGAAGTGTCATAGGTATAATACTTCTCGTTGACCTCGGTAGTATGTCCTAACATACTTGCGACCACTGATTTTGGTGTGCCTTTAGCTTGTAAGTCGGAACTGGTTGTTTTCCGTAGCTTAGTGATACCACCACCGTTTAATTTGTTTTCCCGGCATAACCGTGTCATGCAGTCAGTTATGTTTCTTGCATGGGTATAACTTCCATTGCCATCCGTGAAAATCCATTCACATAAAATTCCATGTTCTTCTTGTACTCGCTTGATGCGTGCCAATAAGTGATTAATCTGTCCGTCAACCGGATAGGCTCTTGATTTCTTGGTTTTAGTCTTACCAACAGAAAATTCATTTTTTAACCGATTGTGTTTTGCAGATTTATTGATACTGATGCAGATATCATTGATATCAGACCATTTCAAGGTTGATAGCTCACTAACCCTCATACCCGTGTACATTGCTAATTCTATGGCATAAGGCGGCATATATAAAGGGTTCTCCCTATAATATCCATGCAAGGCTTTTAAGATAATAGCAAGTTCAGTATCGGTATAGTATTTATCGCAGTCAGATACTTCAATTTCTCCACAATGTTTTGTAAAGTCCTTAGGCTCAAGAAATTCCACTGGATTATCTGTGATAATTTTTTCAATTCTTGCGTATCTAATCACGTTTTTTATATAGCTGAAAAACTTACGTGTGGTTTCTTTGCACAATTCAAGTCGCTTGATGGTTTCCAACATAAAAACTTTTATTGTGTTCTCATTAATCTGATTAATAGGCATCTCAGCAAAGTCTGTACCAACAAAGAAACGTTTGCAGTCAGTATTAAACTTATAGATTGAGTTATCGTCTAATTCTAAATCCTTAATACTTCGCCACATGTAATAGACTTCTAGGAAAGTAGGGCAAGTCTTTTCCTGCTTTTTTCGGGATTCCTCAATGACATAATACTCTATGATTTTACTATTCAATTTTTCCTCGTTGACACTCTCAATCTGCTTTCCCTTTGGCGGTTCAACCCCCTCTTTTGGTAAATAGCTGTACCACTTACCATTTTTTCCTTGCCAGTAGTTATACATTTTTTTGTGTAAATCAAGAACTTGTTTTTTATTCATATCAACCTGTTCTTGTATATCCGTTAGCGAAAGTATACCAGTTTTTAATTCTTGATACAATATCTTTATTGAATCTGCTCTCGACATAATGGCTTTCTCATATTGCAGGATTTCAAGGGCGTTCAGTTTAGCCAGTACAATCACGCCCCTTTTTAATTTTCAGATATGTAACACTGCTGTCTTTAAGGGGTGAGCCGTTTGTAATGATAGATTTTGTATCATACACCTGTCTGGTATATTCTTTCTGAAAGACGACATTCTCTTGTGTTAAATCCTGTAGAATATCATCTGTAAGCATTAACTTTTGTTCAATTGGCATTTTAAGGTTTTGAGATTTGAAAAATGCCTTTTTTTTGTGTTCCTTTAACTCTAGGTCTTTACCAAAATATTTGCTTAAATAACGTCCTCTGTTCTCCATGCTGTCTACATCAATGCGGTTTATTTTGATAAATCCATACGTCCATAAATCTTGTAGTTTTTCCTTTGCCACAAACGGAAAATCAAAGAAAATAACATGGTAGTGGATTGCTCCACGTTTCTGTTTCTCCCACGTTGCAATATATTTCAATGTCTGGACTTTGGTTTGATACAGATAGTAATTTAATCGTTGTATAAAATACTTAAATTCCTTGTTGGTTATAGTGATGTCTTGAATATTCTCTCGGAATGTCAGCGTTAAAAATTTGGTCTTGTTATCAAAATTGCAGTCAACAATACGGGCAATCTCCCAACGGGTTTGCTCATAGTGTTTTTGCTTGCGCTTTAAACTGTCATATTGCTTATGAGCCGACATTTCATCAAATACTTTACGTTTATGTGCTTGTGTATTACTTGTTTTTGAATCTGAATTTGAATGGCTGTAAATTGGAGTTTCATAGAAATACACTTCTTTCGTAGTAGGAGTTTCAATGATTTTCGTATTGTATACAAAACATTGTTTTGCTTTGCCCACGAAATTCACCTCGTATCCTATTTTGTATGTGCTTGTTTCTACTCCGATTTTTCGGAAGATGTTGTTTTATATATCAAGTAAAGATAGAACGATATCTGTTTCCTTAAATGGTGCAGATAGTCAGCACCTTATGACGTTGTCCGGCACTGACTATCTGCCCCCTTTAGGGAACTATTTTGTTCCGGCTTTTCTGATATTGGCAGCTTCTGCTTTGACGGATAAGCGTCCATTATAAAGACTCGCCCATGTATGTAGTCCCTCAAATGAAACGGTCACTTGTCCTCTTTGCTCCAATTCTTCATTAGACACAAGCTGATTGGCATTTTTAACGCCAACTTTGATTTTCTCAAATTTCAGCTTTGGAAAAAGAACAGTGTAGTAGAAGCCTAGTTTCTCTTTGGTGTTGTAGTCAATCCATTCAGATACTTCGACTAATTGAAATTGTTCCTCCAGTTTGTCCGGGTTTAAAATGAAATCAGTTCCTCTAATCAATAAATATGACCTCCTTAAAATATTTGATTATCTGATATTCAGATATTTATTATAATACAGCACAGAATAAGCGATGTCAAGAGAAATATCTTAATATCCGATAAAAAGATTGACAGAGTGAAAACATTGAAATATAATGAGCATAAACAAGGAGGATTGCGATGAATAAAATAAAAGAATTGAGAAAAGAAAATAACATCACAGTTGCGGAATTGGCAAAAGAGTTGGGAATTTCACAAAGTATGCTGACTAACTATGAAAATGGGAATGGAACTCCAAGGGATGATTCTATATGGGATAGGTTATCACAACTGTTTGGCGTAAGCAAAAGTCATGTTATGGGATTGACTACAGATATTGATGTGGTTCACAGAAAGAAAAAATTTAAAGCGGTTGTGGATATGTCAGAACCCATATCAATACAAGTGGAAAATCAAACAGACATTGATATCTTGACTAAGTTGGACCTACTGGATGATGAAGATACAAACAAGGTATTAGACTTTATTAACAATCTTCTTACTATAAAGAAATATGAGGGAATTGAAGATAGTCCAATCGAATATGTGACGAAATAGCAGAAGTAATCTAAGGCGTCCACTTGCCCAGCCGACCCGCCGCCCTGTTAGGAACCGTCGCTCTGGGCATCCTTCGGAACGTTGGTTTTTGAAAGAACACGAACAAGAAAGAACTAGATGTGGAAAGTATACAGAGAATAGCAGACAGCACGATTGCGAAAGTGTTGTCTGTTATTCTTTTTCTTAGTCATATTCAAAAACAACGGTTTTAAAGGGTTTCTCTCCATAACGAATCAGCCATGCAGAATAATAGAGATTGATTTCAAGGGTAGTAGGAGTGCCGTTAATCTTGTTGTGTTCTGTTTCGATTTTACGAATAGTCTCATCAATTCCCCAATATTTGTAAACAATAACAGTTAGCTCCGTGTCTCGTGTGCCTTGATTACTGAATGACATGCTGTTACGGACATGGTAATCGGGCAGACTGATGTAATAGCAGATTCCGGCAATTAGACAGAACAATAAAAATGTAGTTATGACTTTTATTTTCATGTGTATGCACCTCTCTTTCTTAAATCCCTAAGGGGATAACTATATAGTACCTCGCTGTATAGTGAATTACTACATAAAGATTTATTAAATATACTTTGTGTAGGGGTGATGTATATGAATTATGGACATTTAGAGTTAAGGATAGAAGAACTGTTGAAAGAACGGGATATCAGTAAGAATACCATTTGCAAAGAGTTGGATATTCCGAGGTCAAATTTTAACAGATATTGCAGAAATGAATTTCAAAGGCTGGATGCAAATTTGATTTGTAAGTTATGTGATTATTTTGATTGTGAAGTTGGCGAATTGATTTGTTATGTAAAAGAATAACGAGCTGTTGCTGTTATTGGCATGGAATGGATAAAAGGGTATGCGGAGGTGTGAAAGTCTCTCATACCTTTTTACTTGTGTATTTTATAAAATCGAATTATACTGTGAGTAGTGAAAGTTAAGCAAATAGAATTTGTAAATCTGGACAAATCCGATTTATTATATGAAAGGAAATTATATTATGAAAATTGATGTATGTTCAAAGAAAGAACAGGATTATATTATTGAAAGACTGGTGGAATATAATCTATCTCAGGTTGAGGCTAAACAGAAAGAAAATTTCATAGATTTAAGCAAGAAAATCGGTAAGGATGATAAGATTGTTGCTGGTATTGTAGCAAGGATGTATTGTTGGAATGTAGTTTATGTTGATACATTGTGGGTCGATTCTAGTTATAGAGGGAAAAAACTTGGTAGCTTACTTTTAGAAGAAGTTGAAAATGATGCTAAATCAAAAGGTGCTAAACTTATTCATCTTGATACATTTGATTTTCAAGCCAAAGAATTTTATGAGAAGCAAGGGTATATTGTATTTGGTATATTAGAAAATTGTCCAGAAAAGCATTATAGATATTATTTGAAAAAAGTCTTATAGTTCTTAAATCAAACTTTTGGTCAATATATAAAACTCGACAACTTCCAGTTGTGCGCCCAGCTAAGGGTGTGTAACCAAGTCG
>UMGS01009196.1_pt1 | contig 179487 bp, 177 predicted proteins | sample 1965341 | NCBI WGS metagenome assembly UMGS01 (sample SAMEA4836079, study PRJEB28245) | human gut metagenome | biome: gut microbiome; material: fecal sample | place: Denmark | collected 2008 | reverse complement strand
GCCGGACACCCTAGCATCGCCGTACACCCAAGCATTGCCGGACTGGCTTAAATTTTCTTCGCATTCAATCCAACCACCAATTTCACCGGCAACCACACAACCGAAATTTACAATTGCCCTTATCTGTTTAAATTCAATACCAAATATCGTTTTAATTTCTCCAGTAAATTCGTATTTCTTTTGTTCACTCATTTCAACACCCCCAGAATTAATGCTTTCCCTTCATCTGAAATATTCGCTTTTTCTACCAATCCTTTAAGGTCTACCGGCTCGAACTTTTCAACTTCCACCAAATGCCCATTATCTAGCATCTTAATTTCTGTTTGTGGTAGCATATTGAGTTCTGCTCTTTTTCGTGCTTCTGATAGCAAGCCATTATTTTTAATGCTTTCCGCAATTTCTATGCGTTTTTCTTCACGATTTACCAGTTGTTCATAAGCCTTACAGAATTGACTCATTGCCGCGCTTTCGTTATAGCTTTGGCAATTTCTCGGATCAAAGAAACGCCATATTGTTTTAGCGGCCAATCGTGTAATGCCGTCAAGTTCATTAAGGCCCTTTTCATACCCAAAACTACTAGCAACCTTTCTGACTTCTTTCCATGCATCTTGCGCAATTAATCGTTCCTCTTTACCGTTTACATATCCGGAAATTTCAGCCGCTTTTTTGCGGATAGTTGCAACAGCTGGAACGAATTCACATGTATTAATACATTGCTTGATTGCTTCCGCCAAAGTTACCGGGTTAATATCTTCCAGCATGTAGGCGTACATTTTAACTTTCGCACTATCGAATTTGTCATATATCAATAATTGGCCCGTAGCCTTCAACGTTTCCGGCTTCATTTGTTCCCCCTTCAACCGCATCAATAAGCGCGTTTAATTCTGCAACCTTTCGTTCTGTGTCTGTCATTGCTACCATTTCATTTGAATTGAGATATGTATCAAAATGGCTAGGTGCAAATAACGTTTTAGGCGTTAGATATTTTTCTAGCTTTGTACCTTTCCACTCACGACATTTTTTATCAATGACCGTTTTAAAATCATCAACGGTATACCCTTCTTTTAAGCGTGATCGTATTGCTTGGATATATGGTTTTGTTGTTGGTTTGAATTTTGAACCTGTTTTTAGATTAAGATATTCGATAATCTCAAAGTGAGATCTATCAACATCGTCATGTGAAACATGACATAGTATATCTATCCTATCCTTACCTATCCTATCCTTACCTAACCTTACCTTACCTATCCTATCCTTACCTATGGATACAGGTTGGATACATTTTGTATCCATGTCGGATACATCTGCTTTTAACGTATACGATTTATCCTTTTGGATATTAAGTAAATCACGTTCCGGCAATGCACTTGGTTTATACCTATCATTCTGAATGTAGTTATGTATCTTCCAATCTTTGATAACTACAACACCACTTTCAAACGGTATAACAAATTGCTTTGCAGTAAGTACTTTCATATCATCTTCTTTAGCACCAATCATTCGCATAATTGACTTCGGCGCATTTATGAAACCGTCATCGTCTGCATCTAGCAACATATGAAAGTATAGATTTTGTGTTGTTGCTGGCATATCTAGGAATGTATCGGACTTGATAATAGATTTTGACATCATTCTTCGTTCTGCCATTGTATCTTTGAATTCCTTTCTTTTAAGATTTCTCTAATCTGTTTTGCATCTGATCCATGTGCTTTTATATGACAATCTCTACACAAACAAGCAAGATTGCTAAGATTAGATAACCCCATTTGCGACCTAAACACTATGTGATGCACTTCGGTTGCTTGCGCTCCACATAGCACACACAACCCCTCATCACGTTCATACGCCCATTTTCTAGTACGGGCGTATAGTGCGTTATCCTGTCTTTTCCTTTTGTTCATATTCGCCCCATTCCATTACAAGTGAGTTGATATAATCATCATTTTCAATCGGTATGTTTAACTGGTTGCATTCATCAACGAGTGCATCAATTAAACGGCGCATTTCATCTACCGTGTAAATGCTGCTTCCGTGGTATGCACGAACGATTGAATATCCTTCCGTTTTGGCTGGGCCGGCATCTTCCGCATGCCAGCCTAACCCGTGGCTTTGCCAAATTTCAATAAAACGCTCGATAGCATCGTTTTTAATTGGTAAATATGTAAATGTACCACATTCAATCAAAACTCGCTTGTACACGTCATTTTTTGAAATGTATGCGTGTTTTGAAAGTTCACGTGCTATCTTTTCACACAACACCCATGCATAAGCATTGGCATTTAGTGAACGGCGTTTTATTTTCTTTTTGATTTCGACTATATATTCAACTTCCGGATCTAACTTATTTAATGTTTCATCTATAGGGGCTGGAATTAATATATTCCAGCCTATAGACTTTATAACGTTAATACCTTTCGTTACCCACTTCATTATTTGGCGCCTTGTTGCTCAATAAATTTCTTCAACCAATCAAGAGCGGCGACCATTTCAAAGGCATCTAACATCGCAAGGCGTGGTTTTTTAAATTCCGTTGCAATGTGTTTTGTGATTTCTGCCGGTGGTACATTGTTATCTTTTGCGAGTTTACAAAATTCTTCATATTCGGCAACGTGCGTTTCTTTTGGTTTAGTCGCTTGCATTGGCACTGCACTTCCACCCATTGTAAAGCGTACAACCCCTTTACTATCAACTATGGTTAACTTGTTGATATTTCGATTTTCGTCATAGTCGATTTCTTTAACTGTAAATTTTGCGTATGACTTAGGCTTTCCGTCTTTCCCCGGTTTCCATTCGCCATTTTGCAAATTAATATAGGTAAACGGAGCGGAATATAATTCTCTACCAATGCCCCAGTTAAAGCATGCACGCTTGAAACTATCAGATGCTTGGCCCTTTTCTTTTTCTGTGTTGCTTTCCGTGCCTACATCGGACTTACCAACCCACTCGCCGGTTTGTTGGTTATAGATTGAAACTGTGCAATATAATCTATCGCCAATGATCGCATGTTCACGTTTCCAATTCATTGCGCCTACTACTTCATCAAGCATGCGCATATCAACGCGTGCATCTTTGTATAGCAGCACAACTGCACCTACGTTGCCGTTCTTTTCATTTAGCGATTGAATACGGCAATCTATTTCATTCGCTTTTAGTGTTCTAAATTCCATACATGCCACCTACTTAATATAGAAATTTTGGTTTACTTTAATTTCTGCGCCCTCTACCACTTCACCGGCTTTAAGTGCTTTTTTAATTGCCGTTTTGTCGGCCTTAATCTCAACTTTTGTGTAATCCGCTGGGATTACATCTAAATTTGTGATTTCTACGCTTTCGCTTTTGCGATAACCAGCTTTGAACGTGCCAACCTCTAATTTTTCAATTCCTTTTTGTTTCATGGAATATTCAATATTATTTTTTAAGGTTTCAATAGTGCTTTCCTTTGATTTTTTGACTTTGTTAAGTCTATCAATTTCGGTCTTAATACCTTGGATATCGGCTTCAACATTAACCATGTATTTTGCCGTGTTTTCGATTTTTTCCTCAATGGACAAATCAAGCATTTCTAGCGTATTTTGAATTGCTTCAATTTCTTCCGGCGTTTCTGCCGCTTCAAGCATTGCGGATAGTTCCGCATAATCTTTGTTTAATTCGTAAATACTAGCCATTTTGTACCTCTTTTAATAATTTCAATACATCATCAAATGTTTCTACTTCTGGATAACCAACCATATCAGGAAACCCTTTTAGCGCATATCCAACATAGCCACTATTTTCTCGATCTATTACGCAACAACTATGTGAATAACGTCCATCGTAAAAACATGTAATATCTAACGACATATGCAAATTACTATTCACTTTATTTCGTTCAGCGATGATTTTCTCAAACTTTTTTAATAGTTCTAAAATCTTTTCTTTTTCCATATTTTCACCTTGCCACCTTAACCGCTCATCGTGTATGATGAGGTTAAGATGCTTTAATAACTCACTTTTCGCATCTGCCCTTTGGTAACTGCAATTACTAAAGGGCCTTTTTTATTTCTTCTTCCCATTTACTGCTTAGTATCCACATCGTTACACCTAACATACTTTGACAAAAGAATGTCCACATATCGATGTTGTCTAGTTCTAAGCTACCCATACCACCAATAACTAATATTGCTGATATGATTTTCATTCCGTTACACAACTTAATCATTGTACGCTCCAATATTCGATTTCTTTTTTACAACCTCTTATGTTCTGTATCGCTCTTTTCACATTTCTTTTCGCAATAATTTTGTAACATGGGTGGTCGGCTCTAAATGTATGTCTTTTTATAAAGGCTTTAACTAATTTTTCCTTTTCTACTACTAAATCATTTTTTATTTGATTTACTTTCCACTCAAATCTCATAGTTCTTCTCCTACAATCACTAGCATTTGGCTAGTGATTTTTCTTATTTCACTCTTTAACTTTTTGTTTTCTTTTTGTAAGCTATCAACCTCTACTTTCAACTTCCTATATGCCATTGGTGTATATTCATCATCTAGTCCTACTAGGCTTTCAACTTCCTTTTTGCTGAACCTAACTCCAGCTACACCTTTTATTTGATGAAGTATGCCTTGATTTCTCATGTTGTATACACTTGTTTCTGTACATTTAAAAAGTTTTGCTACATCTGATACGGTATAGACCAAACTTTCAACTTCTTTCATTTACCCCTCTTTTCTAACCAAATCATCTACAGTACATCCGAGGTAATTTGCTATTTTCAATAAATTGCCTACGCTAGGGATTGATTTTTGATGTTTCCAATTACTTAATGCGGATTGTGATACGCCTGTATCTTTAGACACTTGATAATTGGAAATATTTTTCATATCCCTATATTTTTGATAATTACTATACAATTCTTTACTTCACCTCCTTTTTAGTGATATACTTTATGTATATAAAGTAATGCAATTATCTATACTTCATTATCGTGAAGTATCCTCAATCAAAATATACTACACGATAGCGAAGTAATCAAGTAAACATTCTTTAAATTTCATAAATTTTTCATTAACAATTCAAAGGTGAGAAAATGTTTGAGAGAATTGAGCAATTAATGAGAGAGAATAATGTTAGTGCTTATAAGCTATCTAAAGAAACAGGTATTGCACAATCAACATTAAGCAGTTGGAAACATCAAAATAAAATTCCTCGTGTTGATTTATTGCAGAAAATAGCTGATTTTTTTGGTGTCGAAATTGGATATTTAACAGGGAATTCAGATAAAACCAAAGAGACACCTAAAATTCAAAGAAAAATAGATGCCTCAACTGTTAATTTAAAAAATGTGAAAGTAATGTTCTATGGGGATTATGAACTTACTGAACAAGAAAAGAAAATGGTTGAAAACGTGGTTAAAGGGGTTATTTCATCACGTAAAGACGAAAGGAATAAAAAATAAATATATATAGGGGTGTAGTATGAAACGGATGTATCCTATTGTGTTAGATATTATTAAAGAAAATCGGTCTAATGACCCAGATGTTATCGCTAGAAATTTACGCATTAGTGTTCACTATAGATCACTGCCAAAGCATTTGAAAGGACTGTTGATAAAAACACCTTTTTCAAAGGATATTGTTATTAATTCAAAAATAGACATCAACCATAAAAAGGTTGCTTTGGCGCATGAATTAGGTCATGTTATATTGCATAAAGGCGGATACAACTTATTTGATATTGACCTATTAACCGATAGAGATAAAAAAGAAAAGGAATATCAAGCAAATAAATTCGCTTTTTTATTAGTAGCGCATACCTGTTTAAGAAATTCGCCGAAAATGATTGATAGTATCCGTAACGAAAAGGAACTAACATTTAACGATACGATAGAGTTGCTTAAAATATTTGAGCGTACAGGTTGTTATATTTAAGGGGAATAATCATGAAAGTGAACCGTAAGGAAATACAAGATGAAATGATAAATATTACATTTGGGACTTATTTATTTACATTTCTATTTGCTGGAATATTTTTCATCATAGTAGAAAATAAGGGCGATACTATAGGTATTTTTATATCTGGTATTTTATTCTGGTTAGGATATTTGTTAATTAGATTTATCAATAAAAAACAAAGTACAAAGTTTTTAGATAATTTAGAAATAAGAGAATACTATGCAATACAATATCAGCGTGAGGAAGAAAGATAAGGGTTTCCAAATAATTGTATCTTATAAAGACGGCTACAAGTGGCGTCAAAAATCAAAACAAGGCTTCAAAACTAAACGTGAAGCTAAGGAATACGGCCACGTTATCGTTAAGGAGTTAGACAAAACTGCACTACTTACTAAAGATACAGAATTAAAAGAATTAACATTCAAGGAATTTGCGGATATGTTCCTTGAAATTAAAAAAGGCCACATTACGCACAATACATTAAATATGTACCGTCATTCCGTGGATGCCTACAAATTAATTCACAATATGAAATTATCGGACGTTAAGCCAATACACATACAAAACGTGGTAAATAATATGGTTTCTTCACCTGCTACTATTACATCGTATTATAAAGTGGTTAGTCGTATATTTTACATCGCTATCAACCCATACAAGATAATTTCAGATAACCCTTGTATTGGTGTTAGATTGCCACGTGTCGAACGCAAGAATGCGATCCATACTATTTCCGATGAAGATTTGAATAAGTTCTCTAAATACATGAGGGAAAAATATCCACAAGTCTATTACTTTTTACAGATAGCTAGGTATACTGGTATGCGGTTAAGCGAAGTATATGGATTAACGTGGGATGACATAGACCTAAAAAATCGCAAAATTTCCGTCAATAAGCAACTTTCATATATCAAAGGTGTAATTACCTTTGAGAAAACCAAAACCGCCAATTCGGTGCGAATTTTGCCAATTCCACCTATATTAGAAAGGGTACTCATGGAATATAAATCACATGAGTTGGAGTTTGAATATGACCTCGTATTAAACCCATATAAAAAGAATGGGGTAAAATGTCAAATCAATACATACATAAAACAATTCGGGGATAATCTATCGGCACACAGCCTAAGGCATACCTACGCCACAAAGCTATTGGCTAACGGTCTTGATGTAAAAACAGTATCATCATTACTTGGCGATACGCCGGCAATGGTGATGAAAACATACTTACATTATAGCGATGAGATGAAAGCAGCAGCATCAAATGCAGTTGCTGATATTTTTGGTTAAAAATTTTGACGATTTTTGACGAATTATATATTACACTATAAAAAATACAGTAAATAAGCACTCTTTTATATGTTCATTCTTAACAATCATATATAACTGAGTAGCATTTTTAATAATTTGAATATCTGCTGTTTCTTTAGCATTTCTAGCTTTATCCGCTGCAGATAAGAATTGTGGCATCGCAATAGCCGCTAATATAGCGATAACCGCTACTACAACCATTAATTCAACGAGAGTAAATCCGCCTTTTCTCGATTTTTTAAACCCTTCTCGAACACGAGAAATATGTAATCGATCTACGACCCATTGACCGCACATTTCTAATCGATGATTCACTCCATGAATCATATGCATAACAGACTTCATAATATTCTCCTTTTAATAGTTAAGTAATAACATTGTCTATTGCCCTCCTAAGTTGGCAATGGACGTAAATAAGGGATACATAACAGATACAACTAATACGGCTACACCGATTCCCATTATGGTTAGTAAAATCGGTTCCAATAATCGTTCTAAACGAGCAATATATTTTGAAAGTATAGATTCATAGTAGTAGCCACAGTGGTTTAACATTTTTACTAATTCGCCACTCTCTTCTCCAATGGAAACCATTTGCCATATAAAAGCATTTCCTATCTGGCCACTACGTAAACTTTCTTCCAGTGAGTGTCCTGATAATAATCTTGCTTCCACTTGTTTACTACATTCAACACCATATATATTCCCCCACAAAGGGCGAGTGATATTCATGGTTTGAATGATAGAAATACCAGAATCTAGTAAGAGAGCCCAAACTTTTAACATACTTGTATAATACACACAAGTACTCCATTGGTATCGGTGAGCCAACAGCCAAAGCCAACGATGTACTTTACACTTTATACTATGCTGTTTATAAGCAAATGCTAAGGAACCTATTACAACACAATGTATAGCTATTACCATTAGAGGATGCGATTTTAACCCTTGTCCTAATGCAAAAAGAGCTCGCGTCATCAAAGGTAATGTAATATGCATAGTGGTAAATACCTTTTCAAACGAAGGAATAATAAACAAAATGGTAACTAGAAAAAATATATTCATCATTAAAAGAAGAAATAAAGGGTAAGAAATAGCACTCATAACCTTTTGTTTCAGCTGCCTCTCCCAATCATAGTGGCGGGATATATATTGTAAACTCTCACCCAAAGTGCCCGCTGCTTCACCACTTTCTAGTAAAGCCAAAGCAATAGGAGGACATCCTTCACTTCGTAAAGCCTGTGATAAAGTCTGACCACGCTCTATAGATTCATATAAAGCTGTATAGAGTAGTCCTCGTTTCCCCTGGCAGAGCAACTGTAAGGCTCGCCGTAATGGAACACCAGATTCAATGAGTAGACCTAATTGATAAGTCACATCTACCACCATAGTATGATTCCATTTATGTTTCTTTCTTTCATCCTGCAACGATATTCTATAAATTCTATAACCATCTCGTTTTAACCGTATTGCAATTTCTTGTTCTGAATCCCCCCACATCAAACCTTTTTCGGTTTCATTTTGATTATTTTTTACGACATATTCATAAGCCTCCATATATTCACCTACGATAATTGTTGATCAAGCAAGGTATGCAATTGTTGTTGGGCTCCATATTGTGCCTTTACATCTCGCACAGCCATTTCTAATGTTTTCATCGGTAGTTGCGTTTCTTGAATAGATATGATTTGTGGTTCCTTACGGGTCCGTATCAAATTTGCTACTGCATGGGTATTTAGCAAAATATCACGAATAGTAATGAACTTTTTATTCCATCGAAGTAAACGCTGACATATAACGGCCCGTAACACTTGAGATATTTGATTGCGTATCTCTTCTTGTTGCTCCCCAGGAAATAGAGAAATCATGCGGTGAACCGCCATCACTGCACGCTGTGTATGCATAGTCGCCATTACAAGGTGACCAGTCTCTGCCGCATGAAGTGCCGCTTCAAGGGTTTCACGATCTCGAAGTTCGCCTACCATAATGACATCCGGATCCTCTCGTAAAGCATCTCGAATACCATCTGACATAGTATTAATATCAGCACCTAATTGTCGTTGATGTATTAAAGACTTTTTAGGTACAAACTCAAATTCGACAGGGTCTTCTAAGGTAATAATGTGGCGCTCCATAGTCTGATTTATATAATCAATACAACAAGCTAAGGTAAAACTTTTACCACTACCTGTAGGGCCACAAACAAGCAACAGACCATCATGTGCTTCGCATAGTTTTTGTAATAACTGACCTTCACTATTATCATCTAACTTAAGTTGCTGATGACAAAGTAATCGCAATGTACCACATATTGTCTGATTAGCTCGATATAAATGAACGCGGATACGCACACCACAACAGGAACAAGCCTCATCAAGAGACTGCCATTCATAGGATGCTATACCGCAACGGCGCAATATATCCTCGATTAATTCTGTAGTACACATAAATGAAGTAGCCTTTAATCCATCACCATGTCGCAAATAGATAGGCTGACCACATTGTAGATGAATATCTGTTGATGATAGTTGTATTGCATTTTCTACAATAGTTTCTAAACTTTCACGTTTACAGCATGAGTCCACAACGATGCACCTCCTCTATAGATGTAACATGCTGAGATACGGCCTTACGAGCAGACTCTTCTAATGACAATAATAAATGTGTTTCCAATTCGTCCCAATGAGCCGAATTAGCTGGTATTTCTAAGTATTCAAATAGAGCAGTCCGTCCCTGATATGATGTACCATCAAATTTTCGCACTAGCCGTTGTGCAATAGCCCCCATTAAAGTAGCCCGTATTAAGTACGGCTCTACGCCCATATCCATGAGTCGCGTTACAACGCCTATAGCTGTATTGGTATGTATAGTAGATAATACGCGATGCCCCGTTAAAGCAGACTTAACGGCTAACTCTGCGGTCTCCTTATCCCTAATTTCACCAATCATAATCGTATCTGGATCTTGCCGTAATACAGAGCGAAGACCTTTGGCAAAGGTAAATCCAATCTTTTCATTAATACCAATTTGTATAGCCCCTTTGATTTCAGCTTCTACAGGATCTTCAAGACAGATAAGCTTAGTTTCGTCTAAATTTAACATGCGAAGCATGGCATATAAAGTAGCTGTCTTACCACTGCCTGTAGGTCCACAGATAAGTAATAATCCATAAGGACGTTTTAATAATTGTTCAATGTGCTCAAAGATATCCGGCTGCATGCCTAATTCTTTTAAGTCTTTATGACTCCCTTCATTTCCCATAAGGCGACATACTAAGGTTTCTCCGTATAGGCTAGGCAATGTAGATACACGCATCGTTACAGACTTATTTTTATGACTCCAAGACCAACGCCCATCTTGTGGTAAACGCTTCTCGCTAATATCTAGAGAGCTACAAACCTTAATACGGTTGATAATGAGTTCAGCTTCTTCAAATGATACAGTCATGTAATGTTGCAGCAGTCCATCTTGTCGCAACCGAACATGAGCACCACTTTCAACGGGATCAAAGTGGATATCACTTACATGGTGTTCTAAGGCATACAAGATAATATCGTCTAATGTTACGTCTACATACATGGTCACCTCCAATACCTTGCGGTATGTTTTTACCTCACACTAGCGTATGGCGTTATAGGTTTCGACATCAGCCTCTAAATCCCTCTTTTATTTTTAAAAATCCACGAAGCGAAAACTTTTCTTTTTTTAGACATACAAAAAAGGCGCCCCAAAGGGCGCCCTTATTGGACTATTAGATATAACGTATCTTATTTTAAGTTATAAAAAACGTCATTACCTTTATATTGAGCTGTTTCGTATAACATTTCTTCAATGCGAAGTAATTGATTATATTTTGCTACACGTTCAGAACGAGCCGGTGCACCAGTCTTAATTTGACCAGCATTTACAGCTACAGCAATATCAGCAATGAATGTATCTTCAGTTTCACCAGAGCGGTGAGATACTACGCAAGTGTAACCAGCACGTTTAGCAAGTTCCATAGCATCGAAAGCTTCAGTGAGAGTACCGATTTGGTTAACTTTTACAAGAATGGAATTACCTACACCAAGCTCAATACCACGAGCCAAACGTTTTGTGTTAGTTACAAATAAATCATCACCAACAAGTTGTACGCGGTCACCAAGGCGATCTGTCAACAATTTCCAGCCTTCCCAATCTTCTTCTGCAAGGCCATCTTCGATGGATATGATTGGATATTTGCCTACTAGGTATTCGTAAAAATCTACCATTTCAGCTGCTGTTTTAACTTTACCTTCCCCAGCAAGGTTATATTTACCACCTTCGTAGAATTCAGAAGATGCAGAATCAAGTGCCAATTTGAAATCTTTTCCTGGTTCATAACCAGCAGCTTTAATAGCTTCACAGATTACTTCTAATGCTTCTTCATTAGATGATAAGTTAGGTGCGAAACCACCTTCATCACCTACTGCAGTACTAAGACCTTTATTGTGAAGTACGGATTTCAAAGTATGGTATACTTCTGCACAGCTACGAAGAGCTTCTGCAAAAGATTTAGCGCCTACAGGCATGATCATAAATTCTTGAATGTCTACGTTATTATCAGCATGTGCGCCACCGTTCAAGATGTTCATCATAGGAACTGGCAACTCTTTTGTATTAAAGCCACCAAGATATACAAATAATGGCAAGTCCAAAGATTCAGCTGCAGCACGAGCTACTGCCATGGATACACCAAGGATTGCATTTGCACCAAGGTTAGATTTATTATCTGTACCATCCAATTGCAACATTAAGTTATCGATTGCCACTTGTTCTGTCGCATCATAACCGATAAGTGCAGGACCGATTTTAGCATTTACATTATCGATAGCTTTTAAAACACCTTTACCGGAATAACGGGATTTATCTCCATCCCGTAATTCTACGGCTTCAAACATACCTGTGGATGCACCAGATGGAACAGCTGCTGTAGCAATAGTGCCATCTTCTAAACATACTTCAACTTCAACTGTTGGATTACCGCGGGAATCTAAAATCTCTCTTGCAATGACTTGTTCAATTACTGCCATTTCTTCACCTCATATAATCTAATGGAATAACTGCCATCTGACAGCCATTATATATATTGAGCTAAACCTTATAGGCTTATAACTCTAATTAACTACTAATATAGTGAAAGCTCCATATTATGCTTTATGTACCAAGCTGTGACCTGTCATAGCTTTTGGTTGTTGTATCCCAGCTAAATCTAATAATGTAGGAGCAATGTCACATAATTTACCAGCTTCTAATGTAGCTGTTTTTAAACTGTCGCTCATTAAAATTAAAGGAACCAAGTTCGTTGTATGTGCCGTATGTACCTTACCTGTTTCATGGTTAACCATAAGCTCTGCATTACCATGATCTGCTGTAACTAACAGATGACCTTTCTTGTTACGAATAGCCTCCACGATACGACCTAAACAAGTATCTACTGCTTGAACCGCTTTAACGGCAGCTTCAAAGCTACCAGTATGACCAACCATATCTGGATTTGCAAAGTTCAAGATGATCATGTCATATGTTTCATCTTGTATTGCTTGTACAACCTTATCGGTCACTTCATAAGCGCTCATTTCTGGTTGTAAATCATAGGTGGCCACTTGAGGGGATTTTACGAGAATGCGGTCCTCCCCTTCAAAGGGTTCCTCTTCACCGCCATTAAAGAAATATGTAACATGAGCATACTTTTCTGTTTCCGCGATGCGCAATTGGCGATAACCACCTGTACTTAGAACTTCACCTAATGTTTCAGATAATGTATCCTTTTGATACACAATATGTACGGGCAAACCATCCTCGTATTTTGTCATAGTTGCCATATATATAGATAGTGGCTCCCGTTTAAAGCCATCAAAATCAGGTAACACTAGTGCCTTTGTAAGTTCACGCCCACGGTCTGGGCGGAAGTTACAGAATATAACCGCATCTCCATCTTTGATAGTCCCTGCAGCATCAATCACCGTAGGACGTACAAACTCATCTGCCGCATCTTTATCATAAGACTGTTGCACTGCTTCACATGCAGATGTAGCTATTTCACCTTGACCATGTACGATAGCATTATATGCCAATTCAACGCGGTCCCAACGATTATCGCGGTCCATTGCATAATAGCGACCACTAACTGTAGCAATTTTGCCACAATTTAAATTAGCCATATACGTTTCTAAGTCCTTTAAATAGCCTTGTGCACATTGTGGAGCTACATCACGACCATCGAGCAAAGCATGGACATACACATGCTCGATTCCATTATCATGAGCCCCCTTGATGACAGCCTTAATATGGTCTAAGGAGCAATGCACATTGCCATCTGAAACTAAGCCTATAAGATGTAAACTTTGCTTCTTAGCTACTTCGTATAGTTCCTTCATAACAGGGCGATTATAAAACTCACCAGACTCGACATCTTTAGTAATACGAGTCAAATCTTGATACACTATGCGACCAGAGCCAAGATTTAAATGGCCAACTTCAGAATTTCCCATTTGACCTTCTGGAAGACCTACCGCAAGCCCTGATGCTTCTAATGTTGTATGTGGATACATATCCCATAATCGATTAAAACAGAGCGGCTTCGCCTGTACTACAGCATTGGTTGTGTCTGATTTATCCCCCAAGCCAAAGCCATCTAGGATGACTAGCATTACGGGAGCCTCTAATTTAGCCATTTGTAACCTCATATTAAGCGCTTACTTGGTTTGCAGCTTTAATTATATCAATAAATTCATCGACCACAAGTGATGCACCACCTACGAGAGCACCGTCAATATTAGGCTCTCCAAGGATTTCTAATGCATTTTCTGATTTAACGCTACCACCATACTGGATGCGTATTGCCTCAGCAGTTTCATTATCATATAGAGATCGAATGTAATTGCGGATTTCTTTACATACCTCTTCAGCTTGATCCGCCGTTGCTGTCTTGCCCGTACCGATAGCCCAAATTGGTTCGTACGCAATGATCAATTGACTGACTTGTTCTTTCGGAGTATCAGCCAAAGCCCCTTTTAGTTGAGACGTAATCCAGTCAAGTGTATGACCCGTTTCACGATGTTCTAAACTTTCACCAACACAGACAATAGGATTCAAATTATGATGAAATGCACTTTTAATTTTTGCATTAACGGTCTCATCTGTTTCGCCATAATATTCACGGCGCTCAGAGTGACCAATGATTACATAATTAACGCCTACTTCTGTAAGCATAAGTGGTGAAATCTCACCAGTAAACGCACCAGCATCATGATAATCCATAGTTTGTGCACCTACTTCAATAGCTGTATTTTTCGTCAATACTACAGCACGTTCGATAGCTGTAAAAGGCGGACATACAACTACATCACAGGACAATTCCATATCTTGTAACACGCTGTTAAACGCTTCGATCAGAATTGATCCAGATGCAATGGTGCCATTCATTTTCCAATTCCCTGCAATAATGGGTTTTCTCATATTATGCCTCGGACAATGCAGCAATACCCGGTAGGATTTTGCCTTCTAAGAATTCTAAAGATGCACCGCCACCTGTGGAGATGTGACTAATTTTATCTGCTAAACCACTTTTTTCAATGGCTGCTACAGAGTCGCCACCACCAACGATAGTCATCGCATCAGATTCAGCTACAGCTTTCGCTACTGCATTTGTACCAGCTGCAAAGTTTTCCATTTCAAATACGCCCATAGGACCATTCCAAATAATAGTCTTCATTGGCGCCAATGCCTCTACATAAAGTTCGCGGGTTTTAGGCCCAATATCTAATATCATCCAGCCATCTTCGATTTGATCAACATCAACGATTTTAGTATTAGCATCGTTGCTGAAAGCATCTGCTACTACAGCATCGATAGGTGTCAGTAATTTAGCACCTGCTACGCGAGCTTCCATAACAAGGTCTGTAGCAATAACTTCTTGACCTTCTTCAAATAAGGAGCTACCAATATTACAACCTTGCGCTTTAATGAACGCATTAGCCATACCGCCACCGATGATCATTACATCAACTTTAGGCAATAAGTTAGAAATAACGGAGATTTTATCTGTAACTTTCGCGCCACCAATAATAGCTGCCATAGGTGTTTTGGGATGTACTATAGCTGCACTTAATGCGTCAATTTCTTTTTTGAGCAAGAAACCTGCTGCCATAGGGATATAATCAGCAATGCCGACTACAGATGCCGCATTACGGTGAGATACGCCAAACGCATCATTGATAGCAACATCTGCAAGAGATGCCAATTGCTTAGCAAACTCAGGGTCATTTTTAGTTTCTTCATTGTGGTAACGCAAATTTTCAAGCATCAATACATCACCAGATTGTAATGCTTTTACAGCTTCTTCAACTTTAGGACCAATGCAGTCATCTACGAATGCTACAGGCTTGTTGATAAGGTCAGATAAATGCTTAGCACATGGTGCCAAAGACATTTCTGGTTTGCGTTCTCCCTTAGGACGACCAAAGTGAGAAGCAAGGATAACCTTTGCCCCTTTTTCGATTAAGTAATTGATAGTAGGTAATGCACTACGAATACGAGTGTCATCAGTGATAACACCGTCTTTCATAGGAACATTAAAATCAACACGAACAAATACTGTTTTATTAGCTACTTGTAAACCTTCAATTGTTTGTTTCATCAAAGCCTCCTGATTATAAGCCTTTGCTTGCTACAAATGCGGCCATGTCGATAAGACGTTCGGAGTAACCCCATTCGTTGTCATACCAAGAAACAACTTTTACCATGTTACCATCCATAACCATTGTCAAATCAGCATCAACAATGGAGCTACGAGGATCAGAGCTGAAATCACAGGATACCAATGGTACATCAGATACACCAAGAATACCTTTTAATTCACCAGCTGCTGCTTTGCGAAATGCTTCGTTGATTTCTTCTTTAGTAGCCGGTTTTTCAAGTTCGCAAACAAGATCTGTAGCAGATACGTCTGGAGTAGGAACGCGCAATGCAAAACCATCTAATTTACCTTTTAATTGAGGCAATACTTTAGCAACAGCTTTCGCTGCCCCAGTTGTTGTAGGAATGATGGACATTGCTGCAGCACGAGCACGGCGAGGGTCTTTATGACGTGCATCAAGAATTTTTTGGTCATTAGTGTAGGAATGAATTGTAGTCATCATACCGCGTTTGATACCGAATTCATCACATAATACTTTAGCAAATGGAGCCAAGCAATTTGTTGTACAAGATGCATTAGAGATAATGTGATGTTTTGCAGGATCATACATATCTTGGTTAACGCCCATAACCATAGTTAAGTCTTCGTTTTTACCAGGTGCAGAGATTAATACTTTTTTTACAGTAGGTTGATTCAAATGAACCTTTGCTTCCTCTGCATCACGGTATTTACCAGTACATTCCATAACAATTTCTACGCCTTCTTCAGACCAAGGTAATTTAGAAGCGTCGCGGTCATGGAATACACGGATTTTTTTACCATCAACGTAGATATTTTCTTCATCAAATGTTACTTCATTAGGAATTGTACCGTGTACGGAATCGTATTTTAACAATAATGCAGTACCTTCATTATCACCAGTTGCATTAATTGCCACTACATCCACATCAGGATTATTAATCGCTGCGCGAACTACGCATTTACCGATACGACCAAAACCGTTAATACCAACTTTTACTGCCATTGTTAGATCCTCCTAATAACAAAAATTCTAACCAAATTCAAACTAAAATTTATAACTACTAATTCGCCTATAAGGCAGAAATTTGTAACAATTGACGCATACCTTCGGCTGCTTGCTCATCAATGATAAGTATCCCTTTCTGGCAAGCTCGCATCACACCTATAATAGCGCTCGCTTTTTCTTGTCCGCCAGCTACAGCAATAACATTGGGAACCTTTACTACATCGGGAAGTGATAAACCAATATTATTAGTAGAATAAATTAACTTACCCTCAATGTCACAATATTGGCCAAGTGCTTCACCTACCGCATGATTATCTACCAACTGCTTACGCACATCATCGGCAATATGGCGCTGATCCGCCATGCGCATTGCAGTACCAATACCAAATAATAGTACGTCAGTCCTACTAATGAGGTCTCCAATTTCTTTAATTTGTGGTTCACAAGTCATGAGCATATGTAATGAGTCTTGTGAAAGTCCATCAGGTAAATGGAGCATCTTATAGGACCCGCGAAGTCTTTCAGCTAACACAGAAGCGATTACATTAGCTTGATACTCCACTACCTCACCAACGCCACCCCGGGCAGGTACAACAATAGGATTAAATGGTAATACTGGCATCTCTTCAGCTACTGCAGCCATTGTACTGCCACCACTGATGGCAACTACAGAGTCAGGCTCTAATAATTCCTGTAATAGCTTTGCTGCTGCAAAACCTAACTTTTTAACCATCAAGGTTCCTTCAGTAGGAGTGATGATAACCCTATCGATATGAAGTGCTTCAGTCAATCGATGTTCTAGCTCGTTAATACGATCTAGCTCATTTAAAAAATTTCGCAACTTTGGAACAATTGCATGTCCCTCATCAGTGAGAAAAATCCCTGGTTTATAAATGTCTACAAGACCATTAGCACGCATTAACTCAATATGACTTCGTACGGTTCGCTCAGGAAGGTCCGTTGCAGTAGCTAATGTCCTACGGCCTATAGGCTCTTCATAAACAAGGTGGTTTAGTATTTTGTATCGCTCCTTCAATACGCTAACAATTTCAGGAACAATACGTTCACATATCATTAGAAATTCGTTCATCGGGTCCCTCCTTTACCCGTTTGGATTGCATGAATCGTTTTTCGTCCCATGTGAACAAAATCCGTCCCACCTAAAATAAAAAAATACTTTTACACTTGTATTGTATACCTTATGTAAATTTTATTCAACCCTAAATAAGAGAAAACGACATACGTCTTAGATGATTTGTTATTATTTCAAATCTAATAATATGTCGTCATGTCCTCTTATTATATTTTAATATGTCGTTTTACTTTATTGTATTTTATTTTGTACCGAAGATACGGTCACCTGCATCACCTAAGCCAGGCAAGATGTAACCATGATCATTAAGCTTTTCATCAAGTGCTGCTACATAAATAGGTACATCAGGATGTTCTTTATTTACAGCCTCTACACCTTCAGGAGCAGCCACTAAGCACATTAACTTAATATGCTTAGCTCCTTTTTCTTTTAACAATGTAATAGCTGCTGCTGCACTCCCTCCAGTAGCAAGCATTGGATCAGTTACGATAAAGTCACGTTCGCCTACGTCAGATGGTAGTTTACAGTAGTATTCTACTGGTTTCAAAGTCTCAGGATCACGGTACAAACCGATATGACCAACTTTTGCAGTTGGAATTAAACTAAGCATACCATTTACCATACCTAGACCAGCGCGAAGAATTGGAATAATACCCAATTTTTTACCTGCAATTCGTTTGCCAATCATTTTAGTTAATGGTGTTTCTACCTCCACATCCTCAAGTGGTAAGTTGCGTGTAATTTCATACCCCATCAACATAGTAATTTCATCAAGTAGTTCTCTGAAATCTTTAGAGCCTGTTTGTACGTCACGCATCAATGTAACTTTGTGTTGAATCAATGGATGTGTCATAACATTAACTTTCATGACTGTCCTCCTATAAAACAATATACATATCCCATTCTAGCTATTAACTATCATATTTACTCTATCACAGATTAGAAAATCATGCCATAAAAATATTAAAAGGGATGTGCCGAGGGCACACCCCTTTTATACTACCTATAAACTTATAGGACTATAAATATATAATGTAATTTTAATGTAATCGATTAGTACAATGGATACGCTTCACAAAGTGTAGCGACACGTTTACTAGCTTCTTCATGGACCGATTTATCTTCAGGATTTTTAAGAACCACTGCAATAATATCGGCAATTTCTTCCATATCTTTCACTTGCAAACCACGTGTCGTAAGAGCTGGCGTGCCAAGTCGAATGCCGCTTGTTACAAAGGGGCTAGCTGGATCAAATGGAATTGTATTTTTATTACATGTAATACCTACTTCATCGAGTAAGTGTTCAGCTTCTTTACCAGTTAAACCAGTATTACGAACATCTACAAGCATAACATGAGTATCTGTACCACCAGAAACAATTGTTAAGCCCTTTTCTTGCAATGCTGCAGCCAACGCTTTTGCATTGTCGATGACTTGTTGTGCATATACTTTGAACTCAGGTTGTAAAGCTTCACCAAATGCTACGGCTTTAGCAGCGATAACATGCATCAAAGGACCCCCTTGAATGCCAGGGAAAATGGCTTTATCGATTGCTTTAGCATACTTTTCTTTGCAAAGAATCATACCACCACGAGGACCACGCAATGTTTTATGAGTTGTTGTAGTAACGATATCAGCATATTCTACAGGATTTGGATGTAAACCTGCTGCTACAAGGCCTGCGAAGTGAGCCATATCTACCATGAAGATAGCATCAACTTCATGAGCTACATCAGCCATTTTTTTGAAGTCGATTTGACGGCTATAAGCACTACCACCGGCAATAATCAATTTAGGTTTTGCTTCCAAGACAATCTTGCGGAACTCATCATAATCGATTTGTTGTGTTTCTGCATCTACACCGTAAGGTACTACGTTGAAATATGTACCAGATACGTTAACAGGGGAACCATGAGTTAAGTGACCGCCATGGGACAAGTTCATGCCCACAATAGTATCACCTGGTTGTAATAATGCGAAATACACGCCAAAGTTTGCTTGAGAACCAGAGTGAGGTTGCACGTTAGCATGTTCTGCACCGAACAACCGTTTTGCACGTTCAATAGCTAATGTTTCAATAACATCAACATTTTCACAACCACCATAATAACGTTTACCAGGATACCCTTCTGCATATTTGTTAGTCAATACGCTACCTTGAGCTTCCATTACTGCTTGAGAAACGAAGTTTTCAGAAGCAATCATTTCCAATTTGTCACGTTGACGTGCCAACTCTTGATTGATAACAGCTTGAATATTAGGGTCTTGTTTTTCTAAGAAACTCATAAGTATCCTCCTCATGTAAATATATGCGTATAAGGTAACGATGTATTACTTCTCTAAGGCTTTAATCTTTTTCACACGGCGTTCATGACGGCCACCTTCAAAATCCGTTGCCATCCAAATAGTAACGATGTCCTTTGCAAGGCCGGGGCCGATAACGCGTTCCCCCATTGTGAGAATATTAGCGTCATTATGTTCACGACATGCATGGGCAGAGAATGTATCATGACAAAGAGCAGCGCGAATACCTGCAATCTTATTTGCTGCAATACCGATACCAATACCAGTACCACAAATCAAAATACCTCTGTCTACTTGACCAGATACAACTGCATTTGCTACAGGTACAGCAATATCAGGATAGTCGCAAGAATCAGCTGTATGACAGCCAAAGTCCTCTACTTCATGTCCCAATGCATTTAACAATTCCTTAACGGATGCCTTTAAATTTAATCCGCCATGATCACAACCGATTGCAACTTTCATAATTTCATCTCCTACGCCTTCTGAGGCACTGATGTAAGACCAGCCTCTACTAAGTGATAAATTTGTTCCGCACATTGATTATATACGGTTTGATCAGATCCATATGGGTCCGTAACATCACCATCTTGACCACCCCACTCGGAAATCGTTTTGATTTTACTTTCCTCAAATGGGAATTGGCGAAGTAGTACAGATTTGTGATCTTTCGTCATACCAATGATAAGATCTGCTGCATTCACGAGTTCCATCGTCAATGGTCTCGATTCATGATCAGAAATATCTGCAATGGAACGGACGGCTTCCACGGCTTGTTCAGTTGGTTTTGCGCCATAAGCGGCAAATAACCCAGCCGATACAGTGGTAACATCCTTATGTTGCTCCGCTGCAAGTGCCCGTGTAATACCTTCAGCCATAGGGCTACGGCAAGTGTTACCGGTACACACAAATAAAATATTCATAATAACATCCTTACTTAATCACATTTTGTGATTACTTTATACATTATAGCAAATTCATCCAATATGTAAAGACATTTTTCTATTATCAGTGGACATTTTTATGCTAGTAAATTTACTTATAAATGATATGATGGCTCGATGCCTTCTCCATACGATTCATAATAGCAACACCAAAACCGTCATCATCAACACCTTCTGCCAAGATTAGGGTAACATGATTTTCATTAAAATGTAATAGACTTTTATAAAAGTCGTGCCCCAATGCTAACGCATCACCATGATGGCCAAAACAATAGCACATAAAATCTGTATTCCCTTTAATCAGGTCGTACGTTTCACGACTTACCAAACAACCGATAGGACCTTCTATACCTTCTGAAAGTTCTTTAAAAGTACATGCTATCGCCTCTGGACTACCTACAACAACCGTCATAGGTGCATCAGGCGCATAATGCGTATACTTCATACCAGGAGCCTTTGGCTTAGTGGTTGCATTAACTAAAGCAGTATCATACTCAACAGTAGACACCACACGTTCAAGCTGTGCTTTTGTAATTCCACCAGGTCTTAATATAATGACCTTATCATCATGGACTTCCACAACAGTAGACTCTACACCAATCGTACATGGACCAGCATCTAAGATATAGGAAATGCGACCATTCATATCATTATATACATCTTCTGCAGTAGTTGGACTTGGGCGCCCTGAAATATTGGCACTAGGTGCCGCTATAGGTATACCTGCACGGTCTAATAATACTCGACATGCCTCATGATCAGGACAACGCAATGCCACGCGAGGTAGACCTCCGGTAGCACGGTCTGGCACTAAATCAGATTTAGGCAATGTAATCGTTAATGGTCCTGGCCAGAATGTATCCATTAAGGCTTGCGCCGTAGCAGAAATTTCTGTTACTAAAGGTTTTATGCTTTCACTATTAGGAACATGCAAAATAAGTGGATTATCAGAAGGCCGTCCTTTGGCAGCATAGATTTTATCCATCGCCTCTGGATCTAGACCATTAGCACCTAAACCGTATACAGTTTCGGTTGGTATAGATACCAATTCACCATTGCGCAAAGCACGGGCCAAAGTATCTATATCTTGTTCTGATGGATTTGTAATGATTTTAGTATCCATATTTGCCCTCATATACAGCTGTCACTACGCGGTTATGACCACCGAGGTCAGCTATAAATTGAATATTCGAATATTGACCTATTTCTTGCAATAAAGCACCTACCTCTTCTGCTTGGTCAAAGCCTACTTCAAACACCACACGGCCATTAGCGTTTAAATAATTTCTACATTCTTTAGCTAAGATTCGATAAAATTGAAGTCCATCCTCTCCACCAAATAATGCAATATGAGGCTCATTTAATACATCTGGTGACAACATCTTTAAATCACCAGTTCGAATGTATGGAGGATTAGAAACAATAAGATCAAACTTCTCCTCTTTTCCATATAAAGTGGAGAACATATCTGATTCCATAAATTGTACTCGGTCAGCTAAATTAAAGGACTCACCATTTTCGCGTGCCACCGGTAAAGCATCTGTGGAGATATCTAAACCAACACCACTAGCATTTGGCAAATAATGTAATAGACTTAATAATATTGTCCCAGGGCCTGTGCATACATCAAGAATACGCACATTACTATCTTTTGGATAAGTACCTAGTACATGCTCAATCAAGGTTTCCGTATCAGGTCGTGGAATCAATACCTTATCATTCACCTTAAAGGTCAACCCCATAAAGTCCTTTTCCCCAATGATAGCCGCTACACAATGCCCCTTAGCCCGTTGTTGAACGAGAGGCCTAAAGGCATCGAGCTCGTCTTGAATAAGCGGTTGGTCATAATGGGTATATAGATAAATCCGATCTTTACCTAAAACGTGAGAAAGCAGTACTTCCCCATCAAGTCGAGGTGTATCCATCTCCTTGCTTTGAAAGTACTGCTCTGTCCACTGGAGAATACGACCGATTGTCCAAATCTCCTTATGCATTTGTATTAGCCTCCTGCATTTTTGCCGCTTGGTCTGCAGCATTTAAGGCTTGAATAATTTCATCAAGATCGCCATTTAAAATAGCATCTAATTTATATAATGTTAAATTAATACGATGATCTGTGACGCGACCTTGTGGGTAGTTATAGGTGCGAATACGTTCACTACGATCACCTGTGCCGACTTGACTCTTACGATCTGCAGCCATACTAGAAATGGCCTCTTGTTCAGCTTGATCCTGTAACTTAGCACGCAATACACGCATAGCTTTTTCACGGTTTTGTAATTGAGATCGTTGATCTTGACACGCTACAACGATACCAGATGGTAAGTGTGTAATACGAACAGCAGACTCAGTTTTATTGATATGCTGACCACCGGCACCACTCGCACGATATGTATCAATTTTTAAATCTTTTTCATTAACTTCAATATCAACATCTTCCATCTCTGGCAATACGGCTACTGTAACTGTAGATGTATGTACACGGCCTTGTGTTTCTGTAGCCGGTACACGTTGTACACGATGTACACCAGATTCAAATTTCATCTTAGAGTATACATTTTCACCATCCACAGAGAAAATAACCTCTTTAAAGCCACCAAGCTCTGGTTCATTAGCATCGATAATCTCACAACGCCAGCCTTGGCTTTCCGCATATTTTGTGTACATGCGGAACAAGTCGCCTGCAAATAATGCAGCTTCATCACCGCCAGCGCCCCCGCGAATCTCAATGATAATATTTTTATCATCATTAGGATCCTTAGGCAATAATAGAACTTGCAACTTTTCTTCCAATTCCTCTTTTTGAGGTTTTAACTCTTTCAATTCCTCTTGAGCCATTTCTCGGAATTCTTCGTCCATGGATTTATCTTCAATAACTTCCATAGCTTCATCAATACCAGATAAAACTTTTTTGTAAGTACGGAACGTTTCAACAGTTTCAGATAATTGAGCATGTTGACGGGTCAATTTACGCCATTCATCTTGGCGAGCAATGACCTCTGGGTCACTAATGCGCTGCTCAAGATCCATAAATTTATCTTCAATAACTTGTAATTTATCAACTAACATGTTTATTCCTCTTCATATGCGTCACTCTCAGGAGGACGGACCTCTTCTAAAGCTCGTATAGCAACTTCAATTTGATCATCTTCTGGTTCACGCGTTGTCATATATTGTAACGCAAGACCTGGTTTTATAAGAGCTTTCACAAAAGAATGATCGCTACGTCCAGCAAGACGAATCACCTCGTACGCAATACCAGCTACTACAGGCATAAGGAGTACGCGGCTCACGATACGTTCCAACAAATTGGGCCAACCCAAGAAAGCAAATACAAAGATACTAACTACCATAACAATAAGTAAGAAGTTTGTACCACATCGCGCATGCAAGCGACTTTGTTGGCGAACGTTTTCTACAGTTAAAGGCAAATCTAATTCATAAGTATGAATCGTTTTATGCTCTGCCCCATGATATTGGAAAACTCGTTGAATATCCTTCGTAAGACCAATCCCCCAAATATAAAGTAAGAAAAGTACTAAACGAATGACACCTTCAATGAGATTTAATACTATATGATTATCCTGTACACCAGGAATGAATTTTACGATAAATGTAGGCAATGCCAAAAACACAGCTATCGCAAACAGTGTAGAAATGACCATGGTAATGGCGATTTCACTATTAGACATTTCTTCCTCTTCATCGCCAGCAGCCTTAGCGGAGAAGGATAAAGCCTTCATGCCTATCACTAGAGATTCATAGAGAGCTACACAGCCGCGAAGAAATGGTTTTTTCAATATTGGATATGTGTCAGCAATGGACTTTGTAGCTTCTTTTTGAACTACAATAGTTCCCGCAGGCTCACGTACGGCAGTTGCCGTATAGCCAGGGCCTCTCATCATGACACCTTCAATCACAGCCTGTCCTCCGACAAACTTTTTTATACGTTCTCTGTTCACAAGATCTCCTCTCATAAACAAATATAGGCAGAGCCAACAGCCCTGCCAATACATGTTACATTACAAAACAAATTATTTGCCGTAACGTTTGTTAAATTGTTCAATACGACCACGAGCTTGAGCCGCACGTTGTTGACCAGTGAAGAACGGATGGCATTTGGAGCAAACGTCTACACGAAGGTCTTCTTTTACAGAGCCAGTTTTGAATGTGTTGCCACAACCGCAAGTTACTGTAGCTTCTTTATAGTCTGGATGAATACCTTGTTTCATTCTATACACCTCTTTCCAGCAATCAATATTATTCTTATAGATTATAGCATGACACCTACACAAATGCAAGTAACCAATACTATTCCTTGGACGCTTGCTTTTCTTCAATAGCCTCAGCTAAAATAGCTTCCAAGTCACTTTCGTTGAGGATGTCACGCAATGCAATGAGCTCCTCTAAAGAAAGGGTAATACCTTTTTTCATGCTTGTATATTCACTATCCCAAGCACGAAGATCAAACTTAGGATTGTATTTTCCCCAACTAGTACATGTTAATTGTTTTTTCCAACCATCTTTATCTTCAGATAAAGTACCAATAACCTTGAAGATTTCAAAATTAATAACTGCCATAGGTCCTCCTTTCTTACATATTCATATGCTATGTTTCGTATCTACTATATTTAGTAGTTTATATTTTTTAGGATACGATATATTTTAAACCAAAATTATATGATTTACAATTCTTTTTTATAGTCACTATAATCTTCAATATCAATAGAAGCTGTAGGTGGCATAACTTGTGCACCTAATGAATCTACGGTCTCTTTCCAACTCCTTGTAGCCTCCGTAACAGCCTTGATATATGCCTCGTCAGCAGCCTGTACAGATTTAATTAGTTGGGCTTCATTCTTCACATCTAATACGCGACGACGTACGCTACTAAGCATATAGCCAAAGGATTCATCTGTTTGAACGAGCATGGAGATTTCTTGAATCAATGTTTGACCCGTAGTGCTGCAGAAATAGGCATACCACATATATGCTAATTCAGCATCTGGGAACATCCAGTACATATCATCTACAGGCGCTTCTGTCGTAATATCTACATCAATATAATCAGTATGACGTTTAAAAGTAAGAAAATAAGCTCCACTTTCAATAAGAGCAGTGCGACCTAATTCAGATACACGGCTATCAATGCAATAAATACCATCTTGACCTAAGGCTACGTCCGTTTGACCGCCGGGCAACAAAATAGAGCGCAAGGACAAGCCATAATTTAATACCGTAAATACTGGCAATTGCGCAAATACGCCATGGGGTAATGGAATATAATTAATTGTTTTCCACTTATCCCCTACACGTTCACGAAGACCAACACGCATTTTTTTTACATCGTATTTACCATATACGATTTCATAAGCCCCTAATGGAGTCCATTCTCGTATAGCTTCCACTCGTTTTTGGTTCAAGAAAAAATGCAACGCCATATTATTTAAGCCCAATTGATTTTGTGCCATTGTAGCAGGTAAGAATAATTGAGCAGTCCCTTCTGGAACCAAGTTATGTAATCCGTTAGCGACCTCTTCTACAATATCTTCAGAGGATTGGAACATACCAACTGTGCCTGTAAAGATATGGTCAAAATAGCTACGATGAGGCCATTGATTAATGATTTGAGCCATCGGATATAAACGTGTCAAAATGCTATAACACACGGGAGATGCCGTATACAGAACGACTTTTTTATCTTCATAAGATTGAAGAATCTCTTCAACCATGCCTGCATATTCTTCTACATAAGCATACAGAACCAGTTCTCCCGTTTTACTATGAGCTTCGATACTTTCACGAACAGGAGTTTCCCAAATAGTGCCTACATCTAGACCTTCTAAAATGCCTGTGTCACTAATAAAATCAAACAATTCCACTCTAAAGGATGGTCCATAAAGAGCTTGGAATGTATTCAAATCATATGGTACAGGACCAAAGGATTCTACTGTGGATTTTTCTGCTAACGCATATAAATCATCTGCCGTTACCCCCCACTCACGGGAGCTAGCATTACTAGAAATCAATTGATCTAGCACTTTAAAACGCATTAACTCATTTACAATATCAATTCCCTCAATACCATGATTAGCACAAAGGGCAATAAATTCTTCGTTATTTACTTTCATATTAAACCTTTCCGGCTGAAGGACATAGATGATTTAAAAAACATTCATTACACAAAGGCTTACGAGCCTTACACACTCTACGGCCATGATAGATTAACCAGTGGTGTGCAGCAGCCCAATCCTTTTTTGGAATTGCCTTTTGTAACTTTTGTTCCATCTCTTCTGGCGTCTTAGCAATACCTAATTTTAATCGGTTAGACACGCGAAATACATGTGTATCTACCGCAATGGCTGGTGTACCAAATAAAACGGATACCACAACATTTGCTGTTTTACGCCCCACACCAGGCAATTCAACGAGTTGATCAAACTCACGAGGCACCTCTCCATGATATTGTTCAACTAAAATTTGACAAGTAGCAATTAAGTTTTTTGCCTTGGACTTATAAAGGCCGCAATCTTTAATGAGAGTCTCTAACTTAGCAACTCCGATTTCAAGCATCTTTGCAGGATGATTAAGTTCTGGGAACAGTCGTTTAGTAACAATATTAACCCGTTCATCCGTACATTGTGCAGACAAAACTACAGCAACTAATAATTCAAATTCATTTGTATACTCAAGGGCAGGTTTTGCATCAAAATAATGCTCTTGTAACAGTTTCAACTGCTCTGCCTTTATCGCTTTTGTTACACGCATACAGTTCTCCTTTCTCACCTGTGAAAGTACAGACGCGTACAACTTATATCTTACCATACGTATTCATTAAGTTCTATGTTATAATAAAACATGCTATTCTAATATAGAATACAGGAGGCGCATATGAGTCATATTAACGATACATTAAAACGAATAAATGAACTAGCTGCAAAGAAAAAATCTGGGCAAGAATTAACACCAGAGGAATTAGCAGAAAAAAAAGAATTATACGAAATCTACTTAAGCTTCATTCGTGGTCAAATTACAAGCACCTTGAATCGCGTTGAATTTGTAGACCCAGAAACAGGTGAAAGAACCGCTCCTAAACGAGCGCTTGAAAACTTGGCAAAAGAAGTTGATCAAGACATTAAAGAGCATAAGGATATTTATTAATGTAACAAATAAACAAAATTGATTACATTACTAATATCCTTTTATATTTATTCAATCAAATTTATATATACATATTAAAAACCACTTGATACATGTATCAAGTGGTTTTTAATATAATTTCACTTATCTATTATAATTTACCAAGACGTTTCATAGCAGTATAAATTTTCCCGGCGAGTCCTGTCATTTGTTTTTTAGGAATACCACAGGCAGCTATGCGAATACCATTTGCTAATGCAATTACATAGATATGCTCTTTCTTCAACTCTTCACAAATAGCATTTGCAGAGTCTGTAGGGATTGTAATAAAGAACCCACCACGGTAAGGTAACATGGGAAGACCCACTTGTGCTGCTTCTTGTTTAAAGATATCAGCACGATCGCGAATTAATTGATAATAGCAATTACGTTCAGCTTCATATTCCTTAAACTTAGCTGGATCAGCCACAATATTAGCCATTGTACGCATTGCGGGACGACAAATATTGGACCATGTGGCACGACTTGTAGATTTGTTAACTTCGAAAAACTCATCAGCTATTTCTTCATCGTCAGAGATCCCAATCATCGCACCAACGCGCTGACCATACATAGTGAATCCTTTAGATAAGCTATAACACACACAGGTGAGTATTTCTTTTGGCAAATGACTAAATTTATTGAAGAACGCACGTACCTCATCTTTTTCACCAGAGTAATCAAGATATGCTACATCAATACCAATAATCACATTATTTCGACCAATAGCAACTAAATCCTTCAGAAAATTAAGGATAGAATCCCAATCTTTATCCTCAATAGAGTAGCCGGTTGGGTTATTACCAGGTGTATTAAAGATAACAACCACATTTGTTTGTTTAGCCGCCAATTCGTTTACACGATTTTGGAATGCCTCATGATTAAAGTTATTATGTTCATCAAATAAGGAATACGTAACTAGTGTACGTCCAGTATCACTACAAATAACACGGTATGCACCCCAGTACCAATCCGCTGTTAATACTTCATCACCAGGCTCTGTATAGTTATGAATCAAATGATGAATGCCACCAGTGCCACCTGCGGTAGCAATGCTACGAATATGACCTTCTGGACGGAAATTTCCAAAACATTCTTTTTCAGCAGCACACAAAAAATCTGGAATACCCGCAATTGGTGCATAACCAACATGTTCAGAATCCGAAAGACTCAAATATTCTTCTTTAACGGTCTTAAGAAAAACTAAGTTTCCCTCTTCATCATGAATAGCACCCAACGTACCATTTACAACATTCTCACGGCCATTTTCTTTAGCATCAGCTTGAGCTTGACCAGCAGTTACGAAGATCACATCTTTTAATTTTTTTCCTTTTGCATGCTTTGCAGCAACACTTGTCATAACTAGCACCATCCTATCTGAAATGAATATTACATATTTATCATACCTAAACTAATTTAAATATACAACGTATATTCAGTAAATATATTGTATACATAGAAGATTTAACTAACTATTAGTAACTCAACACTTATTAAATATATATAGAATATATTAAGTACCTTATTTAGGAAAAATAATTAACAAATATACAATAAAACAGTAAATATATAAAAAAAGACCACTCAAAAGAGTGGTCATCATCATCCTTAGAAGGAATAGCCTACACCAGCGTGTAAACCTTTTGCAGTTTTATCATTGCTATCTACACTATATTTATCATAGCCATAGTATACATTCAAATCTACATCAGGGCGTACTTCATATTGAGCACCTACTTGATAAGTTTGCTTAATATCATTACCCCAACCAGCCTTAGCAAAGCCGTTTACTTTATTAGTCAAAGGTACATGACCGATAACACCAGCTTGGAAACCAAGTTCAGTATCATTTGTACGAATCGCAGTACCTGCACCATATAAATTTACATTTGGATGTACTTTATAAACCAATGCTAATTGATGATCTTTAATATCACCATTTTTTGCATTTAATTTATCGTAAGAGTATTGTAATGCGGCTTTATTGGAAAGGTCGTGTTGTAAAGAAACACCGAAACCATCATTACTATTGCCGCCACCGTTAGATACATGTTGTTTAAAAGCATAATCAGCTTGTACCTTAGTGGATCCATCACTAATTTTCGTTACAGGAGCTGCAGCAAATGCACTACCGGCTACAACTGTAGCTGCTAAAGTTAATAATACTAATTTCTTCATTTTTACCTCCTATACACATACCAACGGTATGTCTTAATAAGTTACTAATCGATAGGTATAGTAATTATACAATCTATAAATTAGCGTTTCATGAATACAGGGATATCAGGGATACCACTGTTAGTATTTGTAGTGGATGCCGGACGGGATGTAGTTGTTGTTTTACCGAATTCAGGTACATTCTTAGTATTTGAATTAAAACCAGTTGCCACAACAGTAATTTGAACTGTATCGCCTAAGCTTTCATCGATAACGGAACCGAAGATAATATTTGCATCAGGATCCGCCGCTTCAGAAATAATTTCGGCAGCTTCATTAATTTCAAACAAGCTTAAGTTAGCACTACCGGAAATATTGAGTAAGATGCCTTTTGCACCATCGATAGATGTTTCCAACAATGGGCTATTAATAGCCATTTTAGCTGCGTCAGCAGCGCGGTTTTCACCTTCGCCAACGCCAATCCCCATCAATGCTTCGCCTTGTTCAGTCATGATAGTTTTAACATCTGCAAAGTCAAGATTGATCAAGCCAGGAACTTGAATCAAGTCTGAAATGCCCTTGATACCTTGGCGAAGTACATCATCAGCTGTACGGAATGCATCGCTTAAGGAACATTTTTTATCTACAACTTGCAACAATTTATCATTAGGAATAACGATAATAGTATCTACTTTTTGAGTCAAGAATTCAATGCCTTTTTCCGCTTGTGCACGACGGCGTTTACCTTCAAATGCGAACGGTTTAGTAACGACGCCGACTGTCAATGCACCGATTTCTTTAGCACATTCTGCAACGATAGGAGCAGCACCTGTACCAGTACCACCACCCATACCAGCAGTTACAAATACCATATCAGCACCTTCAAGAGCTTTTATAATTTCTTCGCGGCTTTCTTGAGCAGCCTCTTCACCGATTTGTGGATTTGCGCCTGCACCAAGACCTTTTGTAACCTTCTCGCCAATTTGAATCGTTACATCCGCTTTAGATAATTCAAGCACTTGGCTTTCAGTATTAGCGGATAAAAATTGAACACCTTTAAGATCGCTATCTACCATGCGATTAACAGCGTTATTACCGCCGCCACCAACACCGATAACTTTAATATTTGCAAAATCAGACATTGAACTTCCTCCTCTTATCGTTATCTATCGTATCAATATACGTCCCAATGTATCGATTTATATACTGACAATCTTATAACAATTACATTTATTTTACACTAAAATTTAAAAACTTTCCACTATATAGAATGTGATTTATTAGAATCGCTTAGTCATAATAATCTTTCGTATAGCGCCTACATTAATAAATACATGCAATCCAAAGCCAATAAGAGCTACGTAATATAGGTTAATTCCTATGAGGTCACCTACATATACAAGAATAACAGCTAACACAACATTTGAAAAGAACCCAAGCACAAAATTACTAAGATCAAAGGTTCGTTCCAATGCAGCACGGCTACCACCAAATACAGCATCTAGTGCAGCCAGAACAGCAACTGATGTGTAGTTCGCATAACTTATAGGTATATGAAATGGTGAAAGCCACCCTAATGTAGTACCTACAATTAAACCAACAATGGCAAAGATATAAATATTCATTCTTTACCTCCTGTTTCATTAGGCTTTATATGCTCTTCTCTAAAGGTTCCTGTAAAAGCTGGAATAGCTATTTCATTTTCTTCCTTTATGGTTACCTTTATGCCCCAGTGTTTCAAGGAATCCACCACACCGCCTCGCATAGTGAGCGCAGAATTTAATGTTTTTGGATCACCAATCGCTTTAACTGTAAAAGGAGCCCCAAAAACCTTACCATTCACAGTAATAGTCGGACCAGAGCATCGTATTTCAGAAGTCCCTATGAGACGTTGGTCATTGATAGCTATCGCCTCAGCCCCACCAGCTCGCAATTCATTAACAATACGTAAAATATCCTCATCATGAATTACATATAAATTAGGATTTTCACCACTTTGAATTGGCTTTAAGCTATCCTCAATTAATACACTAACACCCGTACCTTTAACATTAGTTAAAGCTGCTTTCATCATCAACTGTTCATCTGCTTTAACATTGCTACTAGCACCAGACTGTTTAAGTTCTTCTATTTGTTTTAACAATGCATCACGTTCACTTTGAGCCTCTCGCAATTGTACGGCTAAATCACCAGCCCGTTGTAAACGGATATTTTCTTCTATATTATCTTGAGTCATCTTATATTGAGTAACAACCATGAAGCCCAATATACAGCTGACTAAGGCTATTGCCCACCGTTCGTGTCTCACGACAATCATCTACCTTTTATCTTCAACATGACCTTGTTTATCTTGTTTTGTATCATCCTTCTTAGTAGATGAATCTTCTGTATTCTTTGTTCCAGACTGATGCTTTTTAACTTCCGGTATTACATCAGTTTTTATATATGGCGATGAAACATTAACATCTATATATTGTACATTGCTATGTGTTGTCTTAATATCTTGTAACATAGACTGAGTTAACTCGGCTTTTTTAGGTAAGTCTTTACTATCTCCTAATCGAATTTGTACCCCCGATACGGTATACGCCATTATTGCATCAGGGTCTCCTATATTGACTTCTGCAATATTCTTGAAGGTGCTTTCATCAAGAGAGTTCAAGTATTCAAGAGCCGCTAAAATAGGTTTATCCACAACGGTATCACCTAATAAAATATTTCCCGCCTTAACTCCTGATATCATTGGTACCGACGTATCTTGTATAGCAGGCTCTGATGCAATCACTTGACCTTTACTATCAAGTGTTAGATAGCCAAACTGAGCTGGTACAACTGCAACAGCTTTGCGTTCTATGACACGTACGACCATTGTAAATGGCAATTGATAACTAATTTGAGCCTCTTCAACCCGTAAGTCTTTCGCCAATCTAGTTTTTAATTTCTCTGTACTAATTTGCAATATATTTACAGGTTCATGAATATCCCCTGCTACCATTACATCTTGTACAGTTACCTTATCCGATCCTACAATTTTTAAGGATCCAAAAGGAATAGGTAGTGTAAACAATCCCACCAACACGAGAGTAACTGCACCACCGATTTTTAACACTCGTTTTCTAAATACAGCCCGTTCATCTTGAACAGGTGTAGAAGACTGCATCTCCCCAGAGTTGGATGGATGGTATTGCTTATCATCCATAGATAACTCCTTATATTCTATTCAGCCCTTAAAATTTCCCTATACTAGCTGTTAATAAAATCTTTTCACATAATGTTGGGAAGTCAATACCCATTTCTTTAGCTGCCTTTGGTACTAAAGACGTTGCCGTCATACCTGGCACAGTATTGTATTCTAGAACATACATATTATCTGCATGATCTGTCATAATATCAACACGAATAACCCCACTGCCTTGTACTTCGCGATACACAAGTTCCCCTATGCGTTGCATCTCAGCAGTCATTTCTTCACTAATAGGCGCAGGTACTAAATATTCTGTAGCACCTACAGTATATTTACTGGTATAGTCATACTCCCCAGAATGTGGACGGATTTCAATTACTGACAATGCCTTTCCGTCAAGAACGGATACTGTAAATTCGCGACCATCAAGAAATTGCTCTACTACAAGAATCGGATCATATTTTAGCGCTTCTGTAACAGCAGCCTCCAATTGTGCCTCATCACGAACGATGGTAACGCCAATACTAGAGCCTTGAGTAGCAGATTTCACCACTACAGGAATCGTAAACTGTTTACGAATATGTCCTATAATAGCTTCTGCAGATTCTAAATTACCATTAAAGGATTCAGAAGTAGCTGTTGGAATATTAGCCCCTTTGAAAACATCTTTGCTTACTTTTTTATTCATTCCTACCGCATGAGCCATGATGCCCGATCCAGTATATGGAATTTCAGCCATTTCAAGTAAGCCTTGTAATGCACCATCTTCACCATAACGACCGTGAATTGCATTAAATACAATCTCTCCACCTAAGGATTCAATGTCTTTTAAAACCGTACGAGGATTAAGTTCTAATGTTTGGGCATTATACCCTTTACTTTCGAGTGCTTCCGCAATAGCAGCGCCAGTACGGCGAGATACTTCAGCCTCTTTGGAAGGGCCACCCATCAATACAATTATTTTTCTATCTTTCATTGTAAGCCTTCCTCCAATATAGCTAATAATTTTGGTCCATATTGATTAATAGAACCAGCCCCCATTGTGATAACCAGATCGTTAGGTCGCACAATTTTTGCCAATACAGCCGGTATATCATCAACAGATGGTACATAATGTACAACCTTATGTGTAGCAGCTTCAACAGCGTCAGGAATAGTACGTCCATCGATACCTGCAATCGGATCTTCACCAGAACTGTAAATATCTGTCATATATATTTCATCAGCACTTGTAAAAGCAGTGGCAAATTCATCTTTCAACAAGCTTGTACGTGTATACCGATGCGGTTGAAACACACAAATAACGCGATGTTTTTCAAGTTCTTTTGCTGCTCTTAAGGTCGCTTTAATTTCTGTTGGATGATGTGCATAATCATCGACAACCCAGACGCCAGCAACATGACCTTTTGTTTCAAAACGTCGTTTTGCACCGATAAATTTACCTAACGCTTTTGTAATAAAGCGATTTTCTACACCGCAACATTCATGAGCCACAATAAAGGCTGCCAATGAGTTTAATACATTATGTTCTCCAGGCACGCGCAAGCTGATACGGCTTATATTAATACCTTTATGATATACATCATATACCAAGGAAGAGTCCACATAATGAATATTTTTTGCTACATAATCATTATTATCCTCTAAGCCATATGTAATAAAAGTACGTTTTACGCGGCTCATAACATAACGAATATTTTCATTATCACCACATACGATAGCCTTGCCTGCTTCTGGTAACGTTTCGACGAACTCACAGAAAGCGTTTAACAAGTTATCCATAGTCTTATAATGATCCATATGATCATCTTCAATATTAGTTATAACGATAGTATGTGGATGCAATTTTAAAAATGAACCATCGCTCTCATCCGCTTCCACAACTGAAAAATGGCCTTTCCCAAGGCAACTGCTACCTTTGAGATAATCTACTTCGCCACCGATAATTACCGTAGGGTCCGCATTAGCCTCCACTAAAATTTGTCCAATCATTGAAGTTGTAGATGTTTTACCATGCGCACCAGCTACTGCGATACCATCTGTTACATCTAATACAGCCTTTACAATATCAGAACGATGTAAAATGGTAATCCCTTGCTCTTTAGCGGCAACAATTTCAGGATTGTCTTCACGAATCGCTGTAGAACGAACTATGGCATCAACACCATTTACATATTCTTTATTATGACCGATATGCACCGTGGCACCCATATCTCTAAACTTAGAAATCACTGCAGATTCAGCAATATCTGAACCAGATACATCATAACCTTTTTGAATCAAAATATTCGCTATCGCACGCATACCAGATCCACCAATACCGATAAGGTGAATTTTGTGAATACCGTCTAACATAAAACCTCTCCTTGTTACTTTGCAATAGATAAAGCTAATTTTGCAATATCGTGAGCCGCATTCGGTTTTCCCAATTGCAATGCTCGGTCTCCCATTTGTGCCAACAAATCACGGTTGGCCATAAACATCTCGATTTCCCCTATTAAATCGTGAGCACTCAACATTTTATCTACAATCATATGCGCCGCCCCTTCTTGTACAAAGATACGTGCATTATAGGTTTGATGATCTTCCGCTGCGTATGGATACGGTATCAATACGGATGGAATACCGCGAACTGCTAATTCTGCAAGACCTATAGCACCAGATCTAAATACTGCTAAGTCGGCTGCTGCTAGTGCTTTTGGCATATCATGTAAATACGGCAAAATCAAAGATGAACTACCTAAACCATCCCCATCGGTAATGCCCAATTGGGATAAAACAGATTCATATTCTCCGTTTCCCGTAATATGGATTAATTTAATACCTTTCACACCTTGGAAGTGTTTATGTACATCTATCATAGCATTGTTAATAGTTCTCGCCCCTCGAGAACCTCCAGCTATGAGTACTGTAAAAGTATCATCACTTAAGTTGAAATAGTTACGTCCCTCTGTTCTCGAATCAACTAGCACATCTGGACGAACAGGATTCCCTGTATAGACTACGCGCTTTGCTTTAGAAAACGATGCTTCTGCATCCTTATAGCCTAGGGCTACCACATCAACAAAACGACTCAGAATTTTATTAGTAATGCCTGCTATGACATTCTGTTCTTGAATTATAGTAGGAATATTATGTAATGCTGCAGCCAAGAGAACAGGGCCACATACATAACCCCCAGTACCAATAACCACATCAGGTTTAAACTTACAAACTATGGCATTAGCTTTTACAATGCCTAAAGCAGTTTTACCTAATGTAACTAATGTACCTAACGATAATTGACGCTGCAAGCCTTGCACAGGAATCGTAGTAAACTCTATCCCCTCTTTAGGAACTAATGTAGCCTCGAGACCTTGCTTGGTACCAACATATAACACCTTTGCATCAGGATTTTGTTTCATAATTTCCTTATATATAGTTATTGCTGGATATATATGTCCACCAGTGCCACCACCTGAAATAATAACACGTTTCATTAATGGTGTCCTCCCTCTTGCAACATATGAACACAACGTTTAAAGTCATCTCCACGCTCTTCAAAACAGCTGTACCAATCAAAGCTTGAGCAAGCCGGAGATAATAGCACAATATCGCCAGTCTCTGCCAATTTATAGCCTTGTTCTACGGCTTCTTTCATGGATAAAGCACGATAAATCAGCTTCACACCAGCCTCTTTTGCAGCCGTCTCAAAACGATCTGCTGCTTCCCCCATGAAAATAACAGCTTTAGTCTTCTCCTTAACTAACTCCATGAAGTCTTCTAAAGGCGTCATTTTATCATGACCACCAGCTAATAGAATAACTTGTTGATCAAAGGATTCTAATGCTTTAACCACAGAATCTACATTAGTCGCTTTAGAATCATTATAAAATGTAATACCATCAATCGTCTTAACGCGTTCTAAACGATGTTCAACGCCATGGAACTCACTAATAATACGATGAATTGTTTCTACGGGTACGCCCAATGCATGAGATAAAACAATAACGGTCAATATGTTTTCAATATTATGACTGCCTGGAATATGAATATCTTCATCTGCAATAACAAATTTTGCTACCCCATCTTTAGCAATATAACATTGCCCATCAGCATAATAAGCGCCATTCTCTACGGCTTTTTTTTGACTAATTTTTAGAATATGACTAGGCGCACGATGTTCCATATCAGCTACAACGGGATCATCTATATTCAACACTAAATAATCTGTACTTAATTGATTTTCAAAGATGCGTTCCTTCGCAGCAATATAGTTTTCCATCGTCTTATGACGAGCTAAGTGATCTGGAGTAATATTGAGCATAATAGCCCCAATAGGCCTAAAATACTTAATTGTCTCTAATTGATAACTAGATAATTCAGCTACCAAAAAACCGCCTGCAGGCATAGAATACGCCACTTCACTAAGGGAATCCCCAATATTTCCACCGACGTGAACTGGTTTTCCAGAGCCTTCTAGTACTTTAGTTAATAAGGTTGTTGTCGTAGTCTTACCATTTGTACCAGTAACAGCTACGATAGGTGATTTAGATACTTCATAAGCTAATTCTACTTCACTGACCACGTCAATACCACGGGCATGTGCTGCTTTTACAATCGGAATGTCTAAAGAAATACCTGGAGAAATAACGATACGATCCACGCCATCTAGCAAGGATTCATCTTGACGTCCTGTAATAATATTTACCCCTGCCGCAACGAGTCGTTTCTCCTCAGCCGTAGGCAGTGTCATAGGCTTATAATCATTTAACACAACATGCGCACCCACTTGGGCTAATACCCAAGATGCACCTATACCGCTGGCTCCAGCTCCAAGAACAAGTATATGTTTATCTCCATATTCCATCTATATCACCTAAACTATTTATAAAATTAATGTATCCTATCTAATAAGCATACCATTATTTACAACTTCCGTTAAGTATTATCTTATAAAGTTATAGTCGCTAAAAGTACACCAATAATGGCTAAAACAGCTCCACCAAACCAGAAGCGATTAACAACTGTTTGTTCTGCCCATCCGGAAAGTTCAAAATGGTGATGAATAGGACTCATCTTCAAAACACGCACACCACGTGTTTTGAAAGAAATAACTTGAATAATAACAGATAATGCTTCCATAACAAAAATGCCACCAATCACCACAAGTAGCAATTCTGTTTTAGTTAAAATAGCCATTGCTGCAAAGGCACCACCTAATGCCAAAGAGCCTGTATCCCCCATGAATACTTTTGCAGGGTTCACATTATATACCAAAAAGCCAAGACATACAGCTGCTATTATAGCGCCGAAGTACGCAACACTTTCAGCACCAATAGAATTTGTCATCGATGCAGCCATCAAACCAATAACAGAGAATGCTATCGCCGCCACTGCTGATGTACCACCAGCAAGACCATCAAGACCATCTGTTAAATTTACTGCATTTGTAGCTCCTACAATAATCAAAAATGCCAATACATAATAACCCCATCCCAATTGTAATTGTATATCTACAACAGGAATCCATAATGTGGTAGGAACAACCATAATCTCAGTAATGCAATAACAGAATACGGCAGCCAATATAAATTGTCCAAGTAATTTTTGCTTTGCTGTTAAACCAAGATTGCGTTTTTTTACAGCTTTTACAAAATCATCAAAAAAACCTAATAAACAATGACCCAGTGTTAAGAATAATAACATTCCTGTGCCCACATTCCATGGTGCAAACAATGCCACGCCAATAATAAGGGCCACCATCATGAAAGCACCACCCATTGTTGGCGTACCGGCTTTTGCTTGATGACTTTCAGGGCCTTCTTCACGAATACTTTGTTGTGCGTGCAAAGAACGCAACATAGGAATAGCAATTTTACCTAGCACTACCGTAATGATGAAAGTCGCTACGAAGGCTAATAGAATGTGATTTATCATATGAATCCTCTACTTATTAATAAATAGGACGGCTAGATATAACTAGCCGTTACCTATTATTCTCGATCCTTTAATTCTTCAACAACGCGCTCCATTCGTAAACCACGAGAACCTTTCACAAGGATAACATCCCCTTTTTCACGAATATCACTATATGCGTTGGCCATTTCTAAATGGCTGTTACAACGGAATGTAGTTAAACCTGCTTTTTTTGCTTCCTTTGCAATGAAGGCAGCAGCATCACCAAAGGTGAATACAACACTATAACCCTCTTCAGCAAGCAAATGGCCGATTTCACGATGTGCTTCTTTAGAGAAGTCGCCGAGCTCGAGCATATCGCCTAACATCGCAATTTTACGCTTACCTTCTAATTGGCCAAGTGCTTTAATAGCTTCTGCCATGGATGAAGGGTTTGCATTATAAGCATCATTTAAGATAACAATATCTTCAAATGGGACGATTTCTTGACGCATTGGAGTTCCACTAAACTCACTCAAACCTTTGCGAATTGTGTTAGATTTAATGCCTAGCACTCGACCTGCAACGATAGCCGCCAATGCATCATATACATTGTGTTCACCAATCATAGGCAAGAAGATATCAAAAACTTCATCATAACACTTACAAGTGAACTTAATACCGTCTTTTTTATAGCGCAAATGGCTACCAATACAAGTAGCATTCCGTTCAATACCATAGGTAATTGTTTTACCCTTAGCTAAACGATCCATAGCTTTTACATATGGATCATCTTCATTAAGGATAGCCACGCTGTTTTCAGGCAAGCAACGAATCAATTCACCTTTCGCTTCGGCAATGGCTTCTCGAGAACCTAAAAGCTCGATGTGACTAGTACCAACATTGGTAATAATCCCCATCGTTGGTTCTGCAATCAAGGCCAGTTCTTCGATTTGTCCGAGCCCACGCATACCCATTTCAACAACACAGGCTTCATGCTCAGCAGTTAAGCGCAATAGTGTTTTTGGTAAGCCAATTTCATTATTAAAATTTTTCTCAGTTTTTAATACATTAAATTCTGTGCCAAGTACGGCTGCCACCATTTCCTTTGTCGTAGTCTTACCAGAGGAACCAGTAATAGCAACTACAGGAATATCAAAGCGGCGACGATGATATCGTGCTAAGTTTTGATATGCTACCAAAGTATTGTCTACCTCGATGCAAGCAATACCTTCTACAGAACGTCCTTTTTCAACGATAGCCCCTGTAGCACCTTTTTCGATAGCCGCATTGATAAAATCATGACCATCAAAGGTATCACCTTTTAAGGCTACAAATAAAAAGCCTGATTCAATAGTTCTTGTATCAGTAGATACATCTAAAAACTTAATATTATCGGTATGTGCACTCGTCCCCTTTGTGGCCTCCAGTACTTGAGACAATGTAAATTCTGCCATATTAGATCTCCTTGAGGGCTGCTCGCGCCTCTTCACGATCATCAAAATGGATCGTTTTATCCTTTAAGATTTGGTAATCCTCATGCCCCTTACCTGCAATGAGTACAATATCCCCAGGTTTTGCATGTTGTATTGCATGTTGAATCGCTTCTCGACGATCAACGATAACTTCATAGTGAGTTCCTTCTCGAAGGCCGTCTTTAACGCCGACTTCCACATCTTTAACAATTTGTACAGGATCCTCTGTACGCGGATTATCAGATGTAACATACACAACATCACCGTATTGTGCCGCAATGCGTCCCATAATAGGACGTTTGGTTGCATCTCGGTCCCCGCCACAGCCAAAGACTACAATAATACGATTTTCTTGAATAGCCTTTGCTGTTTGTAAAATATTTTCTAACCCATCTGGTGTATGTGCATAGTCTACAACAACAGCAAATGGTTGACCTTCTTCAATCAATTCAAAACGACCAGGTACAGCACTAAATGTTTTCAACGCTTTATCGATGTCTTCCATGGAAATACCTTCCAATAGGCAGGCACCAATAGCTGCTAATGTATTATACACATTAAACAAGCCAGTCGTATTCATTTCAACTGTATAATCATGACCATCATAAGATACAGTATAACGGCTAGACTTTGGCGTCATATCTACGTCATGAGCATTCAATGTGCCGCTACCATCAATACTATAGGTAATGATAGGGGCAGTAGTTTTTTCAACAACCCGATGCCCATAGGCATCATCGATATTGATAACAGCACCCTTACCAGATTTTACTTGGTTTGATTTGCTAACTTGTTCAAATAGTTTACATTTAGCTGCCAAGTAATTCTCAAATGTTTTGTGAAAGTCTAAATGATCTTGTGTAAGATTTGTGAATACAGCCGTATCATACTCAACACCAGATACGCGTCCTAAAGCCAACGCATGAGAAGATACTTCCATTACACAATGTGTAACACCCTCTTCTACCATTTGATGCAAAATATGTTGTAAATCTACTACGTCAGGAGTCGTATTATGAATCGGATATGATGTATCACCAATCATGATATGAACAGTACCAATCACACCGACCTTATGACCTTGAGCTTTCAAAATATGACGAATCATATGAGTTGTAGTCGTTTTACCATTAGTACCAGTAACACCAATCATGCGCATGGAATTGGCTGGATAATCAAAAAAGTATGGCACACAGGACATCATAGCCACACGTGTATCTTCAACAGTGATAACACAAACATCACTATTTACCTCAACAGGTTTAGATACTAATACGGCTACTGCCCCAGCCTCAACAGCTTTATTAACATAATCATGTCCATCGACAGTAGCACCATCTAAAGCAATAAATAAACTACCTGCTTTTACAGCACGAGAATCAGCGGTTACATCTAAAATTTCAACAGCTGTATTACCTTCTACATGCGGTGCATGTAAGGTTTTTACTATATCTTGTAAGTGTTTCATATACAATCTCCTTTACACGCAAAGGAAAGCAGCCCAATACGAGCTGCTTCGCCTGCTAGTCTATAATTTGCTGTTTCTCTTGTACATTACGTTCAGTAACAGCGCTTTTTGTGCTATAAACAAAAGAATCAGGCAAAACCATTCCTAGTTGTTCTTCTGCGATTTGTTGGATACGTACAGGAGACTTCAAGGAAGCCACTTCAACGTCCAATGCATCGTTATCTTTTGTTAATTGTACTACAGCTTGCTGTGTTTTAACTACCTCATAGCCCAACTTTGTACTGTATGCATTCATAACCATCATGATAAGTAAGCATGCAACTAATGCAGCAATACCATATACAACTTGCCACATCATAGGGCTTAAATCTAAAGCTACGTTTGCACTACGTCTTCTCCCTTGTGCAATGACCAACATATCACCTTTTACTTGGCCCACAACAGCCTTTCTAGCTAACATAACACTTAACCCCTTCCAAATCTACAACTTTACTGCTACGCGCAATTTAGCGCTTCTAGCTCTCGGATTAACTTCAATCTCCCCTATACTTGGCTCTATAGCCTTATTCTTTGCCTTTACAACTGCCTTGTGATTACAAACACACACAGGCAATTGTGGAGGACATATACATGCAGTACTTAACTCTTTAAAAGTTTGCTTTGTAATTCGATCTTCCAAGGAGTGGAATGTAATAACTCCAATCTTTCCCTTTGGTTTTAACATTGATACAGCATCTACAAAACTATCATGCAAAATTGCTAATTCTCTATTTACTTCAATACGTATGGCCTGAAACGTCCGTTTTGCCGGATGAGGTCCATCTTGTCGCGCCTTTGCAGGTATTGCATTCTTAATAATTCTAACTAACTCACCAGTAGTAGTAATTCTTTTTTCTTGACGTGCTTCAACAATAAACTCGACAATTCGTTTAGCCCATCGTTCCTCCCCATAATCATGGATAATTTGCAGTAATTGTTCGCTGTCATATTCATTGACAATTTCCTCTGCCGTGAGAGGTGCATCTTTATCCATTCGCATATCAAGAGGTCCATCATTCATATATGAAAAACCTCGTTCAGGAGTATCTAGTTGATAGCTGGATACACCAAGATCAAATATAAAACCATCGACTTCATAAATGCCTGCATTTTGGAGGGCTTCTTTTAAGTTAGAAAAGTTTGTAGGTATCGTTAACACCTGACATTTCAAATCAGATAAACGCTGTCGAGCTACACTCAAAGCATCTTCATCCTGATCTAAACCTATAATCATGCCTTCTGGATCTAGCATCTCGCCCACTGCATGAGCATGTCCTGCCCCACCAAGGGTACAGTCCACATAAATACCTTTTGGATTAGTTACGACGGAGTCCACCGTTTCACGTAAGAGTACGCTAGTATGATTAAATTCCATCATAGCCTCCTATAACATAATCCCTTCAAGCCCTTCAACTAATTCTTCCATACTTTCAGCCACTTGCTCATCATAGAAATCGTATTTTTCACGGCTCCAAATTTCAACGTGGTCCCCAGCACCTACAATAACAGCCTGTTTATCGAGGCTTGCATATTCACGTAGTGGTACAGGAATGAGGACACGACCTTGTTTATCATATTCAAGCTCAGCAGCACTACCAAAAACAAAACGTTTTAAGGCACGCACGCTAGCTTTAGTGGAAGATTGTGATTGTAAAGCAGTGGAAATTTTCTTCCACGCCTCTTCGGTGTAAATAGCTAAGCAGTTATCTAGGCCTTTTGTAACGATGCACAAATCGCCTAGTTGTTCACGTATTTTCGCAGGTATAATCATCCGCCCTTTTGTATCAATGGTGTGATTATATTCGCCCATGAACATACGTATCACCGCCTTTCTCTATTTCTTATCCACCACTATATGGTAAATTCTACCACAATTCCCCACCTTTCACAACAAAAAATCCATTTTTATCCCACTTTTTTATATTTTTCTTGTTTAATCTCTATTTTTCTCCTCTTTTCTTTAATACATATGTTCGATTAAATATTCAAAAATAAACAATTTAAACCACTCTCCACCACAATTGCGTAATGTCACGCCTTAAATGGACATAAACCCCACTTTTAGATGTATTATGTTTAGCAACTCAATGTATTATGTTTAGTAACGCATAAACGTTAAATATATTTAGGTCTATATTAAAAAGCAAAAAAACCTCATCAATGTACAACACATACATTGATGAGGTTTTCCTCTATTTATATAATTTTATTTATAGTATTAGAATTTAGATTCGATAGCCGCTTGAAGATCGCCTTTAGGCAAGAAACCAATTTTACGGTCTACTACTTCACCATCTTTTAAAATAACGAATGTAGGCAATACTTCAACTTGTAAGTTACGTGCTAATTCTGGTTCTTCATCAGCGTTTACTTTTACAAAGTTAGCTTTACCTTCAAGCTCACCTGCAATTTCTTCAATGATTGGCATCATACGTACGCAATAACCGCACCATGGAGCCCAGAAGTCAACAACAGTAACACCACCTTGGTCTACTAAATCTTGATATTCAGCAGTTTTTAAATCTTTTAATTCGCTCATTGTACCCTCCTACGGTAATTGAACTAATACACAATCTTGAATGACATGCAAATCTAAAGCATGTGCTTTTTCAACAACAGATGGTTTATCCGCCCCCGGTTGCAACCACACAATAGAAATGCCAAGTTCTTTGCATTCATCAAGTGCAGCTAACCCCGCTGCTTCTGGTACAACAAAATCTACCACAGTAGGCACAACGGGAAGTGCAGAAAGACTAGAGTAACAAGTGTCTCCATCTATTTCTGCAATATTAGGATTGACTGGATATACTTCATATCCGTGATCTTTAAGACATTTATAAATCTTATAACCGAACTTTTCGGTTTTATGGGTAGCTCCAATAACGGCCCATACTTTTTGATTTAAAGCTTGTTGAATTGTCATTTCGACCACCTCTTATATACTATTATAAATAAATATCGAATATTGTCAATATATTATATCGAATTATATGGTTAAAGAATTATTCTCTTTTAGCAAACATCCTATAACATAAAGCAATACTATTTTTTTGCTCTATTCTTTGATTTCTATCTCAATCGCTTTTTGACTAAGACTAGGTAAATTTAAATCAATCTCAATTAATTCAGATAAACTGATTTCTCTACGACTTAATGTATGAGCTTCAACTAAGCCCCCTACAATAGCCAGCTCACCTAAAATCCTATTAGGAGACCATTGATTTTCACGTAATTCACGAATAGTAATACTCTTTTGTCGCTTAGATAATCTGTGCCCTTCAGAATCAATTAATAATGGAGCATGCCCATAAGAAGGTAGTTGTATATTTTTAGATTTGAAACTGGTTTGTAATGTTTTATATAAATATATTTGCTGCCCCGTAGTCTCTAGTAAATCATCTCCACGAATGACCTCTGTTATCCCCATAGCAATATCATCCAGTACAACAGCTAAATTATAGGCATACATACCGTCACCACGACGCAATACATAATCATCTAATTCACCTTCCAAATGAATATGTTGAAAGCCTTGCCAACGATCTACAAAATCTATATCACAGGAATTAACGGCTAAACGCAAAGATGGCTCCTTAGACATCATAAACTCTTTTATCAATTTATCCTCTAGATGACGGCAATGACCATCATATCGATGTACTACCTCTCCTACATGGGGCGCCGAAGCAATAGAATGCAATCTTGTGCGATTACAAAAGCAAGGATAAATTAGTTTTTCTGATGCAAAATGTTCTAATACGTCTCCATAATATGTTTGTCGTTCACTTTGCCAATATGTTGATTCTGGTCCACCAACACGAGGCCCTTCATCCCATTCAAAGCCTAGCCACTCTAAATCATCTAATAGAGATTCCCCTAACTCACGTTTAGAGCGTTGGATGTCTATATCCTCCATTCGCACAACATACTGCCCTTTTTGTTGCTTCGTAGAAACATAAGATAAGAGGGCTATCCATACATTTCCGAGATGGATATATCCTGTGGGGCTTGGAGCAAATCGACCTTTCATGATGCCCTCCTACAGTACAAAACAAGTGGCATATCCCGTAAACTTACACAGAATATGCCACTATACATGATATAAAACGATTATCCTAGAGAAATAATGTTATCGAATACCTTACCAGCGTCTTTAATTTTTTGTTCGTTCCCCATTGTACAAATATGATTGTCCTTCAACACTGGTTCAACCACATCTGCTAAAGCAACGATATCCTCTGGCTTACAAGCGATAACTTGTTTACGAAACTCTACCTTATCCTCTAGTTTAGCACCGCTAAAATACATCCCCATCGCACGTGGACCACGCAACGCAGGAGTCATAGGCAAGTCCAAGGAGCTCATAGTACCGATAATATATTTACGCATCTCACGATCAGTCAACGTAAACTCACGAAGGTATTGAGGTAATTCTTTATATACATTTAATGTTTCTACCAAGTTTGGATCGCGATAGCTACAGAAAATCATATTACCATCGTCATAGAAGTTTGCAAAGGCACCGTAAGCACCACCTTGTACACGAATGCGAATCCATAGATATTCATAGCGTAAAATCGTTTCCAATACACTCATTGGGCCTACGTGTTTATACCCATGGTCTACAAAGTTACCACCTTGAGCTACGTATTGAACCTTACCAGCTGTAACGATACCATCATTACCAGACAAACGTGTAATCTTTAATGTATCATTACTTAAGTCAGTAGTATCCCAGGTTTCAATCAATGGTTTCATGAGATTTTCAAAGGCTTCTAATTCGCCTTCTTCACCAACGAACATGATATCCACATTATTAGCGCGGAAAATCTTACGAGCCACATCAGCTAATTTTTCTGGCAATAATGGTAATGCCGCAGGATTAGAAGCCAATTCACTAATCTTTTGATAGTAACCAAAGTTACCATTATCTCTAAATTTACCAACTGCAGATACTTGTGCCATAACACGTTGACTTACAATGGAGTTGCCACGACGGAATGCTTCATTATCCCAAATAGCTTTGCTTTCTTGAACAAGTTCGGTCAAGCGTCTATCGTCGCTATAATCTGCTTTTTGTACTACTTCGTTAATCAAACGGCATAAGTCAGGTAATTTGGAATGCAAGGCTTTAGCTCGAACAATCATGAGAGGCGTAAATTCATCACGCTTACCATCTTTGCTAATAGCCGTAATATCTGAGCTTAAACCACCAAGATTCATATTGATATCTTTCGCCAATGCTTCATAGCCACGTTCAGATGTGTCAATACGACCAATAATATCACTTAAAATATCGGCGTAGAACAATTCATCTTCTGTAAGACAGCTTAAATTAAAGTAAAGCCCTACATAGTTGATGCCTTTTGTGAAAGTAGGCACAAAATGTACTGTAGTGTTGCCAATTTTACTTTCACGACGTTCTACCTCTTCAATATTAGGATTTAAATCTGATAATTCAAGCAATGGTATCGATGCTAACGCTTCGTCGCTATCTGGAGCCTCTTGACGAAGTTTAAGTCGTTTTGTTTGCTCTACAATTGCTTCGATTTCTTCTGGAGACATCTTAGCTTTTACAGAAGCTAAATGTTCTTTAACCTCTGCATCCTTGCGCTCTTGAAGACCCCGTTCAGGATAAATAGAAACAAGCACTTTATGATTGTTATTTAAGATAGATTGACGAATTAAATCTTCAAAGTACGTACCGGATAAGCCCTTACGAATATTCACTAATGCTTCTTCGTAGTGTAATAACTCGAGTGGATCATTGTCATATAGCCAGTTATCCATCATACGGATAACATACGCTAAACCAATTGGCCGACCACCAAAGTCACTTTCACGAAGAGCAAACTCAATGCTATTCAAGGAAGCTTCTAATAATTCTTTATCTAAACCATTATCACAAAGTTCTTGCAATGTAGACTCCACAATGCGTTGCAACTCAGCTTGTTTATCGAGATTGGAACCAGTTGCTTGCACGGTCCACAAAGGTTGACGAATACTATCAAGATAATAGCCACTCACATCAGAGCCAATACCTGCTTTCACCAAAGCCTGTTTAAGAGGAGCCGCAGGAGATGTCAACAATGCATGTGTTAATACCTCAAAAGCCAAGCTATGCTCAGGCGTTACATCAGGTAAAACATAGGCAAAGGAATGTAAAGTTCGGTTGTCTGTTGGCTCTTCAGAACCTACGCTATATGGATAGCTTACCACCTTACCTTTTGTAAATGGAGTTTGTATACCAACCTCTGTATTAACCTCAATAGCATCAAAATGACTTAAGTACTCATCATTCAAGAATGCCAATTGCTCTTCAATATTCATATCACCATAAAGGAAGATATAACTATTGGACGGATGATAATGAACTCGATAGAACTCTTGGAACTCTTCATAAGTTAAGTCTGTAATATGGTCAGGATCTCCACCAGAATCAACACCATAAGTGGTATCTGGGAAAAGTTCACGCATCATTTGGCGTTCTAGAACGGAATCCGGAGAGGAATAAACCCCCTTCATCTCATTAAATACAACACCTTTATAGGTAAGTTCATCGTCCGCACTATCTAATTCATAATGCCAACCTTCTTGCATTACGATTTCCGCATCTTCACGAACGCGTGGATACAATACAGCATCAAGATATACGTCCATCAAGTTGTGGAAGTCTTTATCATTCTTACTGGCTACAGGATACATTGTTTTATCAGGGTAAGTCATAGCGTTTAAGAACGTGTTTAAAGATCCTTTAACAAGCTCAACAAATGGCTCTTTTAAAGGAAACTTACGAGAACCACATAAAACGGAATGTTCCATAATATGTGCCACACCAGTACTATTATGTGGTGTTGTTCTAAAAGCGATATTGAATACTTTATTAGAATCTGGTGAATCAATATAAATTAAACGAGCACCAGACTTTTCATGTTTCATTTCATAAGCGGTACCATTGATCTCATCAATGCGCTCAATGCGGTCAAGGCGAAAGCCAGAATAAACCTTATTTATTTCCATGCTGTCCCTTCTTTCTATACTAATATAATGATTTCTCTCTGAATAATTTATTATATCATATCGATGACTCTATATATAGATGTTAAGAATAATTATCGAATTACAAAACCCCATAGGCAAGTATACCCATGGGGTTCATATTATTTATTATGTTGCATCTGCCACTTTTGATTACGACGCAAGGTTAATAAGCCTTCTAACACGGCTTCGAATTGTATAAAACTCAATGTATATGGTTGATACATATCTGGTACAACCTTGTAAGTAATAGTAACCTCAGACTTATCGTAATCATAGAAGATACCATGTAAATTACTCATTGTTGTATAACCAGTTTGAGCTTGTTCCAATGTTGGAATAGGCTGATTTTTTAGATTTCCTAGTAGATCGCTAATGAAACCTTCCTTACGACCTTGGTCATTGAGCATTTCATCCATAAAACTACGTAGACTATCCATGCAGTGATTAACCTCGTTGATCTAACAATAAGCCATTATGAATTACACGAACAGCATCTTTTACGCGATCTTCAGCAACAAGACAAGAAATACTAATTTCAGAAGTAGAAATGATTTCAATATTGATACCTTCTTGGCTCAAGATATCAAACATTTGCGCAGCTACACCAGGTTGTCCTAACATGCCTGCACCAATAATGGAAACTTTCGCCATTTTTTCGTCAATATTAACAGCTTCAATATCTACTGCTTTTTGTAATTCTTCTAATACTTCTCGAGCTAATACCACATCATCCATAGCTACTGTAAAGATAAGATCAGTTTTTGGTTCTCCCACGGAACGGATAGATTGAACAATCATATCTACGTCAACGTTTCTAGCAGCTAATGCTTTGAATACAGTCGCTGCAACACCTGGTTTATTTTCAACGCCTACAAGAGCTACTTTTGCTGTATTTGTATCATCAGCTACGCCAGTAATTACGTGTTTATTTGCTTCCACAGTATAATCCTCCCGAATAATAGTACCTGGTTTATCACTAAATGTAGAACGTACATGAATAGGTACACCATAACGGAAACCCATTTCTACGGCACGCGGCTGCATTACACCTGCACCAAGGCGTGCCATCTCAAGCATTTCGCCATACGTTACTTCTTCTAATTTGAAAGCTTCCTTCGCCACGCGAGGATCTGTAGAATATACGCCGTCTACGTCCGTAAAAATCTCACATACATCCGCTTTCATAGCACCTGCCAATGCAACAGCTGTTGTATCAGAGCCACCACGGCCTAATGTCACCATATCACCATATTCAGTTATACCTTGGAAACCAGCAACTACCACAATTTTACCTTCATCCAAAGCTTCAAACACACGATTAGGATCAACGCCCAAAATGCGACCTTTATTAAACGTATCACTACTTGTGATACCTGCTTGATCACCTGTTAAGGATACAGATTCCTGACCACGTTCGTTAAAAGCCATTGCCATCAATGCAATTGTTACTTGTTCACCGGTAGACAACAAGCGGTCCATTTCGCGACCATACGGCTTGGATGTAACTTGTTTAGCTAAGGCCACCAAGTCATCAGTTGTATCACCCATAGCAGATACAACAAGAACGATTTTATCGTCAGCTTGCTTCTCACGAAGAACGCGATCAACAATATTAAATATTTTTTCTGGTGTAGCTACGGAACTACCACCAAATTTTTTAACGATTAAGGCCACAATAATCCCTCATTTAACTATGTTTACTAAATATCAATATGCATATACTTTACCACAAACAAATAGCACTGTAAAGGGATGTACAGCAATTAATCCACTGGAGTGATACAAAACTCCTTTTTATGCGGACATTAAAAATCAAATAATATGTCTATAATATTATGAATATGCATTAAACAATCCTAACATGTATTAGCCATAATGCCATTAAATATCTACTATTAAAAGTTTAACTTTGCCTCATTATTAAACTATGTGAACACATAGATATACAAAAAGACCAGCCCTAGGACTGGTCTTTATTAGTTGTAATAGTTAATTAAGCAACTACGATATCTTTTTCGGATTCCCACAAACCGTGGATATTGCAGTAGGAAACAGCGATCAATTTACCAGATTTTTTCAAAGCTACTGCTAAAGTACCTTCAGAAACTGCTGCTACAGGACCTTCGTTTGCAGTTGCACCGTCACCATGAACGTTGAACTCGATAGCGCCAACTTCGAATGGTAATTGAGTGCCTTCAGCTACGAAGTACAATTTAATCCAATCAATGTGATGTTCTACAGTGTTTGGATGTGCAATGTCTTTACCTACGGATAAAGTAACGTGGAATGTTTCACCTGCTTTTACAGTGTCAACTGTTTCGATAACAGGAACGTGTTTTTCAGTAGCGAAATCGCCAGATTTAATGTAATCATGTACAGCCATAGTTAACCTCCTGGTTAGTCTTATATACATACTTAATGTCAAGAATATTGAGCACCTCTGTGCTTATGACTATATTATACATTTTCGATATAGTTTTAGCAAGTTCTTTTTCGATTTTTTTCGATTTTTTTGAATTAAATCAAAATTCTATTCCTTTAGCAGCTTTTATGCCCTTTTCATAAGCATGCTTTACTACCTTCATTTCTGTTACAGTATCCGCCATATCAATGATTTCAGGTTTAGCATAACGCCCCGTCAAAACAACATGAAGTCTTTTTGGCTTATTTTTAAGCATTTCCACTACAGAGTGCACATCGATAAGCTCATAATTAATGGCATTATTTATTTCATCCATAACAATTAGATCCCATTTGTCGGAATTTACTTCCTCTACTAATGTACGCCAAGCGACTTGTGCTGCTTCTTTGTGACGAGAAAGCTCAGCTTCCCCAACTTCATCCCGTTTATAGTAAATAAAGCCTTTTCCCATAGAGCGAATTTCAACTTGATCACCTAGTTTAGCGAGACCTGCCAATTCACCATAGCCATTGCCGCTCTTAATAAATTGTAATATAAGAACCTTGAAACCTTGTCCAACAGCACGCAAAACAACACCTAAAGCAGCTGTTGTTTTACCTTTACCATTGCCTGTATTAACTAGAATTAAACCTCGTTCATTCATAATAGCTCCTTTAATACGAACCTGCCCCTTAGAACTAACTATTCCCAATCAATAACATCTCACTAGTACTTAGCTATGTAATCGCAACAATACTTATGAATGTATTTACGATAATACTTATAAATGTAATTGCGATAATACTTAATGATATAAACCGATTAAATACATCAATTACTTTTGAGCTTTATAAGTAGCACATGTATCAACAAAGTGTTGTGCCCCTTCATCAGAGCCAGCAAAGTTCAAATGTAAGTAAGAAGCTAATACATTTTTTGTTGCATAGCCGCCGTCATACGATTGAGGTTTACGGCCTCCTTCTAAATGAAAAGCCCATGGGAAGTCATCTATAGTTGGCTCCATTGTAGAGAAATGAAACTCATGACCACGAATAGCTGTATTCATAGCGCCTAATAAAGTATCTCTCTTTGCAGTTGCTGTAACATACCCCACCTTTTGAAGCTTTTGTTGCATCACACAATTGGCAGGTACAATACCTACAGTTTTATATACAAAACCTTCAAAGTCATGAATGCTTTCACAAAGATACATAAGGCCACCACATTCGGCATAAATAGGCATACCTTGTGCATTAGCTTGGCGAATGGATTCCTTCATAGACTCATTGCTAGATAACTGGAATAAAAACATTTCTGGGAAGCCACCCCCAAATACAAGTCCGTCTACATCAGGAATTACCGAATCATTAAGCGGACTAAAATAAACAAGCTCAGCCCCTTTTTCCTCTAACGCAGCAAGACTAGCTGGATAGTAAAAAGAGAACGCCTCATCATAAGCTACACCGATTTTCACACGTTTTTCAATTGTTTTAACATCTATAGCATCTGGTAGTTCGATAGTTGGTGCATTAGTAGCAATTTCCAATAGTGCATCGAGATTTACCATTTTCTCAACAGCTTCTCGAATCGTATTAATCGCCTCTGTTGGATCAATTTCAGTAACCGGTGTAAGTCCTAAATGACGTTCTGGAGAATGCATACGATCATCACGATAAATGGCACCAATAACAGGTACGCCAATTTTATCCATCCCTTCACGAACCATACGCTCATGATTAGCTGAGCCTAAGCGGTTCAAGATGACACCGCCAAAGTTTACCTCTGGGTCATAATCACGGAAACCTTTTGCAATAGCAGCCGCACTTTCACCCATAGCCTTGCAATCAATAACGAGCACCACTGGTGCATTTAACTGTTTAGCAATTTGAGCTGTAGAGCTAACACCTTCTCGCCCACCATCATAAAGGCCCATAACACCTTCAATAATGGCAAGGTCTACATCGTGCGCCATAGTAGCAAAGAAAGGATTTAATTTATGAGGTGGCACGAGCCACGTATCTAAATTATAACTGTCACGGCCGGATGCAATTTTATGAAAGCCCGGATCAATATAATCCGGGCCCACTTTAAAGGATTGCACCGTACGTCCACCATTTGCATAAGCGGCCAATAAGCCCGCTACGATAGTTGTTTTACCAACACCAGAATTAGTGCCAGCAATGACAACACGTGGAATCTGTACTGTGTTCATAGATATTACCTCGTAATACGATGTGTTTGTTAACGATCCTTGCGTTTTGCAAGAATTGTAGATAAGTAGTTGAGTTTAGTATCTTTTGGCATATTATCTAAACCTATAAATACTTGCTCATCAGGCAAGCCTACACGGCTAATCATAACCGCATCATCTGCCATATTATGTTTAATCAAGGTTTCTTGTACTTCATCAAAGTTTTTATATACCTTCATGATAACTGCATCATCTGCAACAGCTAATACAGCATCGATTTTTTCTTTAGGCGCTGTAGCTGGAACGATGGCCAATACCTCTTCCTTCTCTGCAATTGGATAGCCAAGGTGAGATCCGATAGCACAGAATGCAGTCACACCAGGAATTGTTTCAATTTCATGACCTGTATTTTCAATCAAACGATATACATACATATATGTACTATAGAACATCGGGTCACCCAATGTTAAGAATACAACACTTTTACCTTCATCTAAGTAAGACAAGATAATGCGTTTAGCCTCTTGCCAACCTTCCTCCTGTGTAGAATCATCCAATACCATTGGGAATACTACGGGAACGATTTCTGTATGTTCTTGAATATATGGGGATGCAATATCAAGGGCTACGGAACCATCTTTTTTTTCTGTTTTAGGTGTGATGATAATATCTGCTTCACCTACGATGCGAGCAGCTTTCACAGTCATTAATTCAGAATCGCCAGGGCCTACGCCAATACCATATAATTTACCTTTCATGGGTATCTCCTATTCTTATAGTCACACTCTATTTATAATTGCAATATCTTTTATTATAACCAATTTATACAATATATACAAAGATACTATTTAATATTTGGAATTGCAGGACGATGTGGGCTACGTTTGCCATACAAATCATCGATACAATCTTGCACATGTTGACGGAAAATATCATGAATCGCTTCATATTCACCTAGAGCACTATGAATTGGTTTAACCGCATATCCTGCTCCAGAAAGTTCATTAACAACACTATCCTCTTCCTCACCAAATAAATCATTTTGTGCATGATCCCCGAGTACCAATAATAAAGGATGTACATAAATTGTTTTTGGACGTTTACCATCAAGCCATTCCCAAGGCATTGCTACATCTGACACATATGGTGCGTTTTCAAGTACAGCAATACGCACATTCGTAAGTCCATTACGGATTAGCTTAAACTGTAAATTACCATATGAAGAATTGCCAGAACCAAGACCTCCATGACCGACCAATAACAAACCATCATCTTTGGAAATATTAAGAGATTTAATGAAATGGTCAATCAAGATTTGGTAATCATCTGGGTGCTTTTCTTGTCCCATATAGTATACGAGAGGTCTACCTACACGTAATACTTCGAGTTGTCCTTCCCCTTCATGAGCAAGGATATTATTTTTCAATTTATCGAACTCTTCACCACCGGTGAAATGAAGTGGCTGCACATATACATGTGTATAACCTTCTCGAATTAGTTTTTCTAACGCCCCTTGTTCAGTAGGAATCTCAATACCACGCTCACGTAAGCGCTTAACGATGATACGAGAGGAAAAAGCTAATTCTACAGTATAATCCGGATACGATTTACGAATATGTTCTACTACGGAATCGATATTATGTTCACGAGCACTGTCCACAGTGGATCCAAAGGCAACAACTAAAATAGCTTGTTTCATGAATGTCTCCTTATATTAACTAATAATGTATCTTAATCATACCATAGACCATTCTATAGGGGCATACCGTGGTACGTATAAAATAGAAATTATTCTTATCTTTCATGGTAAAAGTAAAAATCCTCCTCATTGGATGTCCAACAAGGAGGATTTTTATTAATGTGAAAGAGTGGAGTGTTGTATGTCTAATTATGTAATAGCAAAAATCAAGAAATCAAACCTTGCGCTTCTAAGCGAGAATTTGTCATGACAGGTTTTACGGATTCTCTAGGCATGGGCCGTTTCCGATCAGACATGCGGATAGCTTGACCTAAATGTTTCAAAAATAAATCTTGTACATGTGGGTTTTCCCCAAGCCCTTCATTCCAGATGTCAACATTGTAGCCTTCCTCAGCGAGTAAAGCATAAATGGAATCGGAGCGTTCACCGCCAAGATAATCCATTAAATGTGTAGAACCTATGAGAGCCAATGGTACAACTAATAAATCTTTATGCCCCATACGATCCAAGAAAGTAAGAGCTTGTTTAAAAGTAGGGAAACCATTTGTAGTAAATACTACTACATTTGGTGCTGCACCATACATCGCCTTTAATTGCAATGTACTGAACTCTAATTGATTTTGACCATTCGCCATGAGCACAACAGATTTATTAAGTGCTTTTGTATTAACGTGACGAACAATGCTTTCTAATGTTGCTTCATAATCATCGGCATAATTTTTTACACCTAAAGAGGTAAGCAATGGTTTACCAATATTTACCTGGCTAAAACCATATTCATTGCTATGTAAAAATTTTAATGCTTGTTTGCGCATTTGTTGGTAACACTGATCTGCCACCAATGTAATAGGTTGAATGTACACCTCATCGATACCCATACGAGCGAAATCTTGCATAGCCTCTGTGAAAGAAGAAATCTTATCTTCGTATTTCTCATTCCACTTCTCTACTAATGCATCAGATAAGAATACGCGGCGTACCTCCATATCACTATACATGGAACGTACTTTTTTCTCTATACTGCCAATGGATTTCTCCACAGCATCTTGGTAAATTGATCCAAAGGATGCAATAATTATGCCTTTCATATGTGACCTCCATATTACTCATACATGAAACAACTTTCACAATTGAAAATTGTTATCAACTACTATGTAATAATAGTACAAGATTAATCTATAGAAGTCAATGAGAAAAAATATCAAAATCAACCAAAATAATGTATAACCGATGCAACACCACATAAAACAAGTAAAAACATAACAATGAACTTAATTCGACCTATAAAGGTATCATACATTCTCTTGTCGTCAGCTGTGATTTTGCCTGAGCGATTATGACGCCATAGATCAAAGACACAAGCAATACAAAGAATAATAATCAAAATATACTTCAAATATGACGAGATAATTCACCATTAATAAGCCAAAGAGACCAATTACAATATTCTCAAACATACCAACCTATCAATTTTCTCTAAAAATAAATAAAAAATCAATTTCAGCATTTGATTGTCTCATCATTATAGGTTGGCTTAAAAAATAGCATATATAAAACATATACGTTTACAATAGGAACTACTATAAAGAAAAGCCAAAGACCACTATTTCCACTATCATGAAGACGACGAACAAGTAAACTTATATAAGGTACTAATATAATAATAGCGACTAAGACGTCAATTATAAAAATATTAACAACATAACTATTCAATATATCAGATATATTTATATAACTTAATAACATTGATAGCACAGAAAATAGCATAGTAAATATCATCAGTTCATCTCTAGAAGATCGGCCCTCAAAATTAAAAATATCTTTAATGAGAATTTTTTGGAGAACTTCCATAAACTCAAACTTTTGCTCTTTTATAGCATTACCAGACCTTAATGTATCATCATAGTCCTTTTTACCAATTAAATTATTCCATAATTTTCTAATCTTACTCTTTACAATTTTAATATTTAAAGGATCCATTACTAAATAAGAGCCATCCCAAAATCCGGATGCAGGTCTATCACCATACGAATTCTTTTGGCTTCCAGGAATTAAAAGTAATAAAAAAATCATTCTATTCATTACCATGAAAAAAAAGGGTTTATTAAGAGAAATAGTTGTATCCGATACCGCTAAAATATAATTACTAGGACTTACAAAAAAATCACCACCACAATATAAGGTAATAAGGGAACTAATTACAACAACACATAAAATACCTATATATCTATGAATCCCATAATCTTGACATCGATATCCCAATACAACTAAAAACAATATATTAGTTATCATATCAATCCCATAAAAAAAGGCGCTATATAATCTAGGGTTAACATAAAAACCTAAAGCCATTGTCATTAAGAATATAAATACTATCGCAGCATAATATGTTATTGCTGTTATAATATTTAAACGTCTATTTCTAAAAATATTAGAATCTCCTAATGCTCGTATATTAGCTTTGAATAAATTACAGTCATTAGGGATATTTATTTTAAGATGCATAATCTACCCTTTATATTTAGTAAAATTATTTTGAAAATCTGATTTACTCAATGGTATCCATCCTCCATTTACAATATTCTCAAACATATCTACCAATGGTGTTAAACTCAAAGGAGTCCAACACCATGTTTTAATTAAGAATCATATTAAAATCTAAAAGAATACTATCCAAACTATCACTAATCCATATAAAAATATGATTGCATGAATTGTTAGAATTGAATTAATTATATTTTTCTTTTTTCTCTCGTCGTCAGTATTTATATATTTATAACTATGTAACCATAATATACAACAATATATAATAACCGCTAATACCATACCTAAATAAAAATATATATCTGATACAAAATAGTTAGTTTCATACAGTTTATTTATTAAGTATCCAGCAATTAATACAGCAAGCAATATAAACTCTATTAGGACTTGTGATTTATTCTTTGCTTTATACATAAGAAAAATATCATATAATAACCATATACTAATGCCTAAAATTAATAAATCATATATTATAATCTATTTCCTATTTCATAGAATATAAACCTAGAGGTCTTTTACAAATTGCCAAGATCCCTTACCAAACAATAAGTAAAAAAGCTTTTCTACCTATCCTAGTATTATGTAGTAGATCGTATACATTCTGTTTTAAAAGAATTTGTTCTCTCTCAAAAAAACAAACATAGTCCTTCTCTCTTTTATATGATAATTTTATTTTACTAAAATTTTATATTTATATTTATTATATATCATATTTTGATGGGACGCCTACATAACTACAGTAATAAAAATGATGCCCTGTACTTGTGTAGCGACATCAGGAACGAGGAGCAAACAAGTATAGGGCATCATTTTTAATATATTTGTAGTAATGTTATGGGGCCCCATCAAAATATGCCTAAATAAAGATCAAATAAAATCACTTATATATTCACATATTCATATCCTTATAACCAATAAGAATATAATTATAAAATGTACTATCATACTTTATTCATCACATTAATTTATTAAAAACTTTTTAATTTCTCTATACTTCTAGGGGTATAGGGTTTATTGACACCTGTTTTCCGCTTTGTTACGATTGAAATAAGGTTATATATATGCAATGAATCCATAGTTTTCATATAATAGAACTATGTAAATGATTGCATATTAGTGTAGTTATAGTTATAGATAGGAGTATAGAAATGAAAAAACAATTAGCTTTAGCATCCGCTATTCTAGGTCTTGCAGTATCCTTTGGTGCACCAGTTGTATCTAATGCTGCATATCAATTAAATGAGGAAGTAAAAGATCCTACACCAGCATTGAAAGAAGCCGCTGCAATTGGTGTTCGTACACATAATACAGAAGCTTTACAAAACTTGCCAAACAAAGATGCTATGGTTGTTATGAGCTTTGGTACAACTTATAAAGATACTCGTGTGAAAACAATCGATGCTACTGTAGATGCTATTAAGACAGCTCACCCAAATACTAAAGTGATAACTGCTTTCACAAGCCATATTATTCGTGATCGTATCCAACAAAAAGAAGGTATAACATACCCTACGCCTGAAGAAGCTTTAGCTGAACTTAAAAAAGATGGTTACACTCGCGTTGCATTGGCATCTCTAGATGTAATTCCTGGTATGGAATATAACTACGATGCAGCAGTATATAATTTATACAAAAATGATTTCAAAAAAATGACACTCGGTACTTCTCTTATGTACTGGATGGGTCAAGAAAACCAAACTGACCAAGTTATTGAAACATTAAAAGCTGTTCAATCCCAATTCCCTAAATTAGGTAAAGAAGATGGTCTTCTTATCATGGCTCATGGTACTCCAGATCCTTCCAATGCATACTATTCTGTAATTCAAGACCGTATCCATACTCTTGGCATGAAAAATGTATTCATCTACACAGTAGAAGGTACACCAAATCTTGAACAAGTTATCCCTCAATTGAAATTACATGGTATTAAACATGTTACATTGATGCCTTTCATGATGGTTGCTGGTGACCATGCAAACAACGACATGGCTGGTAACGAACCAGATTCCCACAAATCCATTCTTGAAAAAGAAGGCTTCAAAGTTGACACTTACATCCATGGTTTAGGTGAAAACCAAAACATCCGTAACTTATTCGTTGAACGTGCTAACGAAGCTTGGGATGCATTAGAAAAATAATCAATATAACTAAGATCGTTATTGCATATATAACATTCATAGGAGTACATCATGAAAAAACTACTACTCGGTAGTATCGCTTTGGTTATGATTGTACTAGCACTAGCTGGGTGTGGTAAAACCACATCCAGCTCTTCTGCTACTACGAAGGAGTTGACCTTTAATGGTCAAACCTATACTGTACCAAAGGATCCACAAAAAATTGCTGTATTATCTAATTCTGTTTTATCTATGCTTTATGCTGTCGATGGTAAAGCCATTAGCCGTGCCAATACAACGGATAAATTAGCCCCAGAATTAGAAGCTCTACCCGCTCTTGGTCAAACTGCAAATATCAACATGGAACAACTATTAGGCTTGAAGCCAGATGTAGTATTGGGTTTAGTAAATCAACATAAAAAATATGAATCCCAATTACAAGCTAATAATATTCCAACCGTACTTTTTGATTACGATGGTATTAAAGATAATGTACCAATGTTAACATTCCTTGGCGAGTTAACCAACCATCAAGATAAGGCTAAATCTGTTATTAATACCTATGAAAGCAATATTACCAAGGTAAAAGATGCTGTTAAGAATCAACAGCCTGCACGTGTTGCCGTATTACGTGCCACAGGAAAAGGTGTAACTGCCGAAACTGATGAAGCAGTTACTGCATCTATGGTAAAAGAACTAGGCATGACAAACGTTGTTGCCTCCCACTTAGAAGGCACAACTAAGGATAAAACTGTCCCTTACTCTCTTGAAACATTGACTGCAGATAACCCTGATATTATCTTTGTTGTTACAATGGGTAAAGAAGAAGAAATTACAAAAGCTATGAAACAAGCTATGACAGATAATCCTGCATGGGCTAATTTAAAAGCCGTACAAAATAACCGCGTAATATACTTACCATCTAAACTATTCCTATTAAACCCAGGACTACAAACACCTGAAGCTATGGCACGTTTAGTTAAAGAAGCATACGGTATTAATGTTACATTCTAACATATTGTATCATGCGAAAGAGGGCATCCCCCAAATAGGGAATGCCCTCTTTTTCTATTAGTATCAAGCTACTCAACTAATCCTTTTACGCGCACATATTTTTTATTATCAAATGTATCAAGTTGTACATCTACAGAGAATACATCTCTAAACAACTCATCCGATATAATTTTACTTGTCTCTCCTGATACTACTAAATGGCCTTCTTTTATAACAGCCATATAATGTGAATATTGAACCGCCTGTGTTAGTTCGTGAAGTACCATGAGAACGGTTAAATCTTGTTCCTTATTTAATCGTTTCAATAACTCCATAATTTCTAATTGGTGATTAATATCTAAATATGTTGTTGGTTCGTCTAAGACTAATAATTTTGGTTGCTGTGCTAGCGCCATAGCAATCCAAACGCGTTGCCGTTCACCACCAGATAGGAATGGGATTAATTGTTCTCGCAAATGATTCGTTTTCGTGATATGTAACGCATAGTCAACAATCTCACGATCTTCTTTAGCCGTGTTTTTCCACCACGTTTGGTATGGATACCGTCCACAATATACCAATTCTTCTACAGTCATATCCTTTGGCATATTCGGTACTTGTGGCAAAAATGCCATTTGCCTTGCCAGATTGTTTTGAGAATATGATTGTAACGGTTTATCAAATATGGTAATACATTCATGAGGACTATGAATATATCCGATCATAGATCGTAAAAGCGTACTTTTACCACAACCATTAGGCCCAATTAATGTCGTAATTTTACCGATAGGAACCGATACATTAATGTCATGTAGAATATGACGATTACCAAGAGTTACGGATAACTGTTTTACATCAATAGCGGTATTCATTAGTTATCCCTCCTCAACAGATACAAGAAGAACGGCGCTCCAAAAAATGCCATAATAATGCCCACTGGTACCTCTATAGGGCTCCACATAACACGTCCTATTGTATCACTGACAACAAGAACTAGTGCGCCTAATAATGCGGATCCAGGCAGTAAATATGCATAGTCGTTACCGATTATAAGACGTAACATATGGGGAATAACCAAACCTACAAATCCGATAAGCCCAGCTATACTTACAGCACCAGCCGCTAAAAGAGCAGCCACTGCAGTCATAATAAACCGTGTTTGTTCTACCTTAAGGCCTAATCCCTTTGCAGTTTCATCACCTAAACTTAAAATGGTAAGTCGTTTAGCTCCTAAACAGGCAAAAATAAGACCAATTATAGCATATGGAAACAGCACTTCTACCTGAGGCCAACTGCGTGCAGCGAGTCCCCCTACCATCCAAAGCAATGCCCCTTGTACACGATCACCGAAGAATACAAGTAGTGCTGAAATACCTGAGCCTAAAAAGGCTGCGACCGCAACACCAGCTAAGATAATACGACTAGGTCGCACTCCATTTTTCCATGCTAATGCATACACCATGAGCGCTGCAGCCATAGCACCTAAAAAGGCCACTAAAGGAACTATATGATCATACCCAGGAAATAAAATAAATATGATAACACCAGCTAGTCCTGCACCAGAGGATACTCCTACAATCTGTGGATCCGCTAGGGGATTTTTCATAACTGCTTGCAAAATTGCACCAGATACAGCTAGACAAGCCCCCACTAACGCAGCTACAATATTGCGAGGCAATCGAATATTCCAAATAATTTGTGAAGATGTATCAGTTAGCTCACTAGACCATAATGTATGCCAAATCTCAGCTAATGATACGGGTGTTGATCCCCAAATAAGAGATATAATCATGCTCGTAATAACGGCGATGATTAAGATACAAATCACTGATACGCGAAATAATTTTCGTTCATTACTTGATGCCATATGAATCCCCTCTCAATAATATATACAGTAAAACCCGAATCGCAAAACTACATATACGATTCGGGTTTTGTATTATTTAGATTCTTTGCCTTCTACGAAGAGCATGTCATTGCGTTTTACGTCTGTATAAAGCAATGCATTACATACGGAGGCAGCGATTGGGCTACCACCTTTGTTGCCTTTTACAGTGATGTAAGGAACCGGAGATACTTCCATCAGATAGTCTTTGGATTCTGCTGCACCTACGAAGCCTACAGGAATACCAATGATAAGAGCTGGTTTAATGCCTTCTTCTAAAGCAAGGCGCAATACTTCATACAATGCAGTTGGTGCATTACCGATAGCAACGATTTGTCCTTCTAATTGTTTGCCAAAGGTACGCATAGCTGCGATGGAGCGAGTTACACCTAATTCTTTAGCCATTTTAGCTACATTTTCATCTTTAATTAAGCAGTGCACTTCATTACCGCGAATTTTAAGAGCTGGCTTAGAAATACCTGTGCGAACCATTTCTACATCTGTATAAATATCTGCACCATTATCCAATGCTTCAATACCTTTTTGAACAGCATCAGGGCTCATTTTTACAAGTTGAGCATATTCAACATCGCCAGACGCATGTACTGTACGAGATACAACGCGCACTTCATCATCTGTTAAGCCTAAATCCTTTACATAATCGTAAATGATTTCCATGCTTTTATCTTCAATAGCTTTAGGATTTTTAACGTAATCCATTAGTGTCCTCCCATAATTTAAAGAATTCATCATTTGATGATACCACGTGACTTTCAAGTTTAACACGCGGACGATCGATAACAATAACATGGATACCAAGATCCATAGCTGCTTGTAATTTTGTATCAGCACCACCTACAAGGCCAGAGTTTTTCATAACTACAACGCTTGCCTGTGTATCGTGGAACATGATGCGGTTCATATCATAAGAAAATGGACCTTGGACAGCAACAATGCGCTTAGGACTCACGTTGAGGTCTTCCATCATTTGTAACACCTCGGCGGTCGGCAAAATACGTGTCCATACTTCACAATCTTGTAAAGCCTCAGATTTAGCAAAGATGTGCATTGTCTTACTACCTGTGGTCAAATACACATGTTTATTGTTTTCCTTTGCCAATTTGCCAGCTAAATTAGCGGCTTCTACCTCATCCACTACGATATGCAATTTATCATAGTCTGGCAATGGCACCTCTTTACGTTCAAAGCGAACAAAAGGAATACCTTCAGCTTTTGCTGCATCTTGGGCCGTAGCTGTAACAATAGCCGCATACGGATGGCTTGCATCGATTAATAAACGTACGTTGTGTTTCTTAATCAAATTTTGCATAGCCTCTTGATCAAGACGGCCCGTATGAACAGTAATGCCTTTATGGGCAGCAAGCTCTGCCCCATATTGACTCACAACAGTAACGAGAACCTCTTCACCTGTCCGTTCTTGGATGTCTACCGCTAAGGTACGACCATCCAAGGTACCAGCGATGACCCAAATCATAATTTGTAGCCTCGAGGTGTAATCATGCGACCATTTTCAACATAGGTTTGACTATTGCCGATAATAACAAGTGTTTGCATATCCACTTCTTCGTTTGTAAAATTCTCAAGGTCAGAAATTACCATGTGTTGCCCTGGACGACCTGCTTTTTGCACGATACCAACAGGTGTTTTAGGATCGCGGTATTTAAGAACGATTTCACGAACTTCATCTAAATGAGTAACGCGTTTTTTACTGCGCGGGTTGTACAAGGAGATAACCATGTCACCTTGTGCACAAAGGTCAGCACGTTTTTTAATTAAATCCCATGGAGTCATCAAGTCACTAAGAGAAATAACTGCAAAGTCATGCATCAACGGAGCGCCTAAAACAGAAGCCGCTACGTTTACAGCACTAAGGCCAGGTACGATATCTACGGAAGGACGTTTTTCTGCTGGTATTTTATTAGCAAGTTCCAACACAAGACCTGCCATGCCGTATACGCCAGAGTCACCAGATGATACAACTACGACTTGATGACCTTCTACTGCTAAATCAACTGCTTGTTGGCAACGATCTACCTCTTGCATCATGGCAGTGCCTACAGTCTCTTTACCTTCAATTAGGTCTTTAATCAAGTCAAGATAAGTCAAATAACCTACAACACGGTCAGCCGCTAAGATAGCTTCACGTGCTTGAGGTGTCATGAACTCTTCATCGCCAGGGCCGATGCCGATTACTTTGATGTTACCTGAGCAATGGCTACCGTTGTTTTGGGATAAATTGTTTTGTGCTGTATTAGTGTTCGGCTCTTGGCCGCTAGTAATGCCGTTGTCTCGCATACGTTTCCTACTCCTATAGTTCCTTTTACAAAATTAGATTCTTTTAATTCTTCTTGTTCAATGAGTGGTGCCATCTCGTCTTGTGTATAGAACACGATAGGCCACCCCATAATTTGCATAGCCTCTAAGAGGCCTACTTCATCTTGTTTAACTATGACCGATGCAGCCGTTACAAGGCTCTTTGGTGAAAGCTTATGTGCTGCTAGCGACTGTTGAATAGCATCAAGAATCAATTCCTTCGGCGTATCTCGACGACAGCCAATGCCCATCGTATACGTACGAGGGCGCAAAATCAATTGATGACCATACTCGGTCATTACTTTATCAGTAATTACAACTCGAGATGAGCCCTCTCCAGCGCTCTCATTTTTACAGGGAATAGACTCAAGTTGATCCAAAGAAACAATATGAACCATACCATGTTTACCAATATGAGCTTTCGCAGCTTGTTCTAAATGCTCTGCATTCGGTAAGCTTGCATCGATATAATAATCAACACGCTCTCCTCCAACGATGGCAGAGTTCACATTGATTAAGGTTTGAAAATCATCTACCAATAGATGCTCGTGGCGCGCCAACACGTCAGGCGCTGGCAATCCGTTTACATCCGTAGCCGTCGTAATAACAGGGTCCGCACCGATGGCCAGCGAAATGGACTGCGTCCATTCGTTGGCGCCCCCAAGGTGACCAGATAATAAACTGATTACATGGTGCCCTACTTCGTCCATTACAACTACAGCAGGGTCCTTGGATTTGTGCTCAATATACGGTGCAATCATGCGAACTACAATGCCGAGTGCCATAATACATAATACTTGGTCGTAATCCTTGAAAATCTGTCCTATGTGATTTTTGAGGGAATCAAAATAAATAGCCTCTCCACCAGAGGGACGGTTTTTCTTTTCAAAGCAATCCGCATAAGGTACCACCAAAGACTTGATACGTTGACCTAGCTTTGCACCTCGTTCAGAAACAGAAAGAATAGCCGTTCTATTCTTCTTAGCTTCCGTCATAGGCGCACCAATTTCTAGTTCTTTCATCATACTAGTCCTTAGCACTGCGGTACATGTGAGCAAAGCCTTTGTCATAGAGTTTAGACAATTCGTATTCACTATCTAATACATGGCTTACTACAATCATAGCTTGGCGCAATACGCCTTCTTTCGCTACGATGTCCGCAATGGTTTCCAATGTGCCGCGGATAATACGTTGGTCTGGCCAAGAAGCTTTTACCACGATAGCCACTGGAGTCGTTTTGTCATAACCACCCTCGATAAGTTCAGCTACAACCTTATCTAACATTTGAACACTAAGGAAAATACACATTGTCGCTTCATGAGATGCTAACATGCGCAATTTTTCCTTTGGAGGCATCGGCGTACGGCCTTCCATACGCGTAATAATAACTGTTTGAGATACATTTGGTAATGTATACTCTTGTTTCAATGCCGCTGCTGTAGCAAGGAAAGAGCTTACGCCCGGTACGACTTCATAAGAGATACCCATGCCAGCCAATGCATCCATTTGCTCTTGAATAGCACCGTAAATAGCAGGGTCACCTGTGTGAAGGCGAACTACACGTTTACCAGCCTCAACGGCCGCTTTCATAACAGCTAAAACCTCATCAAGGTTCATCGTAGCACTGTTATGAATTTCACAGCCTGGTTTACAAGCCTCTAAAATGGCAGGGTTTACCAAGGAACCCGCATAAATTACAACATCTGCCTCTTGCACTAAACGATACCCTTTGCGAGTAATTAACTCAGGATCCCCAGGGCCTGCACCTACGATATGTACGTCAACCATATTACTCTCCTTCTGCGATACGCGTTGCAGATACGATGAAAATTGGACTCAATGGGTCTAACAAATGATAAGGACCAGCCTTGCGGTAACGACTGATAGACATTTGGTAACCTTCATACGTGAAAGGACGACCTTTCAACTCTTTCAGAATGGTATAGCCAGTCTCCATCGTTACAGCCGTCACTACTAAACGGCCGCCTACTTTTAAAAGACGTTGCGCTTCGTCCATGATGCCTGTCATGCCACCAGCGCTACCACCGATGATAACCGCATCAAGCTCTGGCAATTCTTCCATGCCTTCAGGAGCTTTGGATTTGATTACGGTCATATTATTTACATTGAATTTCTTTATATTCTCATTGATAAGGTCGATGCCTTTATCAAAGCGCTCAATGGCATATACATGCCCTTTAGGAGCTGCCAAGGCTGCTTCAATAGAAATAGAGCCCGTACCAGCACCTACGTCAAGGACGATGCTATCCTCCTCGATGCGTGCCTCGTTCATAACGGCTTTACGAATTTCGCATTTCGTCATCGGCACATCGCCGCGTATAAACTCCTCATCAGGAATTCCGAAAAAATGTCTCATCCTAGTACCACCATTACAGAATGACCAAAGCCTTCGAGCTCAGTTAACACCTCTAGCGTAGAGTCTACGATTTTTTCATCATCATAACTCAAGCGCTCAAGGGCTGCCGCTCTCGTTTCTTTTGGCCAACCTGCATCTATTAAAATACGCGCAATATGCGCTGGATTATATTCTGGGTCAGTTAAGAACCCCATCTTTTTACCTGCTTCATACACGAGTTTCTCTGGTGCCGGTTGGCGCCCATGAAAACTCATCAAGTCCGCATCATGCCACACCTCATTGAGTCGAGCAAAGGCAAAGGTCATAGAACTAATACCTGGTACCACCTCAATAGGATTAGCAGTAAATTTCTTCTTTAAATAGGGCAACAAGCTATAATAGCCTGTATCACCACTAACCATGACCACCACGTCATGGCTCTTGAGCTCATGCTCAATTTGTTCGGCTAGTAAACTAAGTTTACCCGTTACAGGATATGTAATTTGTCCAGGCTCTTGAAAGTCCTCTAAGGACCGTTCACTGCCTACCAGTACTGTAGCATGTTTAATTAAATTAAGACCTCTAGGCACCACATAATCAGGATTACCCGGACCAATGCCTACGATATACAAGGTATGTGCCAATGTTCAAGTTCTCCTATCTCTTTTGCATGTTTATCCATTGCCAAAATCTCGCCTTTTAAGGTCGTAATGATGATACCTACCTCTGCTTCGTTCGCAATATAGCGCTCACTACGTAGAGATGCACGATCTACAACACGTTGGTACACACCAGTAAGACCTTCTCGCGCCAAGATAGGGAAGGTAGACTCAGTAGTTTGGCAATTAAATAACTCTTCACAAACTGCTTGCGATGCCCCTTCTAAGGCAGCATAGGCCACGATACTTTCCATGCGGCCATCACTCATGCGATTATGAGTATGGAAGCTGCCACTAGCTAGTTTGATTAACTTACCGATATGCCCAATGATTAAGATTCGCTTGAATCCAATCTGTACAGCCTTTTCAAGCATAAAGCCAATAAAGTTACTCGTTTCTGCCATTTGGTTCTTATGAATACCTAATACTTGCTCTGCAAGATCTTGACCAATACGCCCCGGTACGAGAACAGCTGTTTCACATCCGTTAGCCTTCATAACTTTCAACTGTGGCACTAACGAGTTCTTAAACCCTTCTTCACTCATAGGCTTAACAATACCGGTAGTACCAATAATGGAAATGCCACCTTCGATACCAAGTGTATGATTCAAGGTTTTCTTCGCTAATACCTTACCATTAGGAACACTAACGGTTACCGTTACACCTTGACCATGGACACAAAGCTCTTCAAAGACGATGTTCATCATCGTCCGAGGTCCTGGATTGATAGCCGGTTCACCTGGCGGCATAGCAAGACCTGGTTTCGTTACGGTACCTACACCAAAGCCTGCTCGGAATCGCAGCTCACCAGTATTATCAAGGGTCACTGTCGTTTCCACATCATTGCCATGAGTTACATCAGGATCATCGCCCCCGTCTTTCATGACGGTCACCTTCGCCTCTGTATCGGATATAATCTCTACCGCTTTAATAGGAACCTCAATGTACTGCCCTTGAGGGTTCTCAATGACCACTTGGTCCACAATATTCTTATCTAAGAGGGCCAATAAACCAGCTTTCATACCTGCCGTAGCACATGAACCTGTGGTATATCCACCCTTCATGTCCTCCACTTTCATAAGGCCTCCTACACTGATAGTATTAGAGACTCAAACGAGTCTAACTAACCTATCCTATGGACATATAGTATTAAGAACGGAAGTTAACGAATTGCAATTCTACAGGGATATCCAATTGTTTTAGCATTTGGATTACTGCTTGCAAATCATCTTTATCCTTACCAGATACGCGCACTTGATCCTCTTGGATAGATGCTTGTACCTTAATTTTCATGTTTTTAATTGCTTTTACTACTTCTTTAGCATTTTCTTTAGTAATGCCTTTTTTAATAGTAATGATTTGGCGAACTGTTGCACCTGCTGCTGGTTCAACTTTACCGTAGTCAAGATTTTTAATTGCTACGTTACGTTTAACCATCTTGCCTTTTAAAACATCGATAATGGCATTCAATTTATATTCATCATCACCGATGATTTTGATAGTGTCGCCTTCAAGACTAATTTCTGCTTTAGAGCCACGGAAATCATAGCGCGTACCAATCTCTTTTTTCGCTTGGTTTACCGCATTATCCACTTCCTGCATATCCACTTCAGACACAACATCAAAGGAACAATCTTTAGCCATTTTATACCTCCTACACCTGAACCTGTTGGGCATAAGGTTCATAGCATTACTTTCATCATCCTCATATTCCAAGTGAAAGTGTAAAACTACACCAAATCGGAATACATCTCTATAATTATACCTTAAAATACGCTTATTTTCTAGGTAAATCGATTTTCTTAATTATAATTGTTAGCTATGTATTAATGAAGCTTTTATAAGTATAGTGAAAGTTCTCTAATACGGTTATGCAACGCAATATACAAGACAATAATATAAAAAACTAGCAACATACATAATACATGTACATTGCTAGTTTCTGTATAACGCTATTATGTTGTATTTAGTTTATAGCTAAGAACTATAACTAAAAATACTAATTAAGCCAAAACTAAAGACAATACAAATTCAAAGGAATTCTACAACCCATTATATTATAAAACGTTTACCGCATCATATGTAGGTTGTACAAGCCATTCGCCTTTGGAGTTCATGATTCCCCATTTACCTTTAGACTTAACAGAGCTGAAACCATGGTTAAAGGACTTAGCGTCTTCAATAAGTTTGTTTGTATCTCTAAATAAAATATGACCATTATTATCTATGATTGTATAGCCCTCTTTACCAGTATGAACCCATGTTACAGTATCGTTGTTGAACGGTTCAATAGTTGCTTCTGTTTGAGCAGAATACAAGGATTTACCACTATTCATATCGATAAGGTTTTTAACATGATCTTTCACAACCACTAAACGATCAGTCCCTGCAAAGGAAATAGAATCATATTTGAAGGTTACTACTTGCTTACCTGTTGATACATCGAAAATGCCCCATTTCTCAGTCTTATTGTCTCTTAACGCTAATAGACCATTTAATTTATCCATTTCACCTGCATCGTAATCGCCTGGTTGAATAACAACTTCACCTTTACGGTTCACAAAGTATAAGTTACCAGCATCTTTGATTACCGTACCATAAGCTGTGATAGGCCATACTTTATCTTTTTTGCTGTCGATTACGATATTACCAGAACGATCGATATAGCCACGTTTTGCACCATCATAGGCAAAACCACCTACGTGATAATGTTGACCACCTAAAAGCGCACCTCCAAGGATACCGCCCACGATGAAGCCACCTACAAGACCACCTAAATTAAAGCCACTCACAGAGCGGCGGTATTCAGCCAGACCATTACGGTATCTATATACCTCTTTAGATGGAGCATTAAATAATTCTTTACCAGTACCATCAATCGCTACGATTTTACCTTTAGCATTTTTAACAAAAGCACGGTCTTCGCTAAATCCAGTCACGATTTGACGGAATTGTGGAGCAATCACTACTTTATCATCAGTAGTTTTAAAGCCATATTTACCTTTTTCTTTAAACTCTACATAAGAATCACTTGCATACTCTTGAGTTGCTTCTTGTTTTACACGTTCTTTTAAAGCTTCCTCTTCAGAGATTTCTACACCCTTAGGCGTAACCCAAGTGTCTGTTTTCTTATCTACTTGAGCTAACACATTGCCCGTTTTATAATCAACATCTTTAATTTCTTTATACTTAGGCTCAATGGCAACGGTACCGTCTGGACGGATAACACCCCATTTACCACCTTGTTTCATAGCTGCTAATACACCATGTTCAAGGACTTCGTCATTTTTGAAAGTAGTGCCTTTACCAGATTTTAAAGATTTAGGTGCATTGCGATAAGGATTTAATGCACTCGCCACATCAGCTGCTATATAGCCAGAAAGTGCACTACGCTCTTCAATTTTTTGAGGAGTCATAACACCTACACTAGCTTTTGTGCTTTTAGTGGAGCTAGAGCTCTCTGTACGCACAGTAGAAGTTGATGTAGTCGTTGTATGTTGCTCACGAGTTACACGTGTACTAGTAGATGTTGGTGTATCGTGATTTGTTACCGTTGTGCTACTAGTAGATGTTGTAGTAGATGCCGCAAAAGTTGTTGTAGACATAGCCGCTAACACACATGCGACTAATACAGATTTCTTGTTAATATTCATAAACCTCTCCTTTTATAGAATAAGCTATAACCATACAGTCATTAACATACATATATAGTTCATAAAATATACTGTTATAACTAAACACACGGTTTTACAGTAAAAAAAGTTCACACATAAATAATGTATAAAATTTAATAATTCAAATTATACTATATGGACCTTCATAAAAACAACGAATTATGAAAAATTCTTCATTTTTATTTTATTTGTTATAATAATACGTATGAAAACAGCAACAATAATCGACTTAATTGTAGATTCTGATGTACACACACAATCTATAAATCATATTATAAAACAACAGCATATCTCCCAGCGCATGAGACGACGTTTACGAAGTGATGGCATCATAACAATTAATGGTAAACCTGCTACCTGGAATACGCTCATTCACGGTGGCGATCATCTCATTATGAAGTTAACACCAGAGCAAGAGTTTAGTTTAAGCCCTATGGAACTAGATATCATATATGAGGACGAATATATTTTAGTCATTAATAAGGCGGCTGGTATTCTTATGCACCCTACTTCTACCGTACGAGATCATACGCTAGCAAATGGTGTACTTCATTACTACCAAGAAACAAATCAGCATTATGATTTCCATCCCGTACACCGATTAGATAAGGATACCTCAGGTATTGTCATCATTGCTAAAACATCAGTGGTCCAACATGCTTTTGATAAAAAACACACCTATTTTTACAAAAGCTACGACGCCATTGTAGAAGGACATCTCCCGTCTGTGCCTATAAGCATTAACTGGCCTATAGGTCGTAAACCAGGCAGTATCATTGAGCGTTGTTGTACAGACCAAGGAAAGCCGGCTCGCACAGATATAACAGTGATTAGTAAAAATACAAGCAAAATTAACTATAGTAAAAACAACTCTGATAATTTGATTAATAATAGTAATATATGTCCAACTGACAACTCTCTAATAGATCATAATCACTTTACTCATGTGCAATGCTTATTACACACAGGGCGCACTCATCAGATTCGAGTTCATTTATCTCAACTAGGGTATCCACTAGCTGGTGATGACTTATACGGTGGTCATCTAGAATTTATTCAACGCCAAGCACTGCATGCATCGCACGTAAGCTTTTACCATCCCATAACAAATGAATGGATCGAACTGCATGCAGAGATGCCAGAGGATATGAATGTATTGCTGAACGATTGAGCTGATATAACACCACTAAATAAATGCTAACACACAGAAATAACCCACATGGGTCACAAAATAAGACGAAATTTATGCATAAGTTATACAAAAAATATTGGCCCTTTATAGTGTTTCTTGATATACTTAACTTGAATTGATATATGATTGCAATAACAGAAATGCATCTAGTTCTTACAAACTAGAAATATTAGCAGTCACGGTATTAATAACATGATATAACAGGCCCTATGGCCAAGGAGGACAACATGCCATTAGTTACTACTACAGAAATGTTCAAAAAAGCCTATGAAGGCGGCTATGCTGTTGGCGCTTTCAATGTAAACAACATGGAAATCGTACAAGGTATTGTAGATGCAGCAAAAGAGGAACAATCTCCTCTTATCTTGCAAGTATCTGCAGGCGCACGTAAATATGCTAAACATATTTACCTTGTAAAACTTGTGGAAGCCGCTCTTGAAGACAGCAATCTACCAATCGCTCTTCACCTTGACCACGGCGATTCCTTCGAAATTTGTAAAGACTGTGTAGATGGTGGTTTTACATCTGTTATGATTGATGCATCTCATCATGATTTCGATGAAAACGTAAAAATCACAAAACAAGTTGTTGAATATGCTCACGCTCACGGCGTTGTAGTAGAAGCAGAATTGGGCCGTTTAGCAGGCGTTGAAGATGATGTAAATGTATCTGATGCAGATGCTCGCTTCACTGATCCTGAACAAGCTGCTGAATTTGTCCATCTCACAGGTGTAGACTCCTTAGCAATCGCTATTGGTACTAGCCACGGTGCATACAAATTCAAAGGCAACCCTTACCTGGATTTCGATCGTTTGAAAAAAGTGGGCGAATTATTGCCTAACTTCCCAATCGTATTGCATGGGGCATCCTCCGTATTGCCTGAATTCGTAGCAAAATGTAATGAATTTGGTGGCAACATCCCTGGTGCACAAGGCGTACCTGAAGAAATGCTTCGCAAAGCAGCTCAAATGGCGGTTTGCAAAATCAATATTGATACAGACCTTCGCCTTGCTATGACTGCATCTGTACGTGAATACTTGGCTCAAAACCCATCTGAGTTTGACCCACGCAAATATTTAGGACCTGCTCGTGATGCTATTAAAGGCATGGTAGCTCACAAAATTAAAAATGTATTAGGTTCTTCTAACAAACTATAATCAATGGCTAGTGGATTTTTAAAAGGAACCTTAATTTTAACAATTGCCGGTTTCGTAGTGAAAGCCATCGGTAGTATCAACTGGATTCTTCTATCTCGCATCTTAGGTGGTGAAGGCATCGGTATCTATCAGATGGCCTTTCCTATCTATTTGTTACTATTACAAATTTCGAGCGCAGGTGTGCCGATTGCCATCTCTATTTTGACGGCAGAACGATTAGCCTTACACGACTTTGGTGGTGCTAAGAGAGTATTCAATATTTCTTTTACAATGTTGACTATAACAGGTTTTATCGCCAGTCTTGCCATGTACTTTGGTGCAGATTGGTTAATCTCTAGTGGTCTCATTGCTGAAAGCCGTGCCTACTACTCTATCATCGCGCTCGCTCCGGCAGTATTCTTTGTAACATGGATTTCCTGTTTCCGCGGGTATATCCAAGGCTATGAAATGATGACGCCCACAGCGATTAGCCAAATTGTAGAACAATTGCTACGGGTTATCGTTATGCTCGGTGCTGCTGCTATTTTATTACCTTACGGTTTACCAGCCGCAGCAGGTGGTGCTAGCTTGGGTGCAGGTGTAGGTGCTTTTGGAGCCTTCCTGGTGCTGTTGTATTATTACTACAAATTACCTAAAGCTAGTAGTACTGGTGAAAGCTATGATGGCCCTCGTGAATCAGCTAAAGAAATTTTGTCACGACTCTTAACATTGTCCATACCAATTTCCTTAGCAAGTATCATGTTACCGTTGACGGCAAATCTCGACTTACTTATCGTACCACGTCGCTTATTAGATGCTGGGTTCCCAATGAACGAAGTAACAGAACTCTTCGGTTACCTTACTGGGATGGCGGTACCGCTTATCAACTTGGCTACCATCATTACCGCAGCCCTTGCGACAAGCATTGTACCAGCTATCTCTCATGCCTTTGCAAAACGCGATCATCAAGGTATATATGATCGCACTGCTGGCTCTATGCGTTTAACATTTATGGCAACCGTACCATTTACAGTGCTATTATATGTACTTGCTGCCCCAACTGTTACACTGATTTACAATGCGCCTAAGGCAGAACTAGCAACGCAAATCACGGCATTCTCTATATTCTTCCTAGGTGTACATCAAGTAACAACAGGTATTCTACAAGGTCTCAACAGACCACGTATTCCAGTCATAAATATGGGGATTTCCCTCATAATCAAGGTCATCCTTAACTGGACACTGACGGCTATTCCTTGGCTAGGCATCGGCGGTGCCGCCTGGGCAACCGTTGCTGATATTGGCTTCGCCGCATTACTTAACTTGATTTACATCAAAAAATACACAGGCTACTTCCTAGATATTTCCTTACTATGGAAAAATGTGGTCAGTGCCGGTGTTATGGGTATCCTCATCTTCTTGAGTTACCACTATTTAACAGATATCTTACCAATGTGGGCTAACTTTATACTCACTGGTATCGAAGGCTTATTGCTCTACGTTATTATCATGGTTCTTCTAAAAGGACTTAATAAAAATGATGGCGCAAGCATGCCACTCATTGGTAGATTTTTTAGATAAGCTGTATATACTTACATAAAAATAGGTTCCTAATAGTCACCTATATGACCATTAGGAACCTATTTTTTATTTACTTATTTTAATCTTTTTCTTATTTTAAGCTTGTATACCTATCATTGTTAAAATTTCCATTATGATTGGAATTACTACAACAAATAATATGGTACTAATCATAACTAGACCTGTAGCAAATGGCAAATCAGATTTTGATTCATTAGCTACAATTGGTAATACAGCAATGACTGGTCCTGCTGATTGTACAACAAAGATAATGATTGCGATTGGCTCTAATACAATGCCTGCTCCATATTGTAAGACCGTAATCAGACAGAACATGATAATCGGAGAAATGACAAATCGTCCTACAATTCCACCGATGGAGTCTTTATTTAAACGCATGCTTTTTAAGCCCGCATCATGAAGTACAATACCTATATAAATCAAGGATAATGGGGTTACCATATCGCCTAAGTAATTCAAGGTAGTATGCAAAATTGGAAGTAAAGGAATTTCAAAAAACAAGAAGATTAAGGCCACAAAAAAACCTATCAATGGTGGTGGTAATAACTTCTTCCAATCAAATTTAGGTTTCTTGCTTTTACCTTCAGTAGATTCTGAACTATTATTTATACTATCAATCTTATTGGAGCCATTATTAAAATTTACTTCAGAATTTGGCAGTGGATCTAGTTCTATAAGGAATACCCCCACCATCCATACGGAAATAGTGTTACCGATGTAATATAACAGAAAATACGGCAGCGCATCTTGACCAAAGAGTGCAATTTGCACTGGTAACCCAATAAACAAGCAGTTATCATTTACTACCATATTGATAAAAATACCACGTCGTCCTTTAGGAACTTTCAACATTTTCATCATGATAAACGCTACGATATATGCGATAACATATGTTAGGACAACCACTAACATGCCATATCGTAAATTCCAAATATCTGAAGTATGTAAGTGATGCAATACAGATACAAATACTCCCGCTGGTAATGCAACCGACATGATAAATCGCGATAAGTTACCGCTAAAAGTGGGGTTAAACATGCCCCGCCCTTTTAATATATATCCTAACAAAATAAGTAGTACAATAGGTATGATACTTTGTAAGGATGTTAGAAAAACCATAGTAAACCTCCCGCACAGTTCATTCGTAGTCTATCATACCATGTTTCGCAATAAACAGATACAACTATATCTGGAAAGAAAATATAGTAAAATGTATCAACTTTAACATATTTTCTCTATTATAAGTCTTATAATTATATCTATTAGTAGTGTTTTTATCCATAAAAATCTGATACACTAACATCAGGTTATACAGATTTTTACACATATGAGGTGATATTATGACGAAACCATTCATTGGCATATCTGGCAATATCTTACGAGATAATGGTGGACCTTACGTAGATTTATTACGTTCTTACGTAAACCAAGATTATCCTCGTTCTATTGAGGAGACTGGTGGCATTCCTATTATAATTCCATTTACCGAAAATCTTGATGTAGCTCGCGAAACGGTAGCAAGGCTTGACGGCTTGCTATTATCCGGCGGTCATGATGTATACCCTCTTCACTATGGAGAAGAACCTTTGCAAGGTCTTGGTGATGTATTTCCGGAGCGCGATCAATTCGATTTTGCTTTAATCAAAGCAGCAGAAGAAAAACAAATTCCCATCTTTTGTATCTGTCGTGGTTTACAAATCTTAAATGTATATCGTGGCGGCTCTTTATTCCAAGATTTAAAATATGATCAAAACTGTACAATAAAACACTCTCAGAATCAAACACCTTCTCTTGGCACCCATACTGTAGAAATTGATTCCAAATCAAAACTAGCTAGTGCTATAGGTTGCAATACTTGGATTACGAACTCCCATCATCACCAAACAGTTAAAAATGTCGGTAGAGGATTACAAGTTGTAGCAAGAGCTAAGGATGGTACTGTAGAGGGTTTAGAGGATCCATCTTATCCTTGGTTGGTAGCCTGTCAGTTCCACCCAGAAATGATGTCTACAAATGACGATAATGCCAAGCGTTTATTTACTGCATTCGTAAAAGCAGTTCGAGAAAATATAACTAAATAGTAGGAAGATTGTATCATGAAAGAAACAGGAAAATTTGGCTTTTGGAGTATTGTACTCCTTGGCATCAATGGTATTGTAGGAACAGGTATTTTCCTACTACCAAACAAAGCATATTCTATAATTGGTTCCGCTAGCTTAGGCGTCCTGTTATTTGACGCCGTTATCGCAGGTTGTATCGCCCTTTGCTTTGCAGAGGCAGCTAGCCTATTTACACGTAATGGCGGTCCTTATCTATATGCAAAACATGCATTAGGTGATTTCTGGGCCTTTGAAGTAGGCGTTCTAAAATGGATCGTCACCGTTATTGCCTGGGCGGCTATGGCCGTTGGCTTTGCTACAGCATTAGGTGCTGCAGTACCAGCTTTAAGTGGTGATTTTGCAAAGGATGTCATTTCATTTATCTTAATTGTAGGCCTTACCATTGTAAATATATTTGGTGTTAACGTATCCAAATTCGTTAACAACTTAATCAGTATTTCTAAGCTAGTCCCTCTTGCCCTATTTATTGCAATTGGTATTTTCTTTATAAATGGAGCTAACTTTACACCAGTATTCCCTCAAGACATCTATGTAGATGGATCATTTGCTCAAGCTGCGGTTCTTCTATTCTTTGCCTATACAGGGTTTGAAGTTATTGCCATTGCTGCAGAGGATATGAAAAATCCTAAAAAGAATTTACCACGTGCTATTATCATGTGTATGCTTCTCGTATCTGTCCTATATATGGCAATCCTCGCCGTATCTATTGGCGTACTTGGTACAGATTTAGCAAATACTAAGGCTCCAGTACAAGATACATTCAATGTGATCGTTGGTCCTATTGGCATGTATATCGTATTAGTAGGTACCTTAATCTCTATGGGCGGTATCAACTTTGCTGAAGCTTACTATGCACCTCGTGTGGCAACATCCATGGCGGAAGATGGTATGCTACCAAGTGCTTTAGCAAAACGCAATCGTTACAATGCCCCATATGTAGCAGCGATTGTTACTGCCATTGCCAGTGTATTACTTGCCTGGTCTGGTTCCTTTACAACACTAGCAGCCATTAGTGCGGTATCTCGTTTTACACAATACCTACCAACTTGTTTGGCTGTTATTATCTTCCGTCGTAAATGGGCAGACAAAGCTCGTTCCTATACAATCCCTGGTGGCTACTTAATCCCAGTCGTCGCTATCGGCACATCCTTATGGATGCTTGCCCAAGCACAAACTAACCAATTATTATGGGGTCTAGGCGGCTGTATCGTAATCTTGCCATTCTACTACTCCTATTGGAAAAAGAAAAAAGCTGGTCTCATTAAAGACCATGATGAAATGTAAATAATACAAAAAACTACCAGTTATTCATAATATCTAGTGGCTTATCCTTCCATAGCAGAAGATCTGTTTAAAAGATATATGTTTAACTGGTAGTTTTTATTTTATCTATTAATCCTAATTAGATTAGATATATCAAATGAGTAGTATCGACTAATATAGATCCTCTTCAATAATAGTTTCCTTCGTTAAGTCCTCTTCGATATAACCAACCTCATCAGTCGCTTCATCTTCATCGCGTGTATCGATATAAATACTGATAAGTACTAGTGTACCTTCTTCATTGAGGGTAGCAATGGCACTCATAGGGCCGTAGGTTAAGATTAATCCATCTTCTTCATCGCGAATAATATGAGGCACTGCATCAAAGTGTTGGTTCATTAATTGATCAAAGTAATCCTCTACATCAAGACCGCTTTCAAGGGTAATAGATTCAGCATCACCCTTTTGGAATACAACACGCGTATCTTCATCGATATATTGATAGAAATCATCAATATCGACATTTGCCGTTTCTAACCACATACTTAAGGCCGTAAGCCAGTCTTTCACAGTTGTTGGAGGCGTTGTAAAAGAATACTCTCTTTCATCATCACCAAAGCGAAGATCGTCATACTCAATACTGTAATTCTCCTGACTAGAAACGATACGGTCTACAAGGCCCTTATCATTTACGTCTACAAAAATCATGTACACGTAATTATCGTTACTTTCATAAGAAACGGTTAAACCGTGACGGCCCTCATGGAATAGCGCATCCTCCTCGTACACATCGGTAATATGCATCACCTTGCACGTAACAGGCACATTATCAGCCTTGATGGACTCAGTCATAGAGGACAAAAACTCAACAGTTTCATTGCGGTTTCGTCCAATGATACCACGGCCCGTAGACATATACTCACAATCTTCACTCAAGATATATTCAATACCGTGAATATCTGCAGATTCAAGGATGGATTTTATCAATAAAAGAGCTTGTATTTCAGTCATACTACTTCTCCAAATCTTTTTTAACTATATCATCAATATTAGCAAGATCAACATTGCCCTTGAATTTCTCAGGAATAGTAACTAACTTAACATCAGTTATCATATTACAAAGTTGTTCTTTAGTATAAGACATATTTCTATTATAACTCAATATACTAGTTAAAGCTGTTGTTCCATCCTGAATATAAAATATCATTATACCATCTTTATTAGCCTTCTCTTGTTCCACTAGAATACCTGGTACACCATCATTCCATACAATGCGTTTAGAGAAATGGACATAGCCTTCAGGGGATTTAATCGTATCAATAATCACCTCAGTAAGGATGCTATCCAACTCAATGGAATCTGCTCCACGGTCCTTATCTATCGGCTCTATAAAGAGAGTTTGTGTTATACCAGAAGGGCTTTTATAAGACAAACCATTTTGAACATCTCTTACAGAACCTATAACTTTTGCATCATTAAGAATACGGTAGATAAAATTTTCACCCTCTTTTTTCGTTGTATGAGAATATGCATCACTATCTGTTAGTGGTTTTATAGATGGTAGCACGTAATTAACAAGTAAGGGACTGATTACCTGTCCCATATTCTGTTTGGCCTCAGTCAAACCTACATGATATCGAATAGTTGAATCATTAGCTAAAGCAAAGTTCAAATTAGAATAAAACTGAGCTTTATTATTTTTCTTAATTTTACCATATAAAGAATCCCAGTAACTATCCGTTAATCCTGCATACGAAAAACTTGCACCATGAATATCTTCAGGTTTATAAGAAAGTGATCCAAACTCTTTTATGTTTGTTGGTCGTTCATAATCTTTACGTAAATCTTCTTCCGTAATCGAATCAAATGGCTTTCCCATGTAGTCAGAGCTTTGCCAATTCTGTTTATTTTCAACAATTAAGCCTATCGTCATATCATGTGAGAAAAGTTCATACGCTGTATATTTATCAGTTATTTTTTTTCTGCACTTTATAATAACTTATATAGGGTACAAGAAAACGAATTCCTTTTCCACTATGATCAATAATCTCTGTTTGTCCCTCATATATATTAAGAGGTCCTACATAGTTTTCTCGCATAACTGTTTCAGCCTCTTTTTCAGATAGACCATTATCTATATATAGCTGCTTAGTTTCATCATACAGCTTATTCTTTTGAAAGTCTCTCAAGGCTCCCTCTTGTATGCTTTTAATTGAAGAATCACTATGTATATAACTTTCATAAGCATTTACAGGAATTCTATGATCAGCACCGGGAATATTAACATCAACAGCCCCTACTAAACCAGTAATTAAGCTGATATATACTGAAAGTACTATTGTTTTACGAATCATTTATCTCTCCAATTTTAAAATTCCCAACTATAGTACGTTAATTGTAACATAGTCCAATTTTTTATGAAAATTTTCTTCGTCTGTCATATAATAGAATAGTTAATAATTACATTTGGAGGCTCCTATGAAATATACAACCATCGTTTTTGATTGCGACGGCACATTGCTCAATACAGCTACAGATTTAGCCAACGCCGTAAATCATGTACTACGTACACATAACTTCCCTGAAAAATCGCTAGCAGAGGTAAAAGCAGCACTCGGTAATGCAGTAACCTATTTGATGCGTCAATGTTTACCAAGTACAGTAGCTGATCATGAATTAGAGCCATACATTGAGGAGTTCAAAGCTTACTATGGTGAGCATTTAAAAGACACAACAGCTCCCTACCCAGGCATCCTAGATATGCTTGATGAATTGCGTGAGCAAGGTTATAAATTAGCCATCGTATCCAACAAAATCCAAGAAGGTGTAACACCGCTCAATAAAGAGTACTTTGGCGATCGTTTACCTGTTGCCATCGGTGAAAGACCAGGATTACAACGTAAACCTGCTCCAGACATGGTGTTACAAGCCTTGAAGGAATTAAACTCTCCCCCAGAAGAGTCTATCTATGTAGGTGACTCTGAAGTTGACGTAGCTACTGCAGAAAACTCCGGTCTACTTTGCATTGGTGTTACATGGGGCTTTAGAGAAGAATCTCTCCATCAAGAACTAGGCGTAACACATATTGCACGCAAAGCAGAAGATATTGTAAGCATTGTTGGAAACTTAAATAAATAATAATTTCCTTTAGGTAAAAGCATATTATAATAGTTTGAAAACTATATAAACTCTTGCACAGCAAAAGAGGTTCCTGATGGTCGCAAGTTGACTCATAGGAACCTCTTTTAAATTTACTTTTACTATACCCGTTCAGCTAAATATTACAGACTGACTAAATACATTAGGATAAACAAATATGGGAATCTGATCAAATACACCTTATTTATAACTAAACTGCGCATCCATAATCATTTTGCGCAACTGCTCAATGCGAACACCATTTGGTAGCTTGTCTCTATAAAACTGCGACTTATAATAGTAACGAGTATCTTCATAATCAGTAACTAATACCATATCCGTCTTATTATGTAATGGCCAGCCATACATAAATTCGGCTAGTAAACTACGCACACCATCATTATCGACCTCTGTTACATCATACTTAATAGGCAATACCATCTTTACAGTAGGTTCAGGAACCGTTCTATCTTTAACAATTTTTTCAATCTCATTATCTAAGGTCGCACTTGTATTATCAATAGTTCTAGCCTTCACATGCATGAAGACACCATCAGAGGTTCTAAAGGCTCTGCCATCTATATCTTTAGTTTCCCCTTTAGTCTCCACAGAGTCCTTCAATACACGGAACTGATACGGACCAAAAAACTTGGTTTCTGTAATAGCATCTAAACCCTCATCATATTGACCATTATGTACATTCGTAACATGTATTAGAGGTCTAATATCGTTAGCGTTTGAAAGCATTGGTACCGCTAAACACAAACCTAAACTTAGTAATATAATACAACGTTTCATAAATATCTCCCCACTAAACACTAATATTAATTGTATTGTAACATAGTTAATTCGTTTTTATGATAGTAATTACAAAACGAAAGAGGTTCCTATTGGTCACTTAGGTGACTAATAGGAACCTCTAATCTATTTACTTTTATTATCCACAATACTATATTGAACTTGTGGCCTCTAAATGGGTCCAGCCTTTGCTAATCTTCTAGAGATTGGCGGTGATCAATATGAGTACATTCAAAGTGTTATCACTCATGATTTCCTTTGGCATACTTGTAGCGACCATTATCATGGCAGCAAAGTGATTGACCTCTAGCTAAAAGCTAGCTTTCTAATCGTGGTATGAAAAAAGGCCCGACATTGAGAGTCAGACCGTTTCTTCAACATTAAATTCTAGAAGCGAAGTCTGGCGTCGAAACCATTTATGCCTCACTTTGATATAAATTATATCATATTTAAATAAGGAAAGGAATCTAAGGATTTCTTTCCTTGTTTTCTTTTATAAATCCTCATAGTACATACGATAGTGACTTATATCACCGACAAGATGTCCTTTCAATTGCTATATTTGTAATATATTCCTACTGGGCTGACGGATACGTAGAATTAACTACATGCACAGTAGCACACATCGTGTGATAGCCGACCGTCTGGGCAAGCTTTTGTTCAGATGGTCTTTTTTATTGCCTTCCCGTAACAAATGCTTCTTTATCTATATCTGAATATTCACCTATATGAAAGGAGTTTTCATATGAGAAATCGTTGGTTTATTGCATTGGCATCCATTGGTTTGCACATATCCATTGGTAGTGTATATGCGTGGAGTGTACTCACACGTCCTATTATGGCAGATATGGGGTTTACTTTATCGCAAACAACATGGACATTCTCATTAGCCATTTTAATGCTCGGACTATCTGCGGGCTTTCTTGGATCCTTTGCAGAAAAAATTGGACCTAAGAAAAGTGGACTTCTCGCTATGTTATTCTGGGTAACTGGATTATTGGGTACGGCCTATGCACTTAGCATACATAATCTTACCTTACTCTATCTCTTCTACGGCATCATCGGTGGAATTGGACTAGGTATTGGTTATATAACCCCAGTTTCTACACTCGTGAAATACTTCCCAAATCGCCCAGGGTTTGCTACCGGTTTAGCTATTATGGGTTTTGGATTTGCTTCACTCATTGCAGGGCCTCTTATGCAATACCTCGTAGCTCAGGTTGGATTGGTAAATAACTTCATTATCCTCGGTGTAATCTATCTAGTGATTATGGGTGCCTCTTCGCTCTATTTGAAAGCACCTCAACCAAAGCAACCAACTCGAACTTTAAAAGATAAATCTACCATGTACGTTCATACCCATGGCATGCTAGCAAATGATGCCATGAAAACTTGGCAATTCGGTGCTCTTTGGTGGGTATTCTTTATTAATATTACCTGTGGTATAGGCCTACTATCCTTAGCGTCCCCTATGGCGCAAGAAACCATTGGTATGACACCTGCCGCAGCTGCATCACTGGTTGGTATCATCGGTATCTTCAATGGTGGAGGGCGCATTGCATGGTCTACGATTTCCGATTACCTTGGGCGAGCACAAACTTACATACTATTCTTTATGATAGAAATCGTCGCATTCTATCTACTCGCCCAAACCAATAGTGCCCTAACATTCCAAATCTTAATCCTTCTTATTATCACCTGCTATGGTGGTGGATTTTCTTGTATGCCAGCATATCTTGCGGACCTCTACGGTATACGTCAGCTATCGACTATTCATGGCCGTATTCTAACTGCTTGGGGATTGGCGGGCATCGCAGGCCCTATGCTTGTATCATTCTTTCACGAAGCAGGATATGGCTATTCTACTGCACTAGAATATTTTGCTGCTCTATTTATATTAAATACAATCATTGCTATAGTCTTAAAAATATACGGCAAACGAGGACTGCATAACTGATACCTACTACCGAAATGAAAAACAGTCTGACATAAAGTCAGACTGTTTTTTCAATTCAATAAATCTAGAAGCGAAGTCTGGCGACCAAACCATTTATGCCTCACTTGGATATGAATTATATCATATCTAAACAAGGAAAGAAATTGAATCGTTTCTTTCCTTGTTTTGCTATTAACCTAAATACTTTCCCAATCAAAAGTGCTAATAACACACCTTAACTTATTATCGATTACTCTAATTAAATCTATAAAAGGTTGTCCATTATTTTCATTCCAAGAATATAATACTCTATTAATATTAATATGAATCAACGTATTTTCATAATAGTTACCATGATGAGGAAGAGTAATACATTTTTCATAAACCATATTTAATTTAGCTAATTCCTTAGCAAGATTATCCTCAACCATAATATTAAGTTGATTATATATTTTTTTACGCAAAATCTTGCCATACTCAGTAGGATCATTATTATAATATCGTAAAGATAGGTACGCTCCTTTAGAGTCATGATCTACTCGCCAAAACATCCAAGGCTTAAAGCTTCTTGATTACTCTGTTCGAGACAAAAAACAACGATTAGTCCAGGGACTACCGCCTTGATTTGTACCAGTACTATATGGATTCGGATAGATACTCATATCTTTCCATAGCCAGGAGCCATCTGTATTTTCGTTATCAAATACAATCTGCAATAGTCCATGTTGGGTAATACGTTCCCATTTAATATATGGCTCGCCATCATCATATCGTCCATGAATTTTAGATACACTTTGACACCAATCTAATTGCTGCTTTAAATGCTCACAATAACTTTTTAAAATGTCACTTTCACAATCATTATAATTCTTCAAGATATCCAAAAACATAGGCCCAGTTAAATAAATGTGTACGGATTCGCTATGGGCTACTTGCCAATCGTAATCAAAGTAATACCCCGTCTTGAAATACACTGTATGTATATGATAATCAGACAAATTAGCACAATCGATATTAAGCTCAGACCTCTTAAATGCTTTCTCCAATTTACTATAGGCATTCCAAGGTTTCTTACTATTAAATACAGACTCAAGTGAATCTTTATAAAATCTTATTTGATTACCATGTTCACTAGTGCTTGTTTTGTCTTCAATGATAATGGCTAACTTGTATTGAGGAATTATAGCTAACACATCAATATTTAAAACCTGCTGCACCAAGATTACTTTATCTATTGATTTGATGTCTACCTTTGATAGCACAACATCACAATTTGATGGCTTATCTATTAACTTAGCTAGTAAATCTAAACCAAGTTGACGATATCTATGTGTAGCTACAATATCTGGCTCATTAATCCAATTTAGACACCAACAAATAAAAGCATCTTGAGATAACTCGCCTGTAGCAAAAGAAAATATATTATTCATTATAACCTCTACCATGAATAGCTAAAGATCGTTTAATATCCTTGGCTATAAATGTTACTAAAATAACTAAAATGGATTTTTAACAGCTAACAAACTATTAACATAATTAGTCAAGATAGGATTATTAACATTTTGTACAATTTGCTCTACAGACGATTTAACACTAGGAATGATATATTCATCAGCAAAATCAAACCCACTCAATGCATCGAATTCAAAATATTGCTCTAATGCAATATCTAACATAGTATTTTCAACTAATAATTGTTGATGTAAAGATAAAACAGCTTCAATTGAAAGGTCTAATGCTTTTAGTGCATTGTCTACTTCATTATAGGAAAGCCCCTCTTCCATTTCATTTACAATATCATCCTCATCATCGTCAGATTCACCCGGATTAATGGCCTCCTCTATAGTTGATATCATATTTACTAGACATTCAACAACCCTATTTGTATCTCCTAGAGTCTGATTAATTTTTAATGCTTCATACTGGAATTTAAGTTGCAATACAAGTTGACTTAATTCTGGAATCTCATAAATAGATTCTTCCCCAAATATATCTACGAGTTCTGATAAGTCAACATCTTCAAGTCTATCAATATAATTGGCAATACACTCACATATATCATCTATTTTGGTTTCTGCATATTCATTGTTTTTCATTAAATTATAAGCAGATGCATATAACTTTAATCCTTCGATAATGTCAGAATCTTCTATTTCCTCATCAGATTCATAATCTGATAAAAGTGTCTCTGCTTGGTTAATTATTTTTTCAGCATTAATAAATCTTGAAAATTGATCCTCTCCATCATAAGAAAATAATTCAATCTTACTTTTATCTAGCCATTTTTCAGATTCTTTATTTTCTAATTCATCTATCTTGAGAGTTAGTTCATCAGATAATGATTTAGATGCATATTTTGAGAGATTTCTAGCCTCATGATACTCACTATATTCCAAACAAATAGCTACTGCTAATTTAATATATTTATTACAATCTATACGTTGCTTAAAATCATTAATTTCTAATAATATTCCATCAACCAATTTTACTACAAACGGATTATTTCCTAAGTCTTTAATTGTTTCTTCTAATGAATTAACAACTAACTCTGCTAAACTACCACTTGGTTTTAGTTCATAATAGTCACGCCACGCAGCTATATTATTTTCATACCGACTTATATTAGATACTATTTCAGTTGAATTCATAGACTCTATAAATAAATATTCAATATGTTTACTCTCAATGTACTCAGGCCAGCTAGTTAAAAAGTATCGCAATATTGAGTCTCTTTCTTCAATATATAGTCCACTTTTAATATGATTATAAAACCAGTTATAAATTGCCTGCAAATCAATATTATGCTTATTAAGGTCTAGAATATTAATTGCTTGTGATTGTAACTCTAGAACGCGATCTTTATAAACCGATTGAATATGTTCATCATCCGTATATTTTTTAATTGCAATATCTGGGTTTAATCTTAATAAACTGTAAAGCCAAGATAAAAGTGCCAACGTCGCCTCTATAGTTGAAGACAACGATTCTTCATCCAACGCTTTAATTTCCTTTAACAAGATTGGTAAAAATAAGTTGCATACATTTAAGCCCCATTGATAATCTTTTTTTACTTTATAATTATATTGAGCATTCCAATCATCAGCTAAAAGCTCTAGCTGTTCATCAACATCTTTTGGAATATTATATAAATATAATGTACATATTTGAGTGCCTAAATAATGAGCCCAGTTTATATCTGAATTTGTTCTTTCTATTTGTATTAGTAATTCTTTGGCTCTCTCAAGATCATTATGACGCAAATAAAATTCAAGCTCTGCAAACTGTGCATCAATAATACATTCAGACTTCAGTCCAATAGCAACTGAAGTCACTTTAGAAATATATTTAGCCTGTAAGGATGAATCAATACTTATTAGTAATAATAGATTTTCAATTATATCGTCATATTGTGATGGCTCCCAAGAATTTCCATACTCCGCTAAATAGTCTAAAAGCTTTCCTATTATCTGTCCTGCTTTAGTAAAATTCCCACTATCAATATTAATCTCTGCAACTGCTAACATTAACTCTGCATCATCTATCTCTGATTCAGTAAAAGTAGTCAACATAAGAGCCGTATTTAAATATTGACTAGCCTTAGAATATTGACCAAAACAGCCATAAAATTGAGCATAAATTTTTAATGCGCGTATTTTGAGATGTTGAATTAATTCATTATCGTTATGTTTAACTAAAATTAATTCATCAATGACCTTATCAAAAAGAGTATCATATAAAGAAATCTGGGACTCAATCGTCTTATATAACCCATCCAACTCTAAAGGTGACGGTGTTTGTTCTTTAGTTTCTTTATATCGCTCTACGAGTCGTTCAATACCAAATAAACCATGTTCTATCGCCTTTAGTGAGTTTTTACCTTTCATATAATGATAAGAAGCCATTTTATGATAGAAATCTCTAACTTTATTAATCTTACTATACTTATCAGAGATAACTGGTTTAGCAACTAAATCAGATAAGTCTAAGCTATCAACGGTCTCTTCCATATAGTCAATAGCTTTTATTTTAGATGAATAATACTCACCTAAAGAATTCTCATAATAAGTGATTTGATGAACAGGCATATCATTTCGAAGAGCTTCAATTAGAGCTTTAGATTTAATTTGGTAGTGATTTTGGACTTCTAATCCATTGTCTACTTCACCCTGCTCAATAATAAAGCCCATTTTTATTAATCTATTAATTGGCCAGTATAAATCTGATTCAATAATTTTGCAAACATGAGCTAAGCTTTCAATAGTAAAATAATCCTTAAAAATAGAAGCTACATATAGAATCTTTAATTCTGTATCAGTTAAATTACGCAATGCCTCAAGAGCAACAACAGACTTACTTCTAAAAGCCCCTTGCTTTTCGAGACGTAACATTCTACCTTTTAATACAGGACCATCAGATATATAACTAACTTCATTAAAATCGACCCAACCAGTAGATGTACTTTCAACTGCATCATTTTCACGTAATACATCTATAAGATTGGACAGTAATAACGGATTGCCATTACTAGACTCACATAACCAACGCTTTAATCCATCAGAAAGCTTCTCATCATTATCAAAATTATAGGTAATAAGAGCTTGAACTGATGCAGCATCTAGTTCTTGAACCTCATGTTGAATCATCAATTTTTGAGTTCGGCCAAAATTGTAACGATCCATAAAGCTAAACATTTCATTAATACCATTATGAAGTGAATCAGCCTTAGCTTCTGAACCTCGTAATGAGCCTATTAATAACAAATTAAATTTTTTATCATTTAATCCTTGTAGAGCCTCTAACATAATTTGAAAGATATGTTTAAACACATTGATAGTCCCTCGATCTGCCCAATGAAGATCATCAAAAACTACGACTAACGGTTTCTCCATACTAAGCCCCAATATAATATCTGAATAGAGCTTAACTTTATCATTTTTATAAGTCTCGGCTAATACCTCAGGATTTGTATCCCCTGCATAAGCAGAGATAGCTAGGTCAATAATTGCACTTGGTAATTCCAACCCAGGAATAAATCCCAGAATCTTACCACCTACATCAAAAACCTTTTCCATATTAAAAGAGCCAAAAAATTTTTTTACTTTAGATTGTTCTTGCCATTTAATCGACTCTATACTATTCAAAAGATCAGAACAAGGCTTATACAAATCATCCGCATTAGTCAAAGCAGAACATTGTACATACAAGGTTTGCACTTCTGGATGTAAGGTTACAAACTTATTTATAATTGCACTTTTACCTATTCCAGCATCCCCATGTAGTAAATCAATACAACCTTTTCCTTTTAAGGCAATCTCAAGACGGTTTGATAAAGAATCTAATATACTCTCTCTACCAAATAATTCCCCTGTATAACTAACACCCATAATAAATCCCCTTTCAGGAAAACACGTATAATGATATTTATATTATACGTCTTTACCACAATAAATGAAAATAAAATGAAATCAAAATTTATATAAAATAAAATAGAGATAATTACTATGGTTAATCCACATGTAATCATCTCTGTTTATTATTGACTATTTATTTTCTAGTGCTTCAATAATCTCATCTAAAACTATCAAGCGAGCATCATAGTCTATTATTTTATGATAAATAAAATATGCAATCGGTAAAAGAAAAGATAATAAACTAAAGATAAAAATTAGAATAGCAACTAGCGCATTACTCGTTTCTATTCCAATAGCTAAAAGTAGTACTACTACCGACAAGAAAAAATAAGGTACAAGATAATAAATTTTATGTTTTTTCAACTTATAATCGAACCACATTGTTATCGAATATAAAATAATCATAGCTCCAACTAATACAATTGTTGTTACCGTTATATAATTTTGAAAATTTATACCTATAACTCCATTCGTAATACTAGGATTAACATTAGAGGTCACCGTGGTAAGGAAGACCATCAATATTGTAAATACGCCACCAGCTTTAAAATAATTTCTTCTTAGTTCAACTACGCGCTTTTCCATTTTTGCATCACCTAAAGAAAGCTCAACTGCCTTATAGCATTTTTTATAATTATTTTTCTGTTCTAATATCCAGCCGTTAGATTGACACAATGGATTGATATTACTTTTCATAGATTAAAATCCTCCCAATATAATTTTACATCTCACTCAGCCAAAAAAGTAAAGTAAAAAATAAACCTATCTCATTATACATATTGTAATACAAACAATCATGAGAAAAAGACCTGATAAACAATCAGGTCTTTTTAGTACATACTAATTATCTGATAGGATTTTATATATCTAGATAAAAGTCATCTAATAAGTATGTTTTTACAGGTGTAATATATAGCTCATATTTTATTACAAGCTTAATCAGTTCACTGCCATCAATAAGTGTTATAGGTTTCCCTTCATCTGCAGCATGACGTGCTTGTTCAGTAAAAAGATTATTAGTTATAAATACACCATAATCAGCTTGAAACTTACTCATAGCACCAAGGAATTGGTTAATTTCAGGTTCTCCGACTTTACCTGCATTATAACGCTTACATTGAATAACTACTCGTGTAGTCCTAAAATCATCTTCATCACGATGATATCCATAACCATCTATACCACCATCATTTGAAATTTTAATACTTTTCTCAGTAAATTTAACACCCATTTCAGTTAGTAAAGCCCTTGAGAATTGTTCAAACTTTGCAGGAGACATATTATTAATAGCCTCTTGTAATTTTGTTTTAAAATCATCAACTGGATCATTACCTATAACATCTGCATCGGCCTCTTCATCATCTACTTCCGAATTAGAAGTAATACTATGTTTAATCTTTCTTTTTGCACTAGATTCTTCCTAATAAGCTTTTGCTTTATCTCTAACATCCAACTCTACATCTAATTGAGATACATTAAAAGATATCCCTGCCTGTGTTAATGTAATTTTTGGGTTGTACTTCGTATAATTGATTAATTTCACATATTCTAATTCTTTAATAGCAAAGTTAAACTTAAAATCGAACTTCTTATATTAGTTCCCTGTTTTCTTAGAGTTATAAATTTTCTGTTCAAACTCAGCAATATACTCATCAAGCTCACTAATTCCCTCACGAAGCTCTGAACTCTCTAACCTGCCATCTGCCTCTTGAAGAAGCCTTAAAATTGGCCTAACTAAATATGAGACCTTTACTTCTGAAGCTAAAGTATCCAAAAATATGATATTTCTTCATTCTTTGAATTCTTTATAAAGAATTTTTCTCTTTTTCTACTTAATTTTATAAGACAAATAAACGGTTAATATAATTAATTTACTAGCGATTGTTTCCAATTATCAAAATTCTCTTTAGTAATTAAATAAACATTTCCTTTGGATCTTGTAAGAGCTACATATAATTTGTTACGAGTTGATGAGCTCAATCGATTCCATTTACTTAAATCACTTGTATCATTAGTCAATATAATACAACATTCTTTATAAGTATCACCCTTTGAGTATGACCAATTAATATGTGTTTCCATTGGATTAATAGCTACGTTTCTATTCCATACTAATTTAGTAATAGATTTATTTCTCATTAATAAATCTATCTGTGCTATATCATCAACCCATATTATATTTCCTTGTAATTCTGAATTCGAACCTATATTAATAAATAAATGATCTTGGATAAATTCGGCTACCTTTTTAGTAACTCTTCTACTATTAATAAGTGTATCGGTATCAATTTTAATATTATCAGAAAAATAGCATCTCAAATCATCAACAGCATTAATAGTACTGAAAGGCTTATTTGAACCAGTACCATCATGTCTTATAGGCGCAACAAGACTTTGAAATATATCGCCTACGGCTATAACATTAATATTAGCTTTTTCGATAATATATTGTAGCACTTTAAAATCAAATCCATTATAATCTTGAAACTCATCAAAATATATACAATCACAGTATTTCTCCAATCTTCTAAGAATAACCTCTTTGATTGGTTCTGCTTGCTTCATAAATAACTTACTCATACGACTTACGTATAGTTGTTGATTAGAGTTCATATAATGTAGTGGATCTGAAACTGGTTTATAATTAGCATTCCGTCCATCAACTTCAGGCTTACTTATTACATCAACCCCTAAAATATTTTTATCTACGATCCCCAATATATTAGAGAATGGCTTAATCAACTGATGGAGCACAAATGTATCAAATGTAGAAACTATAACATTACTTGGAATTTTATTAAAATAATGATTATTTAACTCCATTACAATATTATCTACATTTCTATTTGTAAATGATATAATATATACTCGTTCAGCAACATTAATAGAGTGAGTTATGTGGTAAGTTTTGCCTGAACCAGCTGTAGCTAAAACTATTCGTTTATCCATTTAATCGCCTCTTGTATATAATTAGGAATTTCAATATTCTCAATATTAGTAGCCATAAAAATAGCATTCTCTGTTTTATTTTTCAGCATATGAGCTAAAGCCTTAGGACATTCTTCGCCATTATATTTTGCTTCTGTTTTTCTATCTTCATACTGTTCATCAAAGTAAGAATTATTGCAATTATAAAAGGCAGCTTCTAAAGTCCAGTCGTCAATAGTGGTTCCTCTAAAAATAGCAAAATTATCTTCAATATTTGATCCTGTTAATGATGGCTTTTTATCATTATCAGTAATAGTAACTATTTTACGTTTGTTTAATATAGATGCAATTTCTCTATACCGTTCATGAGAAATACTACCCATTGAAATTATATCAATACCCAATTCTGAAATTTTAGATCCAGTGAGTTTATAAATTATTTGTGGTAATAAAATATATTCTACAGCTCCTTCAACTAAAATACATTTTTCTGCCAATATAAATCGTAAAATATCTAGATTATCTAACCTATTAAAATACTCTGCCGTATCTTCAGTTAAGTTATTTAAAGAATGTGAACCATCATTATTCAACCAAATTATATTTTTTAAATCTAAACGACTCGCTATAACAGAGCTATGAGATGTAATTATTATTTGAGCATTACTAAAGCTATTGATTAACTCTAATAGCTTTCTTGTATTAGTATAACTCAAATGATTTTCTGGTTCTTCCATTAATATAATATCAAACATACTATTGTTTAATGCAATTTCTGTTTTTACTAAATTTTCCTTCCCCTTCCCCATATCTTGAATAGATATATCTGATTCATATATATCTAATAATCTCATAAGATGTGTTTTATTCGAATCTAGTCCAATTAGCCTAGTATCATCTATATTTAGTTTATCCTTATGAGCCTCTTTAAATGCACCTAATGCAAGATTAAATGATCCAGCCAGTTCCAGTTGAGTTGTTTCATCTATTTTAGATAAATAAATACTTTTTGCATAATTGCCAAATATATCATTTCGATTATTTGAATTATCTATAAATAAATATTTAAATGGTAAAGATTGTGTTTTATAGCTTATATTAGAAAATGTTTGCCACTCTGCTCTGTAATATTCTATTGGTACTAATCTTTTGTCAGCATACTCATTTAAATTAATAATACTAGAAAAATCTTTATCAAACTTATATTCGAATTTAATACCACACTGCTCCTCATTTTGATGATCAGTATAATTTATACCAGAAAATTTTAAAGAAGATATTTCATTCTCAAATTCTAAAAATAACTCAATTATTATCTCAGGTAGACTATCTAGGGTTTTATTATCAAAAAAATACTTTTTATTAGCATTATGAAAATATCGTTCTAAACTATTATCTACTTTATTATAAATAACTTTAGATAGTACGATACCAATTGACTCTAAAATAGTAGACTTACCTATTTCATTTATACCAACAATAATATTTTTTCCTTTATTAAAAACTATAGTGGTATCTTTAAACCCTTTATATCCTCTAATTCTAATTTTTTTTATATAATACATATATTCCGCACCCTATTTAAGATAAAAGTAGAACCAGACTTATCACTAGTTCTAATACTACTTTCCTAAACATTTATTGACCCAATATCAATGGCAAACTAAATATTTAACTCAATTTATCTTATATCTTTTACTATTCTTTATATATATTGAATGCCGTTCCAATTTTAGAATCAATTGATCTAAATTTTATTTTTCCGTTTTTACCTTTAGGCCACTGCTCTCTTATTTTTTTAGATACTATAATAGATTTGTTAGCTTCATTCGCATATTTAGACGCTGTATTTATACAATCTCCAAAAGCCTTTACATCATAAATGTCATTAATACCAATTTTAGAGACTATAACTTTACCAAAATCAATTCCAACGCCAATATTAATTGGAGATCCTAAATTTTCTTTCTTTATAATTTTATTAACAACAAAATCTATAACATTTATTAAATCTATACCACATAAACCAGCGTTTTGAGATGCAGTACTTTTAAACATAAAATTCTTTGAGCGATCTTTAGCACCACCCCAAAAAACCATTATTCCATCCCCCATAATATCAATAACATTTCCTTTATATAATTTTATAATCTCAAGTAATGCTGCTATAAACACATGCATAGTTAAAAAGTTTTTTTGCGCCAAATTTACGAGCTCGTTTTGTCGAACCCCTCATATCAACAAATAACACAGCATATTTTTCCGCATTATATGAACCAAATTCTAATGTTTCTGCTTTATATCCTGGTATTACATCAGATAAGGCTGATTCATTAACTGACTCCCTAATTTCAATCTGCTCAACAGATTGAAGCGCTTTTTTATAATAGTTCATCACTTTAATATAAATATCATCAAAATTAATTTGCATTTTTATACCTCATAAATTGAAAATAGTTAAAAGCAAAATAAGAAAAAGAATAAATATTTCATTCAAAAATAAATACAATGCAATATTAACATTATCTATCTTTTTATTATGTATACTATTTAACTTATACAATTCATTAGCAAGATTATTTTCTAAATCAATATCTTTCATTTTTTTGATTTGTTTAATATAAGTTTTACAATCTAATATATTAGTGTCAATGAACCAACTTGAAATATATTCAGATTTTGCAATTCTACTTTTTATTGCTTTAATTGAATATATTATAGAGATTAACCAACTTAACATAAAAAGCACAAATAAAATCATAGAAATAATAAAGAAGTAACATTCAGTATTTTTTATAACCAAAACATAGTCCTTTAAGATAGATAAAAATATAGCTAGAATCCCCATATTAGCCGCCACAATTATTGATATTTTAGTATCAGAAAGTTGAACTAATGACGTAATATTTACTATAGCTTGAAATAAAAAAGTTGTTCTCTCATTCATTTTATCAGCAGAATTCATGAATAATCTCCCCATTTTCTAAATTTAGTCAAACTATAAATTTCATCTTTAAATATAAGTATTAATTATAACTAAAGATTAACTTAAGGTCATTTGAGCTATTAATAATAAATTTGATTATAAGAATTAATAAATAAAAAACTATGCAAAATGTTATAATATTATTATTCAACAAACTTCATGAAAATTCCTTCATTTTTAAATTAGGATTACAAAATGATTATCTACTCCTCTACAAAACAATCTTTCATCCAAGATTTCGAGCAAGGTGTCTTGGTCAAAAAATTGCATCAAACATTAACAGAGAAATATCGTCGTGTAGGCGAATCTGAAATTCATTCATGGCAGACCTCATTATCCTATATGGCTAATGTCATGCGTGATATAGCAATACCAGACTTAGCCGGGGTTGCCATTGAATATATCGTTCCAAACACCCAAAAGCGTGTCGATTTTATAATTACCGGCCTTGATCAACATAATAAAGAACACGTTATTATTATTGAATTGAAACAATGGGGCGAAGCTTTCAAGGTAGAAGATAAGGATAATATTGTATCTACCTATCTCGGTGGTGGTCTTCGTGAGGTCACGCATCCATCCTACCAAGCCTGGTCCTACTGTAACCTCATTGAAAACTTCAATGAAGATGTACAGATGAGGCCTATTGAGTTACATCCATGTGCATTTTTACATAACTTTGATGAAAGCATCTCAACCGAGCTACGAGATCCAATCTATAGTGCTATATTAGACATATCCCCTATGTTTACATTAGGCCAGATGAATAACTTACGTAACTTTATCAAGACCTATATCCCAAAACCTGACACAACAAATATCATGGAATCTATCGAGCATGGTAAGCTCAGACCATCTAAAGCGCTTCAGGATTCGATTCTAAGTATGTTGAAGGGCAATAAAGAATTTGTTCTTATTGATGACCAAAAGGTTGAGTTCGAACGTATAAAAAAAGCTGCCCTAGATGCTATTAAGAATAATCAAAAAACGGTATATATAGTTCGTGGCGGTCCCGGTACTGGTAAAAGTGTTGTAGCAATAAACTTATTAGCTGAATGTATCCATAACGGCTATATGGCACAATATGTTACATCTAATGCAGCACCACGAAATGTATATAGTACCATGTTACAAAAAGGATTTAAGAAAACAGAGATTAAAGCATTATTTCAAAGTAGTGGCACATTCCATACACGTTCTAAAAATGCACTTCAAATTGCAATTGTTGATGAAGCACATAGATTACGTGAAAAATCTGGAATGTACCAAAATGAAGGGGAAGACCAAATCAAAGAAATTATTAATGCCTCCCTCTTTAGTGTCTTCTTTATTGATCGAAACCAACGTGTTACGTTTAAAGATGCAGGTACTATCGATAAAATATTAAAGTTTAGTACTGAACAAAAAGCTCTTGTTTATGAGGGCGCGCTAGAATCTCAGTTCCGTTGTAATGGCTCTGACGGCTATTTAGCTTGGTTAGACAACGTTCTTCAAATTGCAGAAACAGCAAACTATGATGGTTTTGAAGGTGATTATGACTTTAAAATTTTTGATGATCCTAATGCTATGTATTCTGCTATAAAAACAAAAAATGAGATTAACAATAAGTCTCGAGTTTTAGCAGGCTATTGTTGGGACTGGCCTAAAGAAGGTCGAACAACTTCTCTTGTAAAAGATATCCAAATACCGGAACATAATTTTGGAATCAGTTGGAACTTAGGGAATTCTACCACATATGCAATAGATCCAGATTCTATTAATGAAGCGGGCTGCATTCATACCACTCAGGGCCTTGAATTTGAATACGTAGGTGTTATTATCGGTGATGATCTACGTTATGAAAATGGAAAGCTCATCGTAGATATTAATAAACGTGCTAAAACAGATCAGTCTATCAAAGGTATCAAAAAACTTTTAAAAGAAAACCCTGAAGAAGGACATCGTATTGCATATGAAATTGTAAAAAATACATACCGTACATTAATGACACGTGGCCAAAAAGGTTGCTACATCTACTGTACAAATAAAGGATTAGCCAATTATTTTAAATTAGCCTATAATCATCAATTAAGCTATACTTACAACGAACCTCAAGTTGTTCTAGCAGAACAACCACTAGCAGCCGATAAAACGAGTTCTAATACAACAAAATAGAGTCTTAAAGACTTGATATAGTAAAATGAGCCTGTAGCACTATAATAGTATAGTGCTACAGGCTCATTTTTAATTATTATTCAACCCATAAATAACGACTACTTAGTATTCTTAATATCATAAGTAACCATTTCTTTTGGCATCTTAGCCCCTAGTCCACTTTGGAATGTATTATAGTAGTCCTTATTGTTATTAGTATCCACATATTGCACAATATCACGATAGTCTTTTACCAATAGATTACTATTATTAGATATAATAAAATGCGTATATACAAATTGTTTGTCATGAGATACTAACATATACAAAGTTGTTTTAGGACGCTTAATTTGCAAGTATACAGATGGCATAGCATCATTCCATACGGTAGCAAATTGAATTGGTTGTCGCATTGAATATTTATCAGACATAATGATACTTCGTACAACTTTTGGGAATATATTCTCTAGATGCTGCATATCAGTATCTGCTATTGGCATCACCATAATCCCCTCTTTATAATGATCGCTATCATGTATGTACATATACGAATCGCTTTTATCTACCCGTACCATTTTACTTGTTTTTAGTGTTAAAAATGTAAAATCATTAATTTTTAATGTCTTACTTTTAGAAAGGATATCCTTAGCTGGCTCAATAGATGGTAGAACATAGTTTACCAACGGTGACATTATAATCTCTTTAGTCTTATCTACACCTTGTTTCTCCAATGAATTCAACTGTTTTTTAGGCGTCAAATTGTAACCGATATGATAGGAAATTGTAGGTGTATCCTTCATTGTAAAATTGATACTCCCTACCATCGGAGTCCCCTTAGCATATGTTACATCCCATGTGGCTTTTTCTATAGTAGGATACATAAATTTATCAGCATATAATGAAGGATTAGGCGCTTTATACACTCCAGCTGTTTTCTCTGCAATAGATTTCATATCATCAATAGTCAACTTGTTATATGGAATCTTACTATCTTCCCAATTATTTCCAGCTGGTTGATGTCGTAATTCATAGGCCATAATCCCATTAGGACTCATAATCATTGCCTGTTTGAACGCAGAGGTGCCATCTGAAATTTTTTCAGTATTACCATACCTACTTGGATATGGCATAGTAAATTTTATATTTGCCCCATCCTCCTTTAAAATAAATACTGTTGAAGAAAAATTTAGTGAATGGTTTAACTCACGATTTGAATAAATTACCTTATCTAAATCTATATCACCATTACCTACCACTGCTTTGGGCATATAATCTTTTATCTCTGCTTCAACCTCACGTTCCATCTTGTGTACATCTAAATCAGTCTTGCGATAATTTTGATATGCATCCTTTGATATTGTAGGATCCGCACCTGGTATATTAATATCAATCGCATGACTTCCTAACGTAACACAGCTAAAACATAGTGTAGCCATCAATATACGTTTCATAATAGACTCTCATCCTTTCACATAATGCCTCTCAAATAGTATATATGTATAGAATATCATATTTTAGTTGACATTTAGTAGTACAATATAAGTATAGAAATGAGGAGGTGATACCTATGAAGTTTACAAAACGTATGATTGTCATGACGCTTTTAGCCGTGACAGCGGCTGTATCTACAGGATTTGCTTATGATTATGTATGCAATGGATCACAAGCAAATTGCAATACCAATGCTCAGTATAAATGTAATGCAGATACTCAATACAATTGTAATACAAATGCTCAATACAACTGTAATAATAACAATACAGTTTGTAACAATACTAGCCAAAGTTACTGTGGTCAAAACTCTAATACTAGAGGATGTGGCGGATATAGAAGATAATATGATAAGTACACTAAAAGCCTATAGTACTGTATATGTACTATAGGCTTTTATAGAGTTTATAACAAGAATACTATTTAATGCATCAATGTACTGATAAGACACAATTTAAAGCTACACTTGTATTAGGAGTTCATGCGGTTAAAGTATTCAATGGCTTTTGGTGTAAAACCAATATAAGTATTACCAGCTGCGTACGGTCCTAGTTCATATGGTTGGTAAACTAGATCAATGTTCCCCTTACCACGTAAGCAATAGTTATCGGTTACATATTTTACACTCCATCCACTTGGAATATAGCTCTTTGTATGATTACCTGTATAATAACTTAATACATGGGATCGTAAGCCGTTATCCAATTGTGCTGCATTCGCAATTTTTATATAGTTATATAATGGAATGCGTTGACCTGTTACTTTATTATATACAAGACCTCTTGTATTATACATACCATGAGCAGCTCCGGCGTAGTAATAATAGGTAGTTAGTAGGATTGAAACAACTTGACTATCCTCATAGGTAACCTTATAGTTTTGAGAAACTTGATAAATATGTTGGTTGTAATACATATCCTTTGCTTCGAGTACATAATTTGCAATATCTGTATTAATAACTCTTTGAGCATAAGCATGATCTGTATAAACTAAAGGATACTTTAAATCTAAATTTACATCTGATTGACTGCCTGTAACAACAGTTGCATACGTTGGTACAGTTAACATAACACCTAACATAGAGGTCATACATAGCTTTTTAAAGATTCCCATAATAATGCCTCCTTTTACAAGCACCTTAAATAGGTTTATTACTATGTTAGTTCTACAAGCTATAATAAAACTCCTCTTTTATATTTTACTTTTTTGATAGTTTATTTCACTTTATAAAACAGCTAAAATGATTTAGTATTTTACACTAAAATATAAATGTAGCTATATCATACTTTCACCATACAAAAAGGACCCTCCAAAGAGAGTCCTTAATCTGTATTATTATGCTATTAAGCGTTTTTAGCTACTTCCATAAACTCATTTATCTTATTTCTTATGAAGAGTCATATTTTCAAAAGCTGTACCATAAGCTTCTTTAAAGATATAGTTACCTACAACATATTTAGGATCACGCAAAGTTACATCAACGTATTGTTCTGGAATATTGCTAAAGGCACCCAAGGCTACACCTTTATAATTAAAATCTTCCACACTATTTATTGTTAATTTCATACCAGAGCTAGCTTGTTTATCATATCGATAAGTAACTAAAACCTTGTGAATATATGAGTTATTTCTACTACTATTATTATTTTCAACCTCATATACAACTGCCTGTACTTTATAAATAAACTGGTTCTCTTCTATTCTTTTAATAGAACTCTTGTCTACAAAATACGTAATGGCATTTTTCCCTGTAAGAATAGGAATATTATTCTTATCATTTTTAATAGCTTCCATCGATATAGCTTGAATTTGTAATGGTATTACTATACATACTAACAATAACATAGAAAATAATTTTTTCATTATTTTAATTCCCCTCTTTTAATATTTATCACACACATTCTATGTATAGAATATCATATTATAAAAGTTATTGATAATCTATTACTTTCACCACATAAAAAAGGACCCTCCAAAGAGAGTCCTCAATGTATATGATTATGCTATTAAGCGTTTTTAGCTACTTCAACAAGTTTAGCGAATGCTGCTGCATCGTTAACTGCCAAGTCAGCCAACATTTTACGGTTTACTTCAACGCCTGCTTTAGCTAAACCAGCGATGAAACGACTGTAAGTTGTACCGTTGATGCGAGCCGCTGCGTTGATACGAGCAATCCACAATTGACGGAATTCGCGTTTTTTCGCACGACGGTCACGACGAGCGTAGTACAACGCTTTCATTACTGTTTCGTTAGCTTTTTTGAACAAACGGGAACGTGTACCGCGGTAACCTTTAGCTAATTTTAAAATCTTTTTATGACGTGCATGAGCTGTAACGCCCTTTTTCACTCTTGCCATTGTATATTCCTCCTAAATTACGATGTATCGATCTAATAGTTAACGATTAAGCGTATGGTAAGCATTTAGCTACGCGTTTGTGGTCAGCTTTTGCAACCAATGTAGCTTTACGTAAATTACGTTTACGAGCTGGAGATTTTTTCTCAAGAATGTGGCTTTTGAAAGCTTTCGCACGCTTGAATTCACCAGTACCAGTTACTGCGAAACGTTTAGCCGCTGCGCGACGAGTTTTAATTTTTGGCATAATATAATCCTCCCAATACCTTATTTACTTACTAAAATCATGGTCATGTTACGACCTTCTAATTTAGCTGCTTTTTCAATAGACGCCGTTTCTTTGAGTTCTTCAGCAAAACGTGTCAACACTGCCATGCCTAGTTCTGGATGTGAAAGTTCACGACCGCGGAACATAATGGTTACTTTTACTTTGTTACCTTCACCCAAGAATTTGGATGCGTTTTTCATTTTTACGTAAAAGTCATGGTCTTCAATATGTGGACGTAATTTGACTTCTTTCAAAGTTACGATTTTTTGTTTCTTTTTCGCTTCTTTCTCCCGTTTTTGTTGTTCATAACGATATTTACCGTAGTTCATAATGCGAGCTACTGGTGGTTTAGCGTTAGGCGCAATCTCCACAAGATCAAGATGCTGTTCTTCAGCCAATGCCAAAGCCTCACGGCCAGACATAATACCGATTTGTTCGTTTTCAGGACCTACGACACGAAGTTCACGAGCACGAATCTCTTCATTAATGCGTGGTGTATCCTTGCTAATAGCGTTCACCTCCAAGAGAATAAAAAAAACGGACGGCAAACACCATCCGAATAGAATTCTCTATATTAACCTCATACTTCTTGGTATTAGGTGAGTGGCGGATGGCCTCTGCTTCATAAATTACTTAATTATAATAACAAATTAGATAATGAAAGTCAACAACAATCTTAAGTTGCTCTCAGCAATTTATTATTACAACTCTTACAGTATAACAGAGATTATAAGTTCTGTATATAGGTATACTTACTGACACCTATCCCCCTTTATGTATACAATATTTCTATAATATAATTATTAATTCTATAGAAAAAATACGATACAATAATATATATAATATATTCTACCTAAATAGGTATTATCTAAATAGGTATTATCTAACTAGATATTATTTAACTAAACATTATCTAACTAAACATTATCTAACTAGGTATTATACAGTAATAGGTATTACACAAACTGAAAGGGGTTTTATCATGAGTGTAACAACTAGTTCGCCTCCGCAAAAGGCTCGTACAACAGTTCAAAATATTGGCCTTATTCTCGCCTTTATTGTTCTAGGTAGTATTTTATTATTGCCTACGCCAGAAACATTATCTACCGGTGGTCATCGCATGATTGGTGTCCTCGCCTTTGCTATCATCTTGTGGATGACATCGGCTGTATCCTATCCGGTAAGTGCGACCATGATTACGGCACTCACTGCCTTATTACTAGGCTTCTCTCCAAATCCAGAAGCGCCAGCGAAAACTATGGGCACAGCCAATGCCTTGAAACTAATTATTTCAGGTTATTCTTCTCCTGCGATGATTCTCGTGGGTGCCGCTATGTTTATTTCCGTAGCCATGCGCAAAACAGGACTCGATCGTCGCATTGCTATGCTCGTATTATCTAGTGTAGGTACAAAGGTAAGCCGTATCTATTTAGGTGTTATTATTACAGGTCTTATTCTCGCCTTCTTTGTACCAAGTGCAACGGCTCGTATCGCTTGTTTGGCTCCAATTATTATCGGTATCGTCGAAAACTTAGGTATTGAACGTAAAAGCCGTGTAGCAGCTCTACTCATGGTAGGTGCCGTACAAGCAGATACGTTTTGGAATATTATGATTCAAACAGCTGCTGCTCAAAACCTCGTAGCTGTTGGGTTTATGCAAACACAGATGAATACATCTGTAAGTTGGATTGATTGGCTCACAGCAGCTGCACCGTTCTCCATAATTATGGCTATTATTACCTACTTTGTAACGCAAGCTTTTATCAAACCAGAGTTTAAAGAGCTCGTTGGCGGTGATGTACAACTCGCTAAAATGCGTAAAGAAATCGGTCCAATGACATTTGATGAAAAGAAACTATTATGCATCTCCATTGGTTTATTAGCATTGTGGGCCACAGGGGGTAAACTACACTCTATCGATACTACAACAACTACGATTATTGCAATTGCCTTATTCTTCTTCCCTAAAATTGGCATTATGGACTGGAAGTTTGCACAGCCAAATATCGACTGGGGATCGATTGTTATGTTTGGGGCTGGTATAGGACTTGGTTCCGCATTACTAAAAACAAAAGCTGCTACTTGGCTCGCACAAGTATTCGTAAATGCTTTCTCCCTTGAAACGGCAAGTGTGTTCCTTTTGATAACTATTATGGCTGCCTTCCTGATTTTAATCCATCTTGGATTTGCATCAGCTACAGCTCTATCGTCTGCCATGATTCCTATCGTAATATCCATCGTTATGGGACATTCCGCAGAAGGACTTAATCCACTTGGCGTAACAATGCTCATGCAATATGCAATCTGCTTCGGTTTAGTATTACCAGTAAACTCACCACAAGGCATGGTGGCTTACGGTACAGATACATTCGACGTAAAAACATTTATGACTACAGGTATTCCATTAACCATCATCGGCTATGTCATGATGCTCGTATTTGCACTTACATACTGGCATTGGATTGGAATTGCTTAAGTCTAAATATTCTAAATAGACCAAACACTCTAAATAATTCTATTATTTTAAATTAAATATACTATAAGAGGCTCTGTCTTATAACAGAGCCTCTTGATTTTTATATAAGTTTCAATATAAAACGTCTATATTCTTTTCAATGTAAAGCTTTCACAAACAATTATTTATTCTAATTCCTTACCTTTAAGTTCCGGAATCAAGAATACGGTTGCCAATATATCGATTACATAGATAATCGCCAAGAATGCAATTGCCACTTGGTAGGAATATAGTGAGATAATCATACCTACTACCATTGGGCTAAAGCCACCTACGGCACGACCAATGTTAAATAACACGTTTTGAGCCGTTGCACGAGCACTTGTTGGATAGGCTTCTGCCATTAAGGCACCATACCCACCCATCATACCATTTACAGAGGCCCCTAGAATAGCGCCGGCAAATAGCATAGCTGTTGGATCAGATAGTTGAGAGTAAATCAAAATAGATGCTACAGCACATACTTGGAACAAGATAAATGTTGGTTTACGGCCAATTTTATCAGCCAATCGTCCGAATAACCAAATGCCGACCATCATACCACATACAGTTACGGCAGTCCACAGACCCGATTTTGTAAGGGAAAACCCTAATTGCTTACTCAAGAAGTTAGGCAACCAGATCATAATACCGTAGTAACCAAAGTTTTGAACAGATGTTAAGATAGCAACACCTATAGAGGTCTTTGTAGTTCTTACATCTTTTACTAATAGCTTGAATGAATTCGTATGGGAATGTTCCTTAATTTCTTTATTTTGAACAAAGATTTCTGGTTCATGTAATTTCGCACGGAAGATCCAGGCCACAAAGGCAGGGATAATGCCAACCAGGAACATACCACGCCAGCCAATATAAGGAAGTAATACGGGGGTTAACAATGCTGCGGCCAATACGCCTAACTGCCAACCGATGGCAACATAGCTTGTTGCCTTTGCACGGTGTTGTGCCGGCCAAGCTTCAGCTGCTAAGGCCATACCAATACCGAATTCACCGCCTAAACCAATGCCGGCAATTGTCCGATATATGAGAAGATCCCAATAGCCTTGTGCCAAAGCGCATAAACCAGTAAATATAGCAAATAATACAATAGTCCATGTCAACACACGAACACGACCAAACTTATCTGACAAGGTACCAAAGATAAAGCCACCGATTACGGCACCTACCAAGGTCCACGTCACAAGAGAACCCGCTTGACCTGTGGTCAAGCCTAAGTCCCCTGAAATCAAGGTTAGCATAAAGCCGAGAATCAAGAGATCAAACCCATCCATGGCATAACCTATAGATGAACCAATAACAGCTTTCCAACCGTATGAATTTACTTCTTTCATAGTCATTTCCTTTCGCTACTCACAGGTAACAATTAAAGAGAATATAATAATAAAATCCCCCTCATATAATCTCACCACTAATAAATTATACAGACTAATTATAATTGTGCAAGATGTGAGGGGGATTTTTATCAATATAAATAGCTAGACAGTAGATAATTAATTACGTTCTTTAATTTCAATCTTAATAGAATTAAAGAATTCTTCGAATGGTACAGAACCTAATTCATCACCACCGTGTTTACGAACGTTAACTGTGCCTTCTTCAACTTCTTTATCACCCACAACAAGCATGTAAGGAACTTTTGCCATTTGTGCTTGGCGGATTTTATAGCCGATTTTTTCACTGCGATCGTCTACTTCTACGCGTACATAGTCTTGGTGCATTTGTTTTGCCAATTCCTTAGCATATTCAACATGTTTTTCAGAGATAGGCAAGATTTTAACTTGTACAGGAGCCATCCATGTTGGGAATGCGCCTGCATAGTGTTCAGTTAAGATACCGATGAAACGTTCCATAGAGCCGAAGCATGCACGGTGAATCATGATAGGACGATGTTTTTGACCATCTTCACCAATGTATTCAATTTGGAAACGTTCAGGCAAGTTCATATCCAATTGGATAGTACCACATTGCCATGTACGACCTAAGGAGTCTTCGATATGGTAGTCAAGTTTAGGACCGTAGAATGCACCATCACCAGGGTTGATTACGTATGGAATACCTTTCGCTTCGATAGCATTACGCAATGCTTCTGTCGCTGCTTCCCAAATTGCGTCATCACCCATTGCATTATCAGGTTTAGTGGACAGTTCTACATGATATTTCAAGCCGAATTGACTATAGATACGGTCGAACAATTCGATAACTTTCATCAACTCAGTTTGCATTTGATCTGGCAACATGAATACATGAGCATCGTCTTGTGTGAACGCACGTACACGGAATAAGCCGTGTAAAGCACCGGACAATTCATGACGATGTACTAAACCAAGTTCAGCATAACGCAATGGGAAGTCACGGTAGGAGTGCATTTCGTTTTGGTAAACCAAAATACCACCTGGGCAGTTCATAGGTTTAATTGCATATTCTTCATCGTCGATGATTGTAGTATACATATTTTCACGGTAATGATCCCAGTGACCAGAAGTTTCCCACAAATGTTTACTCAAGATGATAGGTGTACGAATTTCTTCATAGTCAAAATCATGGTGAACTTCACGCCAGAAGTTTTCTAATTCGTTGCGAAGAGCCATACCTTTTGGTAAGAAAAATGGGAAGCCAGGACCTTCTTCTTTGATAACGAACAAGCCAAGTTCTTTTCCAAGTTTACGATGGTCCCGTTTAGCTGCTTCTTCAAGCATATGAAGGTATGCGTCAAGTTCTTCTTTCTTTTCAAATGCTGTACCGTAAATACGTTGCAACATTTTATTTTTTTCATCGCCGCGCCAGTATGCACCTGCAATGCTTTGTAATTTAAAAGCTTTTACCTTACCAGTGGATGCTACGTGAGGTCCTGCGCAAAGATCGATGAAATCGCCTTGAGAGTAGCAAGAGATTACAGCATCTTCAGGAAGATCTTGAATCAATTCTACCTTGTAGTCTTCGTTTTTAGATTTGAAGAACTCGATAGCTTCTTGACGAGGCATAACGGATTTAGTAATCGGTAAATTTTCTTTTACGATGCGGCTCATTTCCTTTTCAATTTTACCTAAATCTTCAGGAGTCAAAGTATGTTCCATATCGATATCATAGTAGAAACCTTTGTCGATAGCGGGTCCAATAGCCAATTTAGCTTCAGGCCATAAACGTTTGACAGCTTGAGCCAAGATATGAGAAGCTGTGTGGCGCAATGTATGTTTACCACCATCTTCTTCGAATGTTAAGAATGCTACTTCAGAACCATCTACAAGTTCTTCGCGAAGGTCTGTTAATTCGCCATTTACGTTTGCAGCTAGTACTTTTTTAGCCAAGCTGTTAGATAGTTGTTTTACTGCTTCCCCAAGAGTAGTGCCAGCAGCGTATTCCTTCGCACTACCATCAGGTAAAATGATTTTTACATCTGCCATTTTTCTTTCCTCCAATTTATAAACTAGGATAGCTTTGATTTTTCACTGTCCCCAATATGCTCACATACCACACAATACATATACAGTGAGTAAATATCTTGAAGAAATTGGGTAATAAAAAAAGACCTTCTATCCCTACAAACAAGGGACGAAGATCATTCGCGGTTCCACCCTAGTTAACTACCTATACGAATATATGTGTATAGTTAATTCACTTCATTAAGCCCGATAACGGTGGCGGCCGTACTTGCCTACTTAGGTTCGACAAATCAGTTTAAAGGGGGTAATTCTAATATATGTGTAAGGCATTTCCAGCATCTGCCTCTCTCTGGTACACAGGGATAAAAGAATCATGTCCTTTGCATCACTTTTACTAGATTATAATATCATAGAGAATTAAAAAATTCAATACAGTTTAACTGTAAATTTCTTGAAAACTATAAATTGTAATTTTTTAAATCCATAAATTGTAAATCTTCTCTTCATTTATATTGATACATTTATATTTTAAAGAAAACGGCCCGCGAATGATATGCTCCCCTTTACTAGACAACCAGTGAAGGCGGAACATATCAGAATCTCGAGCCATTTTATACACATTATTTGTAAATTAGCGTTTGAAGTTTGTAGACAACATAGCGCCAATTACTTTTTCCAATTTGCTAGTGGAAAGGTCTGGGCCTTTGTAAAGTGTTAAGAGCACGTCATTAGAGTTATCTTGTTTAGATACCATCATAACACCGCTACCGCGAGCACCGTTATCATCGTAATCTTTTGCTACAATAACAAGGTTCAAATAATGATCCTTCATGTATGTATACACCTTGCTTGTGCGTGCAGAAGAACCAATCATTTTTGCCATATTCATACCACGGTTAAATACGATTGCATTTGCATTATGAGGATTTGCCGCTAATTGTTGCTTCTCTTCTTCATTTAGAGGCATGAGATTTACCATGAGGGAGTCACCCATCTTGCCGCGGAACATGGCTGGCATCGTTTCGCGCACGTCATCAGGAATACCTGTGTCAGCAGTCAATTTCAATTCCTTAGGAACGGTCATGTATAAAATGCCCTTGCTATTGCGTCCCACCTCTGTCGTACTGAGGTCTACAGCGCTAAGCATAATGGAATCTTTAATGGTCGCTACTTGATTAGCCAACGGTTTTTCAGGAACGCCACGGCTCGCCAATTGTACATCGCCAGATTTAGTTTTCTTCAATGTTTCCACATTCCAGCTTGCGCCTTTTTTATCTGCATCGCTAGCTTCTGTGAAAGCATTCGCCCCGTCTTTTGTGCCTACATATACATACGTTTGAGCTGGGATGATTGTATCTGGTGCGCCAGATTTATTGAATGCCGCACCGTATACTACATTAGGAATCACAGTAGAGCCAATTTGTAAATTGTTGTTAGTTTGGCTTTCCACATCAAAATTGATATTCCCTGTGAAAGTCATATCAGGACCGTGGTTGATAACAACCACATCTCCTGCTTGAGGAATGATTACAGGACCAACAGGACCCGCCATAGCTACACCTGCCATCGATACTCCAAGGCAAGCTGTTAATAATGCGCGTTTCAAAATAGATTGTTTCATAGATATACTCTCATTTCTCTATAATTTGTATACATTTGATGTAATTGTAAATCTAGTATAGTCATAAAATTCCCTCATACGATTTACAATCAAAATTATACTTAACCTTCTATAGTGACATAGTCGGATAAGCTACTCAATACTTCAAGCGCCAAGAGCCTTGTAGATGGTGTGCAGCGCAACATACACCGCCCACTCGTATCTACCGAGGTCATAACACCTAAATATTCATAGCCTTCAATGATGCGATTGATGAAATTCGTATGCTTAGGATCAATGTGAAAGTACACATACGCTTCTTCTCCAGAGGTTGCTAAATCGGGTACATCTGGAAATGCACCGATTGATTTACTCGGCTCTAAGGCTGTACCGCTCATAAACTATTCATCTTCTTTAGGTTTGCACTCGCGACGCATCATGGAGTAAGGTTCAAGAGGTGTATCCATGTAAATGCGTACTTTCATTTGTGCATGCGGTGCTACATCGATAGGATTACCATCTTCATCTGTCATTTTTTCGATAACAGTTTCAACGAGTTCCCCTTTTGGTTGGCAGAATTCTACCTTATCGCCCACCTTGAAGTTATTACGTTGTTCAAGATCAACGTATTTTTCTTCTTCGTTATAACCCATAACTAAACCGATGAAGTCATGGCTTTGAGTATTCGTAGATTTACCATAGTTTTGAGCCGTTTCATCAGGGCGACCTTCAGCAAAGCCGTCTGTATAAGGGCGATGGGAAATCTTTTCTAATTCTGCAATCCATTCTGGACGAACGTACCAATCTTTACCTTCTTTAAGGTATGTATCAATCGCTGTGCGATATACTTTTGCCACTGTGGCACAGTAGTGAACGGATTTCATGCGACCTTCGATTTTAAGGCTATCAATACCAGCTTCATATAGATCCGGAATGCGGTGAATTAAACACAAGTCTTTAGAGTTAAAGATATATGTGCCATGTTCATCTTCTTCGATTGGGTAATATTCACCAGGTCGATTAGATTCCACAAGAGAATATTTCCATCGACAAGATTGAGAACATTGACCACGGTTCGCATCGCGATTACCTGTCATATAGTTAGACAATAAGCAGCGACCAGAGTAAGAAATACACATAGAACCATGTACGAAGGACTCAATTTCAATATCTACATGATCCTTCATTTCTTTAAGGTCTGCTAAGGATACTTCGCGAGCCGCTACAACACGTGTGGCACCAAGTTCTTTCCACATCTGAACTGTATGCCAATTCGTAGTAGACGCTTGTGTACTTACGTGAAGCTCTAAACCTGGAGCCACGCGCTTAGCAAGGCTAAAAATCCCCATGTCTGCAACGATGATAGCATCAACACCGATGCTTTCAAGGAATTTCAAATAGTCTTCTAAACCTTCGAAGTCCTCGTTGTGAGGGATGATATTACATGTAACATGAATCTTTTTACCATGTGCATGTACAAATTCTACAGCTTCCTTTAATTCCTCGTCGGAGAAATTAGAGTTTCCTGCGCGCAAGCCAAAGCGTTTACCTGCGCAATATACGGCATCCGCACCATAGCGGATAGCCATTTTAAGCTTGTCCATATTACCTGCAGGACAAAGCAATTCCATAAAATGTTCTGCCATTATTTGTTGTGCCCTTTCCACACACTCACACTCATACCATCACCCATTGGGTAAATAGTAGTGTTAAACAATTCTTTATTTTCAACATATGTTAAGTATTCTTGTAACCGTTTTACGATAGTTTTGAACCGTTTTGGTGGTTCCTTATCGCCCCTTACATAGCCTCTAAAGAGTACATTATCTGCAAGAATGACGCCCCCTTCTTTCACATGTGGCAAAATAAGTTCAAGTTGTTTTAAATATTGCCCCTTTGGACCATCTAAAAACACTAGATCATATTCGCCTGTGAGTTCCGTTAAGACTTGAGATGCATCGCCTTTCAGCAATGTAATGTTATCGGCATAATCGGATTGGTTAATATAGTATTTCGCCATTTCGTGACGCACATCATCCAGTTCAATGGATGTAATATGCCCCTCTTCCTCGTCGAGTAGCGGAGCCATCAACAAAGCGGAGTAACCAATGGCGGTGCCCACCTCTAACACAGAGGTGGGCCGGTACAAACCTATTAATTCTTCAAATAGATGAACCTCAGATTCTCGTAAAATCGGCACATCATTAATCATCGCGTAAATACGCTGTTCATTTAAAATATCATTTAATGTCATGAAAGTAGATTAAATCTCCTACATTATCTATTGTTAGTACCACTAGGAACTACCAACGTAGAGCGTTCAGCAGGATTTGCAGGTTCTACCTGAATTTGTGGTACTTGTTGTGCATTAGGAATCACATTTTGCATCGATTCAGGTACAGGTGTCGTCGTTGGTACATACGTATTGGTATTTGTATTATTTCCATAGGATGGAGCAGCCGGCGTGACTTGCGTCGATGATTGATTTTGTGTTGAACCTGGTACAGGATCTGGAATCTCAGCTGCTGGAACTGTAGTCGGTGTGTATTTATAACTAGGTTCTACGTCAACATATTGAGAATCTGCTTCCACCGCTTCTGCAGAACTATAATTATAATTAGGCTCTGTAGTCGCTACTGCTACGTCATAGTTAGGGCCAGCTTGTGCAGCTACTTCAGTATTAGCAGAAGAATTTTTTACTGTGTCAGCACCATAAATTTTATTAACCGCTGCTAAATGTTCTTCGTAAGATTTAGAGAAGTGATTATGCCCCTCTTTATCTGCTACGAAGTATAAATAATCTGTATTTTCAGAATGTAAAACTGCATCTAAAGCTTTTTTACCAGGATTTGCAATTGGACCTGGTGGTAAACCTTTAGATACATATGTATTATATGGGCTTTGCAATTGTGTATCCCCAATCGTTACATTTTCCTTTGCATAACCAAGTACATAGGAAATAGTCGCATCAGATTGCAATGGAATACCATGAGCTAGACGCTTTTTGAATACCCCTGCAATAGTTGGCCGATCTGCATCAAATAAAGACTCTCGTTCAACAATAGACGCTAAGGTTACAAAATCATGAATACTCATATGTTGAGCTTGAATTTGTTTCTTCACAGCTGGTGTAAGGTAACGATTCATTTCGTCAGCCATCATTTGAATAACATCACGAGGCGTAGCACCTACGGGGATTTCATACGTACTTGGGAACAAGAAGCCTTCTACAGGATATGTAGCAGGTTTTGTACCTTTCATATAAGGGTATGGTACATAGGTCTTAGCTTCAGCTAAGAAGTCCTTCGCCTTCATGATTTGATTCTTTTCAAGAACGATAGCAATATCACCAACTGTATATCCTTCTGGAATTGTAACACGAATAGATTCTACATGACCTTCTTGTAACAAAGAAATGAGTTCGCGCACAGTTACTTTATTAGGTATTTGATAATGGCCAGTTTGAAGCTTATCATTGGTGCCACTCAAGTATAACCAGAGCTTAAAGCCCTGAGTTGAGCGAATAAGCCCTCTTTCAAAAAGCATATCTGCAATTTCAGTACCCGTTTGACCTTTTTCAATAACGACTACTTGTGTTCCATCATCTTGAGCAAAGGTATTCGGTACAAAGTACAATGCACCAAGGCCTCCACCAATAATTAATATACCTACAATAACTAGGATCAAAATATATCTTAAGGCTTTTCTCACGTTGTTGAGTTCCTTTCTGTAACATAACAGTATATCAATTCATTATACCATAAACTCTATATTTCCCCTATATAAAAGGGCAATGATTCCGCTTATTCCATTTTATGCAATATATTAATTTTATGTATTTGTTATGCCCTTAGCATGAATGAAGTCTCTGCTTTTTACAACAATGATAATGTATAACAAAATAAAAATAGCGCATTGTCCACTGACAACACGCTAAATTTATGCTAAAAACGATTATTCGTCTTCATCCATGTCTTCATACAGTTTTACTAGAGTTTCAAAGTTTTCATCTTCTTCATCCAAAGGTACGTATTCTTCTACGCCTTCTTCATTTGTTTCGATGCGAGCCAAGATCATGTACGTGTCATCTTGACCTTCATGATCGGCATCTTCATCTTGTACATGTACAAGAACGGCATACTCTTGACCTTCATGGCTCAAGATAACATCTTCTGTAAAGTATTGTTTATTACCATGTTCGTCTTCGAATTCCAAATAATACACTTCACCTTCAAAATTTTGGTCAACCATTGGAAACCCTCCTTAAGGAAAAATACTTATTTATTAAACTGCAAGCGATCTAGATATCCTTGCAAAATTACAACCGCTGCCATTTTATCGATAACGGATTTACGCTTTTTACGGCTCACGTCAGCTGCGATGAGTTGACGTTCAGCCATAACAGTAGATAACCGCTCATCCCAATATGTAACAGGTAAATCGATGACTTCCTTCATTTTTGCAACGAATTCTTCGGTCTTTTCAGCCCGTTCACCTTTTGTACCATTCATATTTTTCGGCATACCTACCACAAGTTCATGTACTTCATATTCAGAAATGAGTTCTTGTAAGCGATTAAAGTCTTTTTCCAGAGATGTTCTACGAATGGTTTCAATACCTTGTGCTGTCATGAGCAGTGCATCGCTACAGGCAATACCAATAGTACGGCTGCCTACATCTAATGACATAATTCTCATTATAATTGTTTAGCCTTTGCGTATTCTTTCAACAATTCTTCAATCAAGTCATCACGCTCTAAACGGCGGATATCGGAACGCGCATTATTATAACTTGTTATATACGCAGGATCTCCAGAGATTAGATACCCTAAGATTTGATTAATTGGATTGTAACCTTTTTCTTGAATAGATTGATAAACGCGAGTGAGCACCTCTTCAGCGGTCATCGGTTCATCGTCTACTTTACGGAATAACATGGTTTCATCTGAAACGTTCATCGTATCCCTCCTTTTTATTACATCGGCAGATTTCACCATACAAGTGAAATCTCACCTACTATTATACTTGAATTAAAGCTACAAAGTCAGTAACTTTTTATGCATTATAAAAAATTTCTATAACAGATACAAGTATAATTATAAAATTATATGCCTATTGTAACATAGATTTTAAGGCTTCACCACCAGCTTTTAATGCTTCCATTAATTTAGCTGGCTCTTTGCCACCTGCTTGTGCCATATCCGGACGGCCACCGCCATTACCTCCAGCTACTTGAGCTGCTGCTTTAACAATATTACCTGCTTTTGCACCTTTAGCAACGACATCTTTAGATACTTTACATACAAAGTTTACCTTATCATCACCCATAGCAGCGCCTACAAGAACCACACCAGAGCCATTCAATTTATCAAGGCCCATATCAGCTAAATCACGCAATTCATCGATGGAGGACGCCTTTACAGCTGCGGCAACAAATTCAACATCACCTATCACAACTTTACCAGCAACGATGTCAGCTGCACCCGCTGCAGAAACTTCTTTACGAATTTGTTCTAATTCTTTTGCTGTGTCTTTAGCTTCTGTCAACACTTGGTGTAAGCGTTCTTCTATTTGAGGTGCTTTAGTTTTAAGCTCGCTTGCCATGCGTTCAATAGTCAAACGATCTTGTTTTGCTGCATCGAGAGCTGCACGACCTGTAATCGCTTCAATACGACGTACACCAGAACCGATACCAGCTTCAGATGTTAAACGGAAGGAACTAATGAAAGCTGTGTTGCCTACATGAGAACCACCACATAATTCAACGGAGAAGCCAGGAACCTCTACAACGCGAACTACATCGCCATATTTATCACCAAAGAGTGCCATCGCACCTTTCGCTTTTGCTTCGTCCATGGACATTTCAGCGATAGCTAGGTCCGTAGCTTTTAAAATTTCTTCGTTTACAAGTGCTTCAATTTGATCAAGTTCCTCTTGTGTTACAGGGGAAAAATGAGTGAAGTCAAAACGTAAATAATCAGGAGTTACTAGAGAACCAGCTTGGTTAACATGCTCGCCAAGAACCTTTTTCAATGCTGCATGTAACAAGTGTGTTGCTGTATGGTTACGGGCCATTGCTGCGCGACGATTTGTATCCACTTCAAGCGTTACATCGTCACCTTCAGAGATAGAACCTTCTATAACAGTACCGATATGATATACAGTGCCTTCTGGTAAACGTTTTGTATTATGAACCTCTACCTTACCCATTGGGCCTACGATAAAGCCTGTATCACCTAATTGACCGCCCCCTTCAGCATGGAAAGGAGTAGTGCGTACAATAACAGTAATTTCATCGCCGTCAGCTGCTGTTTGTAAGCGTTCAGAACCTTTACCAAGCATCAATACGGAGGATGCAGTTTCTGCTTCATCTTCAACAAGTTCTTCATCTTTCAAGAATGTAATGTCTGGTGTTGCTACCTTCGCATCTTCTTTTACACGAGCTTCACGAGCGCGTTCGCGTTGTTCTTTCATAGCAGCTTCAAAACCTTCGTGGTCGATTGTAAAGCCGCGTTCAGAAGCTATTTCCTCTGTTAATTCCCAAGGGAATCCATATGTATCATATAGTTTAAATACTTCTGTACCAGGAACAACAGTTGCTTTTTCAGCAGCTAATGTATCAATTAAAGAGTTTAACAACTCAAGACCTTGTTCCAATGTTTGGTTGAAGCGTTCTTCTTCGTTTTGTACAACACGTTTAACGAAATCTTGTTTCTCAGCGATGGATTTAATACCAGGGCCAAGAATGTCTACGACTACATCAATAAGAGGTGTTAAGAAGATACCTTCGATACCAAGTAAACGTCCATGACGTACAGCACGGCGTAAAATACGACGCAATACGTAGCCGCGACCTTCATTAGACGGTAACACACCATCGGAAATCAATGCTGTGACAGCACGAGCATGGTCAGCAATAACCTTCAAAGAAACATCTGTATTTGGATCTTCATTGTATTTTACACCAGCCCGTTTTGCAGTAGCTTCAATAATAGGGAAAATCAAATCAGTTTCAAAATTTGTTTTACAACCTTGTAATACGGAAGCCAATCGTTCAAGACCGGCGCCTGTATCAATATTTTTGTGTTGTAATGGTTCATAAGACCCATCTGGCATTTTATTGAATTGTGTAAATACTAAGTTCCAGATTTCAAGATAGCGATCGCAGTCACAACCTGGTGCACAATTAGGGTCATCACAACCATGTTCAGGACCTTGGTCGAAGAAGATTTCACTGTCAGGACCACATGGGCCTTCACCAATTTCCCAGAAGTTATCTTCGAGGCGTGTAATATGGCTTTCCTCTACACCACAATCATTATGCCATGTATCATACGCTTCTTGATCATCTGGATATACAGTAACATATAATCTATTTTTATCGAGTTTAATAACTTCAGTTAAGAACTCCCACGCCCAGTGAATCGCTTCTTTTTTGAAGTAATCACCGAAGGAGAAGTTACCAAGCATTTCAAAGAATGTATGGTGACGAGCTGTGCGGCCTACATTTTCAAGGTCACCAGTACGCATACATTTTTGGCTTGTTGTAATACGATGACAAGGAGGTACCAATTTACCTGTAAAGAAAGGCTTTAATGGCGCCATACCTGCCCCGATCAATAACAAAGACGGATCGTTTTCTGGTATAAGAGAAAAACTATCTAATTTTAAATGTCCTTTACTTTCAAAAAACTGCAAGTATGCTTGACGCAGTTCATTACCCTTCATGTGTATATTCCTCCTAAAATTATTTACTCTTCATTATAACTCAAAAATGATATAAAATCTATTAAAAACATTGAGATTATGCGGAATTTACGCACTTTCACACCAATTCAAGTAAACCGTAAAAAATATAATTTTAAATCCATATTTTTTACAATAAAAGTAAAGGTCAAATTTAGTCAACGCTAGTTAAATCATAAATAATAAACATAAAAAGAGGTTATACAAATCAACAAAACAAAATTGATTCGTATAGCCTCTTTTATAGCTAGTTATTAAATTAGCGTACAACGCGTTTTGCGCCGATGTAACGTTCACCCCAATAGCCAGTATCAAGATCTGCTACTGCAACACCACGACTGGAAGTGGCGCTAATGAACTTGCCATCGCCAATATAAATGCCAGAGTGAGATGGACCTGGTTCATATGTTTCGAAGAATACCAAATCCCCTGCTTTCAAGTTCGCACGAGAAACTTCAACACCTACGTTATACTGTTCATCTGCCAAACGTGGTAAGGAAATACCTTGTTTTTCAAATACATATTTAACATAACCAGAGCAGTCAAAGCCACTTGGAGTAGTACCGCCAAATACATATGGTACACCGCGGTATTTGTCAGCTTCTGCCAAGATTGCGTGAATACTGCTAGGTGTTTCATTTTTCGTAATATTGTTTAATTTAACGTTCTTGCCATTAATGGATTGACCAGCGATACGACGGGATGTCGCGTTGCTGTTTGTAAAAGCGGATTTCGTTGCTACTGCTTTAGTCGCTGCATTTTGAGTCAATACTGCCTTCGTAGAACGAGGAGCACCCATCAATGCGTTATACGTAGCAGGGCCTACGATACCATCCACTGGAAGGCCACGATCTTGTTGGAACAAACGAACTGCCCACTTCGTTTCCTTACCATATACACCATTTTTATCTGTAGCATTATAGCCGTGTTTAATTAGTTGTTGTTGAACCGCTGTAACACTTTTGCCCTTATCACCATATTGTAATGTTGTTGCGCCAACCATGGCTGTTGTGGCACACACAAAAGTTAATGTTAATGCCGTTATTTTAACCTTACTATATTTTGACTTCATATGCTTCCTTTCCAAAAAACTTTTAAAGTAAGTTATTTATTCAAAATATACTAACCGTCTATTTATTTGCATTCACAAATACAGCTAGTCTTCTTTGCTTTTGTTAGTATAAGCCTCTGGTGCCATAAAAACATCTGCACTACTTGGTCCGAGTAACGGAGCCTCTTCATGCTCTTCAAAATTTATAGCTGACTTAACCCAATACAAAGGCCGTTGCTTCACCTCTTCAAAAATACGACCTACATACTCGCCAATAATTCCCAGTCCGACGAGTTGAATTCCCCCAATAAACAAGATTGATACGCCCAAGGTTGTCCATCCATTCAAAGCTTGTCCTGTAAGATATACATACAAAAGATGTAAGATGAGCAAAAAGCTCATTCCACCACAAAGTACACCTACATACAAGGCGGCCCGTAAAGGCACCCTTGAAAAAGCGGTTACACCATCGAGAGCAAATCGAATCATTTTACGCACACTAAACTTTGAGACACCTGCAAATCGAGGTGGTGCCACAAAGTGCAACTCTGCTTGTCTATACCCTAAGGCACCGACAATACCGCGCAAAAATCGACCATGTTCTCTGAATCGTTTCAACGTGCCCAATGCTTTACTATTCATGAGGCGGAAATCGGACCCACCTTCAACAATAGGAACATCGGCCATTTTGTTCATTAGTTTGTAATAATACTTAGATGTGAAAGATTTAGCCCAACTAGCGTCATCAGTTGAATCGCGTATGGTACGCACCACATCATACCCTGATTCCCATAATCGAACTAGTTCAGGAATCAATGCCGGTGGATGCTGCATATCACCGTCCATTGTAATGACTGCATCACCATGAGCATAATCAAGCCCACATGTAAGTGCCGTTTGATGCCCAAAGTTACGAGCTAGCAATAACACTTTAACATGTTTATCATTGAATGCAATTTCACGTAGTATCATAGCTGACGAATCACTAGATCCATCATCTACGAAGATTAGTTCATAATCATACGTGAGACCTGACATAACATCAGTTACAGCTTTATAAAAGTTCGCTATATTTTCCTCTTCGTTATATACAGGCACTACAATAGAAAGTAACATAAATCCTCCAAAGTATTTTACTCACATATTTTATGTTAATTAGTAAATTAAGGCAAATGCTAAAGGTTAACAATAGGACTGATAGAGTTTATAAAGCCAGTAAACAAGCTACTTCTCTATAAAATACCAATAAAACCCTTCATTTATCCTTTATATAAGTACAGTAAATCAATATTATATTAATTTATTTATCAAGCTACTTAATAAAGCAATTTATAAAAAATATTTATTTTAGTAATATAGAAATAAATTTGATTATTTCTGGCTCTATTAACTATTAATCAAAAATTTATATGAATTTTTATCATAAAATTATCAAAAACGCCTAATTTCATCTATCTTTCATGAAAAAGAGACCCGTTAAGGGTCTCCTTTACTATAATCCAGCAGCATCAATCCAAGATTGTAAATCTTCCTCCGCCAGTTCCATATCTTCTATATAAGCACCAGCTACAACTGGATATTTAGCGACCTCTACTGTATGTAAAATGGAATCATCGCGACCATTTTTATAAGTCCCAATCCAGATTCCAGAAAATTGTGATTCATACCATTCTACAGGTTGATCAGTTTCATTAAAGTTAATCGTAATATGACCGCGTCCAAGTGTTTCTAATACTTCAACTTGTTCTTCCTCTGTTAAACCTGTTTTTTCAATATAAATCGAATATGTCTCACCATTTTCACGCAAATTCTTTAGAGCCAAACGCAACTCATTTAAAACGGCGCGAACATTACCATAATTTTCAATCATAAATACTCCTATACAGAAACTATCTTTACATTCTATAAGCTATCTATACATTATATGAAATTTCCACTTTATGCTTTAGGCTCAACTGTTACGCCCCATTCTCGTAGGACATGCAAAATACGTTTTTTAACCTCAGGCAAGGCACATTGTACCGGCTCGCTAGGTTCAAAACCAATTTCCAATGATTCCGGTTCTACACCAATAACCACTGCATCTTCTAATGGATCGTCTTGAATAGCACGGATGCGTAAAATATCTTGCATTCCTACTTCATGTACAGAAATATGTTCCGTAAAATATTGTTCCAATTCCTTATGAGGAAATTCATATATAGTTCCTGGAGCATCTCCACCATTAATAGCGTCTACAAGAAGAATTTTCTTCATACCACGCATATACGTGAGTAATTCCATCCCCATAGTGCCACCATCAATAATGGAAATTGCAGGTGTAAATGTGAAAGATTCTTTCAATTCTTTTACTACATGAACACCTAATCCCTCATCGGTAAGCAAAATATTACCGACTCCAAGTAGGACAATTTCATTATCTCCATCATCATAAAGGCTGTTTAAATCAATACGCGGACCCTCTGAGTCCGCGTATTGTTTCAAGCCACTGATGATATCAGTACTTGTATTAGTCATTTTCTTGTAATTCTCTTTCTCTAGGATCATTAGGATCACTTGGACGATATGTAGTACCAGATGGTTTATCAATACGTTCCCCACGACGGCGTTTACCATTGAGATCTTCAATATCAATTGGGTCATGAGCGTAATATTTCATACCCGAAACCATAGCAGATACTTCGCCGGATTCCTCCATAACGTCTTCTCGGAATGCCATATACACATGAACAATAGTAAAGAACAAGAATCCCCACGCAATGTAGTGATGGATAACATGGACTTTATATTCACCACCAAATAATGTAATCACTGGTGCAAATAAAGTTCCTAGAATACCATTAGGATTAACCATCGAATACATTGCAAAACCCGTTAAGATTTCAAAGAAGAACATAATGTATACCATCATATACGCAGTTCTAGCTAAGGAATTACGAAGCCAATGATGTTCATGTTTTTGAGGAATCATTAAATAGTGCAATGTTGTTTCTTTAAGACCGTACCAATACCGTTTTTGACGGAATTTAGGTAATAATCTATCCCCTCGGTTCCAAAGAGCGCCTGCAAAACGGAAGATAAAGGAGAATGTTAAGATAACACCTGCAATGAAATGAATACGCCGCATAGTTTCCATAGAGAACCAGCCATCAATAGCAAAAGTTGGTTCAGGGTTACCCGTAATCGCAGCAAAGCCTGGATCACCAATATATAGTCCTGTCCAGAATAAAGCCGTTACACTAAGCACCATAGTCCAGTGGAATATGCGCAGCCATAGACTAAATACGACATACGCCTTTTTGTCAGTATGTATTAACATAAGCCCACCACCCTTTATTTACACAATGCATCTGTATTGACGGAAACAATTTTTTCGCCTTTTTTATTGTATAAATGGGTTGCACATGCAAGGCATGGATCAAAGGAGTGAATTACCTTCAAAATTTCAAGTGGTTTATCTGCAATTTTTACATGTGTATCAATCATGGAATCTTCATAGGCACCATGTTCATTAGCTGCAGTTTTAGGGCACGCATTCCATGTAGATGGTACGATACATTGATAGTTTGCAGAACGACCATCTTTAATATGTATCCAATGCCCCAAACCACCACGAGGCGCATCTACAAGGCCAACACCTTTAGCATCTTTATCCCATGTGTTTGGCTCAAATTTAGTCATATCCGCTACTGTAGTATCACCATTTTTGATATTAGATACAAGTTTGTTAAAGAAATATTGGCTAATATTTGCCGCTACTTGTGCATCAAGGCCACGACATGCCGTACGTCCCACCATAGTAGTCATCCATACATGAGCTGGTACACCCAATACTTGTGATACTGTATCTATTTGACGAACAATCATAGATTCAGCCCAAGTTGGATCTTTGATAATGCCTTGTTTTACCTTTGTATACACAACAATATATTTTGCTAATGGACCAACTTCTGCAGTTTTACCTTTGAAAGTTGGAGATTTAATCCAAGAGTATTTTTTATCTTCATCAAGGAATTCCCATTTTTCTTTTGTACCAGATTTAGGACCTGTAAATTTAGGATCAGTAACACCTTCAATAGGATGAAGTGTTTTTGTTCCATCTGGATATGTAAACCAGGAATGATCAACCTCTTCACTAAGGTATTGAGGATCCATGAAATCTTTACCTTCTAATGGGATAAATGTTGCTTTATCTACACCTAACGCAAAGTTTTCAACAACGCCATTGGAATGAACAATACATTTCTTATGATAGTCACCATTAGAAATACCGGTGTACGTATCATCAGGATAATCGCCATAGGACATAACGCGTTTCTTCGCAAGGCCACCACCATCGATCATACCTTTTTCTACATATATTTTACCGATAGCTAATAGATCTGGCACGTAGAAATTATCAACTAAGTCTTTAGTCAATGCAATAGATTGCTCTACAGCAGCAAGGCGTTGTGTATTGATAGGTGCATTCATATCATTCATAGAAATAGAGCATGGCATGCCACCTACAATATAATGAGGATGAGGGTTTTTGCCACCAAATACAACGTGAGGAATTACGATATCCCGTTGACGGTCAAGAATATTCAAGTAATGGGATACAGCCATCAAATGAACCTCTGGGGGCAACAAATTATAATCAGGATGATCCCACCATTGCGCAGAGAAAATACCTAATTGACCAGATTCAACTATTTTCTTAACCTTTTGTTGTACAGCCGTAAAGTATGCTGTAGTAGCCTTAGGAAACTCTTTAGGATAAGCAGAGTCTTTGGATGCTGTTTCAGCAGGTGCTAAACCGCTTACATTATATGTTGCTAATATATCATTTTGTAATTGTGCGGTTTTAGCAGGGTCGGCACTAAGAGCTGCTACCGGGCTAACCCAGTCAAGGGCATGTAAATGATAGAAATGCACGATATGATCATGCACATCAAGACTACTATGCATAATATTACGTATATAGTTTGCATTTTTAGGAATTGTAATACCAAGCGCATCTTCAACAGCTCTTAACGAAGCCAATGCATGTGTTGTAGTACATACACCACAAATACGTTGTACGAACGCCCAAAGGTCACGAGGATCGCGGTCTTTAGCAACAAGTTCGATACCGCGCCAAGCAGTACCAGAAGACAATGCATCCTCTACTTTACCACTCGCTTCATCAACTTTTATTTCAACCCGTAAATGACCTTCAATACGGGAAATCGGATCTACTACTACGCGTTTCATTAGTGACCTCCTCCATTATTATGTTTCTTTTCATCCCATAAGCCTTGTTCTTTTAAGCGTTTTTCTTCTTTCATATCAAGAATTTTATTACGCGTAAGAGTTGCAGCACCATGAACGATAACTGCTGCAGTGGCACCAACAGCAGCTACTGTACCGATTGTATCAGCAGTTGTGATGGTATTAGCCAATGGAATATCTGGTAAACGTTTGTAGAATACGTCATTATCCCAGAAGCCCTTTTCAGAGCAACCAATACAACCGTGACCGGATTGAATTGGATAGGATAAACCATTCCACCAACGTAAGTTACCACAAGAATTATATGTTTGAGGTCCACGACAACCTACTTTATACAAACACCAACCAGATTTGGATGCATCATCGTCGAATTTTTCAACAAAGAGTCCAGAGTCAAAGAAGGCACGACGGTAGCATGTGTCGTGAATGCGATTGCCATAAAATTGTTTAGGACGGCCTTGAGAATCAAGAGGTGGAATTTGACCGAATAATGCATAGTGCATGATTACGCCAGTCATAACCTCTGGAATTGGAGGACAACCAGGGACCTTAATAATTGGCTTGCCAGATACAACGGAAGATACAGAAACTGTATTTGTTGGATTTGGTTTTGCCGCCTGTATACCGCCCCAAGAAGCACAAGAACCATATTCTATGATTGCTGCAGCTCCTTTAGCTGCTTCTAATAGAGATTCTTTAAACGTACGTCCACCTACTGTGCAATAAACACCATCTTCATCAAGTGGTACGCCACCTTCAACAGCCAAGATATATTTACCGGCTTTTTCTTTGATGATTTTTTCTAAATGTTCCTCTAATGGTGCACCAGACGCTGCCGCCAACGTATCATCATATTCTAAAGAGATCATGTTTAAAATAACATCAGAAGTAAAGGGAGAGGATGAACGGATAAAAGATTCACTACAACCAGTACATTCATGACCATGCAACCAAATCACTGTAGGTAATTCAGTTGTTTCGGCAGCCTTAACAACGGTGTCTAACATCGTTGGAGGTAGTCCTAAAATAGCAGTGAGTGCTACACAGGATTTCATAAATGTTCGTCGACTCAAACGGCGTTCTTGGAAGAGTGTCCACAAACTATTTATACGATTCTTCATGGAATATAGCCTCCTTACAACAACTTTGCGCAATATAATTATATTACTTAATAAACTACAACGTTTATGACGGAAATCATTTTATTAGCGTCCTCTATCACTTTGAAGAAGTTCAACCAACATGATGACAATCATATTTTTACTATTTTATTATATCACTTAACATTTTTGAAAACTATGAAATTTAACAAAAAAGCTGTATATAAGAAATTAACTTTCCTTATATACAGCCTCATGTTATTCATTTCCTAAGAATTCCTAGTTATTAATTAATCAGATAACTTCCTTTATTAGAGACTCAAGCATATCTGCTTTTTTATAGCCCACAAGGGAATCGAGCATTTTGCCATCGCGGAAGAATACTAAGGATGGAATACCATCAACATCTTCTTTTAACAAAATACCGCGAAGATTTTTATCTTCTGCATTAACACTAAAGAATTCTACTTGACCTTTTAAACGCTCTGCTACGTCTTCAATCTCTGGGCGCATAACAGTGCAAGGTTCGCACCAACCAGCCCAAAAATCAACAATAGCTAAACCTTTAGCGCCAAGCACTTTCTCATCAAATTCTTGTACACTAGTAATTGCTGTAATTGCCATGAAGTTCTCCTAACAAAGATCTACAATCTTATATACTATCAATTATATGTTAAATATAGAAGCAAGCAATCAATAAGCCGAGTTCTGTTCCGCTTGCGCGGTGACGATTATCTTTCTAGGCGTACAGTCGCCTGCACGCTCGAGCGACACAACCCGGAAGGTAGGCGGGACCACCCTTAACCCTTCCCTATTCGGTCTTGCTCCGGATGGGGTTTACCGAGCCAGCCTGTTACCAGACTGCTGGTGAGCTCTTACCTCACCTTTCCACCCTTACCACTTACGTGGCGGTTTCCTTTTCTATGGCACTTTCCCTAAGGTTACCCTCGCCAGACGTTATCTGGCATCCTGCCCTATGGAGCTCGGACTTTCCTCGAGTCTTATAGACTCGCAACCGTCTTTCATACTTGCTTCAATTCAGTTTATCATAGCTAACAATTTGTTGCAAGAAAATGCATCATTACACAAAGAAGAAATCATTTTGTTCTGTGAAAGCTTTCACAGGAACAGTAAGCCCTGCAGAGATTAAATAGTCACGTAAACCATGTGCCACTATAGACTCAGTTCCAAAATGCCCCGCATCAACTACGAGTAAGCCTAATTCCTTAGCCATTTGCGCCTCATGATACTTCACATCACCTGTAATATAGGCATCTACATGTAACCGGGCAGCATCCTTAATAAATTCTGCACCTGCACCAGAGCATAGAGCAATGGATTGAATCGCTTTCGGCACAATACCAGCAAAACGAATGTTAGCATCAGGCAACGCTTCTTGTACCCATTCACGGAAAGAATCTAAGTTTAATGCATTAGGCAAGCGACCTACCCGTCCTAGATATTGAGTTGAACTAGTAGGCTCGACTATATTCAAAACCTCATAAGCAACTTCTTCATATGGATGAGCAGCTTTCATAGCCGCTACGACTTTGCTTAAATACGTACCATCAACGATAGCATTCACTTGTACCTCAGGAACCACTGTCAAAGCGCCAGCTGCCCCAATGACAGGATGAGAATCTTCATTACCAACAAAGCGTCCTTCCCCATGGATACTGAAACTGCAATGCTCGTAATTACCAATTCGGCCTGCCCCTGCATCGCCCATCGCCAAACGAACCGCATCAGCCGAGCTTTCAGGTACAAAGGTGGTCACCTTATAAAGCGCCTCTTCACCAGTTTTAATGAAGCCCTTAATATCAATAAGTCCCAATTGCTTCGCCAACATATCATTGAGACCGCCTGGAGCGATATCAAGATTTGTATGAGCACTATATACGGCAATCTTATGTTGAATCAGCTTATTAATCGTACGCCCTTGAGCAGTATCACATGATATCTGTTTCAACCCTTTAAAGATTAATGGGTGGTGGCTAACAATTAAATTACAATTTTGTTCAGTAGCATATTCTACGGTTTCTTCTGTTACGTCTAACGTAGTCACTACACCTGTAACAACTACATTCCGATCGCCCACCATTAAACCTACATTATCCCAAGACTCTGCATACGAATGCGGTGCTAATTGCTCCATCAAGGTAATAACTTGTTGAACCGTTATCATACAACTCACTTCTTTCTATTTATTCTCTAAAAGATTACGAAGAAAATTAACTTCCCGCTCTAAATCCTGATATTTATCAGTATGATTTAATTTCTCTGTCATATCATCTAATGCACATTGTCGTTGATATATTAAATACTCTATATATTTCATCCAAAGTGGTGGTCTATCTTGTTCCAATAAAGCCCCTACAGACCACAACAAGGAGTCTTCCGGTAACGATTGATAAATATCTACATATTCAGTCATACCTGTATAAGCTTCCACGCAGTCATTGCGCACAGCTAAAAATGCTGTATAGAGCTTACCAGCATCTTCTACGATGATTTCTAGAACGATAACATATCCCTTTTGAACCATATATTGACGTAATTCTTTTTGTCCATTCTGTGGTTGGAGTACATAAAACTCTAATGGTTCTGGGCCTGCATCTACAATATCCCGCATTAAAAAGCCACCCATACCACAACAAATGGCGCCGTTCAACTCGCCCTTTTCTGTCACTTTAAGACCATCGCCTAAACGACAATCTACTTTATCGGCTAGTCCACAAGACTCAACATATGATCTTGCAGACTCTAACGGACCTTTATGTACATCACCGGCAATGACATATTCAGAGCGTTGACGGTTGATGAGCTCTACCGCTAAATAGCCATGATCGGTGCCAATATCTGCAATGGCATGAGCCTTAGGTACGATTGAGAATACCGCTTCTAGGCGGTCCATCATAGGTCTAGGTTCCATAACTTCCTCTACTATTACTAATTATATATTACTAACTATTCATTCTTAATTCTTAATTATTTATTCTTAATTATTTTTTGCTTATTTTATGCTTATTTATTTGCATATTTGTTCTCGTTTATTTATTTCTAAACATAATACTATTCAAAAATAAGCTTTGTTAAGTTACAAAAATAAATGATTTACATATAAAAATAACCGCCCTTGAATTCTCAAGGACGGTAGATGTCAACATAATGGTGGGCCCACCTGGGTTCGAACCAGGGACCGACCGGTTATGAGCCGGTTGCTCTACCCCTGAGCTATAGGCCCTCAGTTAGTTTCTAGCTTATTAATTATACCGAATAGACTGTCATTTAGTCAAGGCAACTCAATCGCTAAGACTATTTCATTAGCATAAAACGGTGAATCATATGATCTTCGTTAAATACGCCTTTAGTAGTTAGTGTAGTCGTTTGGCTATCTGTAGATTTAATGCCTCGTGCACTCATGCAGCTGTGAGACGATGTAATGTGCACAATAACATCATCAGACCCTGTTGCTAAAGATATTACTTCTGCAATATCTTCACCAATTTTTTCTTGCAATTGTAAACGCTTGCAGCACATTTCAGCTATGCGGGGAATCTTAGATAAACCTATGACACGACCTTTTGGAATGTACCCAATACTGATACTCATATCATACATCAATGCCATATGATGTTCACAATGAGAGAAGCAAGTAATATCCTTTACTACTACCATTTGATTTGTATCTACAGCGAAGGTCTTACCATACATGTCTGCAATCTCAGCATTTGTATACTGAATGCCTTCATATACCTCTTCCATCATTTGAGCCACCCGTTTCGGTGTTTCTAACAAACCGTCCCGATTAGGATCCTCACCTAATGCTTCTAACAACTGATATATAAGCGATTCTATTTTTTTTGTATCCATATTTACCCCTTTATATCAAGATTTCATCAGACCTCATATCATACCATAGAAAAGATACTGATACTACACAGCCTAACAATACTATACACCCTTTGCATCTGGATTCCAGACAAATTTATGGATTTGCAGTTGGAATCGTACATTCTGCAAATTATATGTTTTCATATAATCGATAATCGATGCCGCCTCAATCTGTCCCCATACAGGCGATACATATATTTGAGCCACTGTAGGATATTTACTAATTATGCGACGCATACAATCCAAATCTTCTGGAGAACCAACGACAAACTTAATCAAATCATGTTCTGTAGCCACCTTGAATATATCTATATTCATAGACTCTTCGGCTAAAGAGGACGGCGTTTTATAATCGTAGGTAAACCACACATTATCTCTATGAAAGCTCGGTATAATCGTGCCATTTGTTTCAATATTGAAATCATAAGGACTATTATTAGGCCTCTCTCGTTTATCTACATCTTTATCTACATCATTAATACGAGTTAAATCACTTTGACTTGATGGACTGTCTTGTATCTTTAAAGCCTTCCGACGATTTAATTCATCAATTAACTCTACAACAGCAGCTTCTTGTAATAGAGGCTCCCCACCAGTAATAGTAATGCGATGATTGCCTAAGCTTTCAATAACATCAGCCACCTCAGCTACAGTCATCTCTGTGAAAACACTATCAATGCCGTAGCTATAAGTCGTGTCGCAATAGGAACAGCGAATATTGCAATCATGAAGGCGTAAAAATGTAGTCAGCAAGCCTTGCCGACTACCTTCCCCATCAATAGAGGCAAAAATCTCAATCACGTTCATAAATAGCTGTGTTCCCTTCAGATTCTTGAACCTCTACTTTAAAGCATTTTGGGCCCAATTCATCAGCGATCCATTTTGCCATATTCTCCGCAGTGGGATTAATGTCGCCTAGTACATCGTTGATATGGCGATGATCCAAGCGACCATGAATTTTTTCTTTAATAATCGTAAAGTCGATGACCATCCCGTTATGATCTAACTCTTCAGAACGAGCATGAACTGTAATAATCCAGTTATGCCCATGAAGATTTTGACATTTACTCGGATAATCTAGTTGTAATTGATGAGATGCACTCACCTCTAACCGTTTAGTAACTGTAAACATTATATCTCCTATCCATCACATAAGCTTTCAACTTATATCTATTACATAAGACTTATCGCTATTACATGAGACCCTTCTCTACTACATAAGTCTTATCATAAAATGCTTTTTATTGTAAGATATTACCATTTTTTATTATAACACAAAAGGGTTGTAATACAGTGCTATACAACACTGCATTACAACCCTTAAGAGTTTCAAAATATTATAAGAAGTCTTTGATTTTATCACGTTTACCGCGGTTGCGCAATTTAGTAAGCGCTTTACCTTCAATCTGACGAATACGTTCACGTGTAACATTGAAATGTTGACCAACTTCTTCCAATGTACGAGGCTTACCATCCTTCAAACCAAAACGTAAAATCAATACTTGTTGCTCACGATCAGTTAAACATGTAAATACATCTTCAATCTGCTCTTGCAATAAAATATAGCTAGCTGCATCGTCTGGAGCAATTGCATCTTGGTCCTCGATGAAGTCCCCTAAATGGGAATCTTCCTCTTCACCAATCGGAGTTTCCAAGGATACTGGCTCTTGGGCGATTTTTTGAATTTCACGCACCCGCTCTACAGTAATCCCCATACCTTCAGCAATTTCTTCTGGCAATGGCTCACGACCCTTGTCTTGTAACAATTGTCTAGAAATACGAATCAATTTATTAATTGTTTCTACCATATGTACAGGAATACGAATCGTACGAGCTTGGTCTGCAATAGCACGCGTAATTGCTTGACGAATCCACCATGTAGCATACGTAGAAAATTTATAACCTTTAGTATAATCGAATTTATCTACCGCTTTAATCAGACCTAAGTTACCTTCTTGGATTAGATCCAAGAACAACATTCCGCGACCCACATAACGTTTTGCGATACTTACAACTAGTCGCAAGTTAGCATCTACCAATTTTTTCTTTGCCTTTTTGCTAAGTTGAATATCTTTATATGTAGCATCCTCTTGAGCACCAGCTTCAATTTGCTTAGCTAATACGATTTCTTCATCAGCTGAAAGCAATGGCACTCGACCAATCTCTTTTAGGTACATTCGTACAGGGTCATCGATATTAACACCAGAATCAACACTTAAATCGATAGCAATTTTTTTCTCGCTAGAAACTTCGTCTTCATCTTCATCCGTTTCAATTGTATGATTATCTGTATCATCAGCATCGATATCTGCCACAATCTCAACATTCAATTTACCCAAAGTCGTATAAATATCATCTAATTGTTCCGCAGTAATTTCCGTCTGCTCATGAAGAGCATCTGAAATCTCGGATTGTGTCAACACACCGCTCTTACGGCCTTTTTCAAGAAGTTGCTCAACAATCTCCTCTATTTGACTTTTTTGTACTTTCTTAGCCACAGCGCTCTCCTTTTTAACCATTAATGATTTACTTAGACCATTCTCTAATTAAATTCTGTATTTCCTGACACTTATGTAATTCGCTAATAAACGTCGAATCTCCTGCTCGTTTTAATTGATCCGCCATAATCGAATGCGCTTTATACTGTTCACGCAATGAATGGAGCCTTATCTTGCGGATTAATGCAGGCACTTGTACCTTATATTCATCGTCACTCATGACGACCAACCTAGAGTAAATATCGTATTCTTGAGAAGATAAAACAGACTGAATTGCAGTTTCATCTAGACGACCTTCGGACTTATACAAGGTGAATAGCTTTTCTATTATACCTCGATATTCAATTTTTTCAAAGTCCTCTAATGGCAAATAGCTCATCATATGTTGTAATACTTCGCCATCTGTGAAAGCTAAGGACAATAATTTTTCCGCATCTCCTCTTGGTAAATCCTGTGTTGGTAAAGGTGTCGATGCCGTATCCACTAATTCAATTTGTCCTTTTTTCACATAATCTCTAAAGTATCTAAAAATAGTACTATTATCAAGCCATAATGGCAATGCCAATGTTTTTAAAGCATCATCTCTCTGTGTTTGACTATCTATATTTGCAATATATGGGAAAACATCTGCCATAACAGCCTGCTTACCTTCTGTATCATTTGTATCGTGTTTAATTAAAGACTCACTTAATAGATAATCAAGAGGCTTAACAGCTTTAGCAACTAACTCCTTAAATGCCTGTCCCCCATGATTACGCACATAATCATCTGGATCTTTGCCGTCTGGCATGGCAAGGACACGCACCTTAAAATCCGTATTTTGCAATAATTCAATAGCTCTAGCAGCCGCCTGACGACCAGCACCATCCATATCATAAGCTAACACGATTTCTTCAGCCTGCCTCATCAAGATATGTCCATGATCTCTTGTATAAGCAGTCCCCAACGATGCGACTACATTAGTAACACCATGATTATGAGCAGATATAACATCCATATAGCCTTCTACAAGAATAGCTTGTTTTTCCTCACGAATAGATTTATAAGCCTTATCAAAAGCAAATAGAAGTTTACCTTTTTCAAAGATTGATGACTCTGGAGAGTTTAAATATTTTGGTGTACTATCATCCATAACACGCCCACCAAAAGCAACGACTCGCCCTTTACCATCCATAATGGGGAACATGATTCTATTTCTGAAGAAGTCATAAAATTGACCCTTTTGATTCTTTCGGACAAGATTCAACTCCAAGAGAATGGAATCATCAATGCCACGCTCATGAAAGGCACGATATAACTTATCCCAACCATCAGGGGCAAAACCAAGCTTAAATGTTTCTATGGTCTCTTGTGTGAGCCCTCGCTTTTTCAAATAATCTAATCCCACCTTACCAATAGACGTTTGAGTGAGACAGTTATGGAAAAAGGTAGCCGCTAAATCAGAAGCTTCATACAATTTTTTGCGCCTTTCATCTCTAGCTCTTTGTTCAGGTGAAAGTTTCGCCTCTGGCAATGGAATATTAGCTCGATTAGCTAGCCGCTCTAGGGCTTCTACAAAGGTTAAATGCTCTAATTCCATAAGAAATTTAATAGCATTTCCTGATGCATGGCACCCAAAGCAATAATAAAAACCCTTTTCAGGGGCTACACTAAAGGATGGCGTTTTTTCATTATGAAATGGACAACAACCCCAATAGTTCTTGCCGCGTTTCTTTAAGGCTACATGCTCGGATACAACTGACACGATATCATTAGCATCTTTGATTTGTTCAATCAACTCATTTTCAAAATATCGGCTCATAGCCAACGCCTCCTTCCCCATATATATATTAATTCTATATACAAATAAAAAATCCTCTATTTGTAAAGCATTTTAATCAATTAAATTATTAAAAAAGTATAAATAACTTGATACGAATCATAGGAATCATCATCTACAACGCAATGTAAATGATGATTCCTATACGCCGTATATAGCAATATATAATTACCGAAACTTTGATAACAATAGGCTGCAATGAAAACATTGCAGCCTATACTTATCGCTTATAGCATATTATTTTGCGTAATCCACAACGCGAGTTTCACGAATAATTACGACCTTAATTTGGCCTGGATATTCAAGTTCTGACTCGATGCGTTTTACGATATTCCGAACAAGTAATGTAGACTCAGCTTCATCAATCTTATCCGGTTTTACTACAACGCGAATCTCACGACCGGCTTGAATAGCAAAACATTTTTCAACGCCTTCGAAGGATTCAGCGATTTCTTCCAATTTAGATAAACGTTTTAAGTAGTTTTCTAATGTTTCTCGACGTGCTCCTGGACGGGCAGCGGAGATAGCATCAGCGGCAGCTACTAATACAGCTTCTACGGTTTGGAACTCTTCATCACCATGATGAGCACCAATACAGTTAATTACTGCTGCACTTTCACGATATTTACGAGCCACATCAACACCGATTTGAACATGAGAACCTTCAAGTTCACGGTCTAATGCTTTACCAATATCATGAATCAAACCACCTCGTTTAGCCAAAGTTACATCACAGCCTAGTTCAGCTGCCATTAAACCTGCTAAATGAGATACTTCAATGGAATGTTTCAATACGTTTTGACCATAACTAGTACGATATTTCAAACGGCCTAAAATCTTAACAATTTCAGGATGTAAGCCATGAACATCAGCTTCAAATGTCGCTTGTTCACCAGCCTCTTTAATAGTTTGGTCCACCTCTTTACGAGCTTTACCAACCATTTCTTCAATACGAGCTGGATGGATACGACCATCTACAATCAATTTTTCCAGCGCAATACGAGCCACTTCACGACGAATTGGATCGAAGCCGGAAAGAATAACTGCTTCTGGTGTGTCATCGATAATCAAATCAATACCTGTTAATGTTTCGAGTGCACGAATGTTACGGCCCTCACGACCGATAATGCGCCCCTTCATTTCATCATTAGGCAATGCCACTACGGATACGGTAGTTTCCGCTACATGGTCAGCTGCACAACGTTGGATAGCAGAGGAGATAATTTCTTTCGCTTTTTTCTCCGCTTCATCCTTAGCTTGCTGCTCCATTTCCTTAACCATAATCGCCGTTTCATGACGGATTTCTTGTTCCACATTCGTTAACAAGATATTTTTTGCTTCTTCGAACGTCATGCCAGAAATACGTTCCAATTCTGCCATTTGTTTTTCATACAAAGCTTCTACCTTTTCACGGCTTTGGGCTAAGTCAGCTTCTTTGCGATGTAAAGCTTCCTCTTTGTGCTCAATATTGTCTAATTTTTTATCCAAAGATTCTTCTTTTTGAAGAATACGACGTTCCATACGTTGAAGTTCAGAACGACGATCTTTATTTTCTCGTTCTACATCAGAACGGAGCTTATGAATTTCTTCTTTCGCTTCTAATAAAGCTTCTTTCTTTTTAGACTCAGCTGTGCGTTCACCATTTGCAATGATGCGAGCAGCCTCTTGTTCAGCTTGATTCAGTTTTCCTTCAGCAATATTTTTTCTTAAAAAATAGCCTACCCCTAGTCCAATCAGTACCATTACCACTGCAATTAGACTATACTCTAAAATTTCTTTCACCTCCTTTTTATTTCTCAAAATTGAGCTTTCATGCTCCTTTTTATGCCCTTTATGCATTAAATTATCAATTAGCCATATCATCATATAAATAAATAAGGCTATTATTAATTTTAGACTTCAAAGCCCTTTCTGTCAAGATTTTACAAGCCTACCAAGGCCTCTCAAAAAGCAGAATTTATTCATAAAAATCATTGCATACAACTTGAATTGTGCTTGTTGAGAACCCCCTGTATTTGAGAAAACTAAAAACTTTTACCCGAGGAGTCTTCTCTTCATTGAGAATAGATCCAAATTTTTTTTCTACCACCCGATAAGCAGCTTTTACCTCATCATAAGCAGAAATTTCTTGAGGAATCGCAAGTCCTCGAAGTTTCATTTTTTGCTTAATCATATAAGCACCGTATTTCTGTTCTTTCATCAAATAGGCTAATACCTGCTCAGATAAACGTTCATCATTAATGTAATCATAATCTCTAAGGCGCTCAAGGACCCTCTCAATGATAGGGTCCTCGAATTGTTTACGTCTCATTTTTTGCGTCAGCTCATAAGAACTAAGGAAGCGCTGAGCTAGGAAGCGATACGCTTGATCCATAGCAGCTTGCATCGTTTCGTCACTCATGATTATACTTCTTCAGTTACTTCTTCACCAATTACATCGATTTCTTCAGTGCCAACAGCCAATGTATCACGAATAATGCGATCGATTTCATCAGCTATTTGTGGATTCTCTAACAAGTATTGTTTAGCCGCTTCCTTACCTTGCCCCATACGTTCCCCATTATAGGAGTACCAAGCACCAGATTTATTAATAATTTCCATATTTGTACCAATATCAATAAGTGTGCCAGTTTTAGAGATACCTTCACCATACATCAAATCAAATTCAGCTGTCTTAAATGGAGGTGCCACCTTATTTTTAACAACTTTAACTTTTGTGCGCGCACCAACATTCTCATTATTTGCTTTAATCAATTCCCCTTTACGAACATCAAGGCGCACAGAGGAATAGAATTTCAACGCACGACCACCAGTTGTTGTTTCAGGATTACCGAACATAACACCTACTTTTTCACGCAATTGGTTAATGAAGATAACAACTGTTTTGGATTTACTGATGATACCAGTCAATTTACGCAACGCTTTACTCATCAAACGAGCTTGTAAACCTACATGAGCGTCACCCATTTCACCATCAATTTCCGCTTTAGGCACCAAAGCCGCTACGGAGTCAACTACAACGATATCTACTGCACCACTGCGAACAAGAGCTTCCGTAATCTCAAGAGCTTGTTCTCCATTATCTGGTTGAGAAATCAACAAATTATTGATATCTACCCCCAAGTTGCGAGCATATACAGGATCCATCGCATGCTCCGCATCAATAAATGCTGCAATGCCACCTTGTTTTTGAGCTTCTGCTACAGCATGAAGAGCTACTGTTGTTTTACCAGAAGATTCTGGACCGTAGATTTCAATTACACGACCACGAGGGAAGCCACCTACACCAACAGCGATATCGATAGCAAGAGAACCAGAGGAAATCACCTCTACATTCATGCGATCTGCCGCTTCGCCAAGACGCATAATAGCACCTTTACCAAAATCTTTTTCAATTTGTTTTAACGCGTTATCCAACGCTGCTTGTCTGCCATCTACAGCCATTATTTTATTTCCCCTTTTCTGTTATATAAGTATAAACATAGTATAGTGCTAGCTCTGCTGCACTTTGTCTAATATCTTCTCGATTGCCAATTAAATTAGCTCTATGGGCCACTGTGCCATGTGGACCAGTAACACCAAACCATACAAGACCAACAGGCTTTTCTCGAGTACCACCTCCAGGACCAGCTATGCCTGTCGTAGAAACGGCATATGTTGTTTGTCCAACAGTTCGTGCCCCCTCTGCCATAGCCTTAGCCACTTGTTCACTAACAGCGCCATATGTATCTAACATATCTTGTGGTACACCTAAAACACGATGTTTCACATCATTACTATACGAAATAACACCACCCATATAGTACTCACTACTACCACTGACATTAGTCAGTAATTTACCAACCAATCCTGATGTACATGATTCAGCAGTACTAATAGTACTATGTTCCTCTAACAAGGTTCGACCTAATGTTTCCTCCATAGAAATTGTTAAGTTGCGCCCTATGCGAGAGCCTAAGCGTTCTCGTATGATTGCATCCCAAGGATTAAGCAGGTCTTGTGCCGCTTCTAATGTTTCAGCCTTAGCAGTGATGCGAACCTCAATGTAGCCCTTTTTAATGAGCAAAGCTATGGTCGGATTAGATTGCTTCTTAATTAGATCCATCAAGGTACTTTCTAAATCAATTTCACGAATATCATATACGCCATAACGATAGGATGTAACAATACCTTGAGAACCAAATCGGCCATTTAAATAAGGAACTACGCTCTCTTGGAACATGCCCTTCATTTCTCCAGGAGGTCCAGGTAAAAGTATGTACGTAGTGTCGCCATCTTCAACGACGACACCTGGAGCAACTCCAACAGGGTTATATAATACTTTCGCCCCTTCTGGTAATTGTGCTTCTCGCCGACTCGCATCGGGTATAGTACGGTTTACACTTTTAAAAAACCTTTCAAGCTCGTTCATGGCCTCTTGATTAAACACAATAGGTCTGCCAATTGAATCGGCAAGTACATTACGTGTAATGTCGCCCTGCGTTGGTCCTAGCCCACCAGTACTAATAACGATATCAGCCCTTGTACTAGCGAGCTGAAAAACTTCAGCCATTCGTTTCGGATTATCACCTACCACCGATTGATGGGCAATGGTATATCCTAATTTATTTAACTCTTGTGCTAGCCAAGATACATTCGTATTTACTGTATCACCTAGCAATAATTCTGAACCTGTAGAAATAAGTTCTACAATCATCAGATCACCTCCACAATCGAATATATCGAACTGTGCATTATTCTACAACTGTAGCTACTACATCATAAGCAAAGCCTTGCTCTACTTGTACCTTAAGAATATCACCAGGTTGAATGTCTTCACCGCAGTCTTCAATGTACATATTACCATCTACATCAGGTGCTTGAGATTTCAATCGACCTTTTGCAAGCAATGTGTTATTCTCGCCTTCTTCGATTTCCTCTATCATCGCATAATCAATGGTACCTTCTAAATTGCGATTATTCTCTTCAGAGATAGCAGCTTGGATGGACATAAGAACGTGATAACGCTCTTCTTTGACCTCTTCTGGTATTTGGTCTTCACGAGCACCAGCTGGTGTACCATCTTCTTGAGAATACGTAAATACGCCCATATTATCGAATTTGATTTCTTTTACAAAGTCACAAAGTTCCTCAAATTGTTCATCTGTTTCACCAGGAAATCCAACGATGATAGAGGTGCGCAATGTAATATGAGTCGGTGCATTTCTAATCTTCTTAAGCAAGCGCTCAATATCATTGCGATCGTCTCGGCGATTCATTTGTTTCAAAATATCGTTATTAACATGTTGCAATGGAATATCTACATATTTACAAAGCTTTGGCTCATTAACAATAATATCTAACAATTCATCAGAGAAAAATGTCGGATATAGGTATAGCATGCGAATCCATTCTATGCCTTCTACAGTTGTTAATTCTTTTAACAATGTCGTCAATAATGGTTTACCAGCATTAAGGTCGATACCATAGCTCGTTGTATCTTGAGCGATAAGGACAACTTCCTTAACCCCGGTCGCAGCCAATCGTTCCACTTCAGCCTTAATAGACTCGATAGTACGACTGCGGAATGCACCGCGTACCTTAGGAATAATACAGAATGTACACCCGTTATTACAGCCTTCTGCAATTTTTACATATGCACTATAACGAGGTGTTGTTTGAATACGAGGCATGCGCTCATCATAGATATTCGTAATATTTTCCATGATACAACTGCGATTGCCGTGCTCAATAGCATCAACGGCTACCATAACTTGATCCCATGCACCGGTACCGATTAATGCATCAATTTCAGGAATTTCTTGGAATAATTCATCCTGATATTGTTGGCTAAGACAACCTGCTACGATAAGGCCCTTACAAGTACCATCCTCCTTATATTGGGCAACCTCAAGGATAGTATTTATAGACTCAGCCTTAGCTTTTTCAATAAAAGTACAGGTATTTACAACGATAAGATCTGCTTCGCTTAAGTCTTCTGTAATCGAATAGCCATTATCTCTCAATAAGCCTAACATTACCTCTGTATCTACTAAATTTTTAGCACAACCTAGGCTAACATATCCTAATTTTTTTCCCATTCTATATCCTTTCGTCACTAGATTCTTATTTATTTATTTCTTGGATTTATACAACTGACTTAGTCCTTACGGAATCGTACTTGACTAACCCAATGATTTAATAGTAACTTTTTACCTTCTAGAGTATAGCCACCATTCACAGGCCATAATACTAAATCATGCCCCATAGAATCTTTTGGCTCATCCATCTCAGGATTAGTAAATATATAAGTAAAATTCTTTTCTACCATATATTTCGCCGTTTTAGAAGATAGTAACCAATTAATAAACTCTACACTATCTGCTTTATGTTTTGAATTTTTTAAAACGGCAGCACCAGTCACATAATAAGACGTACCATCTTTAGGATAAATGATCTTAATTGGATACCCATGATGACTATATTGCGCCGCATCAGACAAGTTACCAATACCAATATTTGTCTCCCCTAGCGCAGTTAGGCGTATTGGAGTAGACAAAAATTTAGCATGTTGAACCACATGGGGCTTCAAACTATATAAGTATTCAAGAGCCTCTGGTTCCCCTTTATACTCTACCATATTATATAGCAAATTGGCCGCATTCTGAGATGCTACAAAATCGGTCATAACGATAGACCAATCACCTTGTTTTCCCAATGTATCCCATGTAGTAATATATTTACCAATGCCATTATGGAAGGTATCATTCTGAACAAATACGATGGGATCATACCAAATACCAACCCAATAGCCATTTGGATCCTTTAGATTATCACGTACCTCGTCAATACGTTCATTGACGATGGGCATATATTTACCTGCATTGGCACCAATTACGAGATTATCTTCAGAAGTTAGCACCAAATCACCAGAAGTATCAGCCACTATAGAAGCCGACCGTTGCGACATTTGTTCCTCTGTAAGAGGCATTACAGTGACTTTTACCTTTTGTTCCTCTTCATAACGCTCAGCAAGCATAGCTGTCAAAGTATTAGGTAAGTCCGTATAGACTATAATTTCACCACGAATAGGCTCTTTGGCCTGTTCTATTTGTTCTTGTTGGTAAAAGTTTATGCCATAGATCAACATTCCTACCACAAATAATGCTAAGATGCTCGGAGCAATCCATCGTTTCATATATGCCTCCCATAAGACATAAAGTATCTTAAAATGAGAGTAGCTAGAGCTACTCCCTACATGTAACGACCACCAAAACTTTTATTAGATGTACGAACTTTAGTCACATCTCTACTACGCCTTTTTCCAGTCTGGCATCGATTCCTAGATTCGCAACCTCGTTTGCCATTACGAGATTTACTAGATTGGCTAATACGCTTAGAATTTCCACCAATTGGTCGGGGTGGAATTAAACATTCTGGGCCAAAGCCAATTAAATCACGTCGATTGGCTTCTATGAGAGCCTCTTTAACAAGGTCATAGTTTTCAATATTTTTAAACTGCATCAATGCGCGCTGTTTTGCTTTATCTCTACCCTTTTTAGCAACATATACAGGTTTTCCATCTAGTGGATTAATGCCCGTATAATACATACAAGTAGAAAGGCTACCCGGCGTAGGAATAAAATCCTGTACTTGCTCTGGGTACATATGGTGATCTCGTAAAAATTCCGCTAATTCAATAGCATCCTCTAGGGCACAACCGGGATGAGAGCTCATAAAGTACGGAACTAAGTATTGTTTCTTACCAAGCTTTTTATTTGCCTCTTCAAACCAAGACTTAAAGGTTAGGAATTCTTCTTTACCAGCTTTCCCCATCATATTGGTAACCCGTTTAGATACATGTTCTGGAGCTACCTTTAGTTGCCCACTTACGTGAAACTCGCAAAGTTCCCGCACAAAATCTTTATTGTTATCGGCTAGTACATAGTCATAACGCAAACCAGAACGAACAAATACCTTTTTTACACCTTTTAGTTTACGTAATTTACGCAGTAAAGCAATATAGTCATCATGATTTGTATTCAAGTTTTCACAAGGTTCTGGAGCCGCACAAGTACGACCTTTACACGCACCATAGACAGCTTGTTTATCGCAAGCTAGATGGCGGAAATTTGCCGTAGGGCCCCCTACATCATGAATATACCCTTTAAAATTGTCCATCTTGATCATCATGTGAGCTTCTTCAATCAAAGACTCATGACTACGATTCTGAATGATACGCCCTTGGTGATTAGTAATAGCACAGAAAGAACAACTGCCAAAGCAACCTCGTTGGCTCACAAGGCTAAATTGAACTTCGCTTAATGCTGGCACACCACCCTTATCATCGTATTTAGGATGCCACTTTCGAGTATATGGCAAGTTATAGACACCGTCCATTTCCTCCTGTGTCAATGGCAAGGCAGGCGTGTTCTGAATGAGATATCTATCACCATGCTTTTGGACTACAATACGTCCATAGAACGGATCTTGTTCATCGTATTGAATGCGGAATGCATCGGCAAAATCCATCTTATCCGCCTTAATAGCTTCATACGATGGGCACTCTACATAGTCAATGGTTGGAATTTCCTTTGCCATGTAGCAAATGCCACGTATAGATGGCAAAGACTCTTTAAATCGACCCTGATCTAAGGCATCAGCTAGTTCAACGATTTGAAGTTCTCCCATGCCATAGACGAGTACATCGGCCTTAGAATCTACTAAGATGGATCGACGCACCGTATCTGACCAATAGTCATAATGACCAAAGCGACGCAAAGACGCTTCTATACCACCAATGATAAGAGGTACATCACTGTAAGCCTCCTTCATACGGTTAGCATATACCAAGGTAGCACGATCTGGACGATGACCTGACTCACCACCTGGAGAATAATCATCTTGACGGCGAACTTTCTTTGCTGCCGTAAATTTATTAAGCATTGAATCTAAATTCCCTGCCGTAACAAGGGATGCTAGACGTGGTTTACCTAGTTTTTTGAAAGCCTCTACATCATTCCAATCTGGTTGATCTATAATGCCTACACGATAACCTTTGGATTCCAAGTATCTACCGATAACTGCAGGCGCAAAGGATGGATGGTCCACATAAGCGTCCCCACTGATGAGAACGAAATCTAATTCAGCCCAACCACGTTCCTTCATATCCGAAGGTTCTGTTACTAAAAATCTATCCATTGATTGTGTAAATGCCTTTCTATCATGCCTAATCAGATACTAGAACAGGAATAACCATAGTAAAAATAATGCCATACAAACTAAAATAATCCCTAAAATAATGCGTTCTTGTACAATAGAGCGTTGACGTTTTCGTTGACGCGTTTCTAAGGACATACGCTTTTTAGATGTTTGGTATTCAACAAACTCACTTTGTACCAAATTAGGAGTTGCTTGAGCCTTCCGTCTTGTAACAGAACGTAAAGAAAAGGTATCTATGTCCCCTACTTGGCCCTGATATACTTTTACCAAGCGATCCCCATCAAGATCTAAGTAGTTACCATAGTTTCGAATAAAACCTTTTACGTAGACTTGACCAGGAATGATATCATAGTTGCCATCTTCGATAGCCTCTAAATAGGTTGTTTTAATGTGCAGCACTTGCTCCACATCTTTAAAGGTTAGATTACGTCTTACCCGTTCACGTCGTAATTCTTCGCCTAATTCAGCCATTTTCGTTCCTTTCTAAATCTACGTAATATTCATATAGTAATTAGCTAATTATTGCTCATCATTGGAATCGGAGAAATATCTAGCCTTAGCTTGTTCAGGGCTCATTAAAATTTCTCGAGCCTTACTGCCCATGCTAGGGCCAACGATTTTAAGGTCTTCCATTGTATCTACAAGACGTGCTGCACGGGTGTAACCTATACGGAAACGACGTTGCAACATCGATACGGAAGCTTGACCAGATTCCATAACGAGATTGACAGCTCGCTCTAATAATTCATCGCGGTAAACATCATTAGCATCAGAAGATTCTTTTTCAGCTTCCTTTTCCACTTCTTGAGTTACCGTATTATCATATTCTGGTTCTCGTTGAGCTTTCACAAACTCTACAAGTTTTTCTACCTCATCATCAGAAATGAAGGCTCCTTGTACACGAATAGGTTTATTTGCACCAATCGGAGCAAATAACATATCCCCTTTACCCAATAGTTTCTCTGCTCCTGCCATATCAAGAATGGTACGGGAGTCAATTTGAGAGCCTACAGCAAAGGAAATACGGCTTGGTACATTAGCCTTAATAGAACCGGTAATAACGTTAACAGATGGCCGTTGTGTCGCAAGAACCATATGAATACCTGCGGCACGAGCCATTTGTGCTAAACGACTAATAGATTCTTCAATATCATCAGGAGCCGTCATCATAAGGTCAGCTAACTCGTCGATAATCAACACGATTAGCGGCATTGCAGCCTTAGGATGAGCCTCATTATAGCTCTTAATATCACGTTTACCAGATGCAGCAAACGCCTTATAACGAGCCTCCATTTCACGAACGGCCCAACGCAATACAGCTGCTGCTTTTTTCATATCCGTTACAACTGGAGCCATCAAGTGCGGAATCCCATTGTAAATAGACAATTCAACCATCTTAGGGTCGATTAATAATAACTTAACCTCTTCCGGTTTGCGGCTAAAGAGAATACTAGAAATTAATGTATTTACACATACGGATTTACCAGAGCCAGTTGTACCAGCTACGAGCAAGTGAGGCATCTTCGCAAGGTCTGTAATAACAGGCTTCCCTGCAATATCCTTACCAAGACCGACAGGAATACCTCCACGAGCATCTTTAAAGTCACTGCAATCAAGTACATCGCGTAAATGAACGGCTTCTGTCGTTTTATTAGGGACCTCAATACCGATGGCAGATTTCCCTGGAATCGGAGCCTCCATACGAATATGTTGCGCTGCCAAATTGAGGGCAATATCGTCTGTTAAATTAACGATACGACTCACTTTCACGCCTGGTGCAGGTTCAATTTCATAACGTGTAACAGTTGGCCCTTGTGTAGCATTAACAACCTTTGCAGTAATACCAAAGTCACTCAATACATGTTCAAGCATCATCGCATTTTGTGCTACTTCTTCACCATTGTTTTGACTCCCCTTCCCTTTCGCCAAAATATCTAGGCTTGGGAAATGGTAAGGTCTATCATAGGACCGATGAATCTGTCCATCTTTAGATACAGCTACTTGCGCCGTATCTTCTGTAGTACTAATAATGGACGGTACTTGTAAACCCATACCTGCCATACCAGCTCCAGCACTTACAGAGCTTGCAGCTGCACCCGTTCCTGGCACAGCGGAGGCAATAGCACCGTGATTCGTTTCTAATGGGCCTATTGTTGTATTTTGATAAGAGAATTTTGGTTCTTCATCATCAGAATTTTCTACAGTTTCAACCTCATCTGAATACTCTTCATCTGGCGTATATGAATAGTCCTCATCTGGAACATATACATAATCATCACTCGTAGATCTATGCGTATCAGAGAATTGTTCAAAATCATCAGCTTCATAAGACTTCGTATCACCAGATGCTCCAGATATATTAGCCAATTGCTCAGCCGCACGATTACGTGCTTCTATCTCAGCCAATTCCTTCCAAGATGTAGGAGTTTTTTGTGACTCCATAGTAGTAACTGTATCTTCAATAGGATCAACATCTACAGCTGTAGTAGAGTCAAAGAGGTCTCTTCCTGTAGCAATGCCTTGTTTTTCCAATGCATCTAATGCTTGATCTGCCGCATCAGCAAAGCGTGTATCTTTTTCCCTGTTATAAGCTTTACGCTGTTCTGCCGCTTCTTTACGTTGTTCATTCCAATCTTCAAAGACTTCTTTTGCAACAGCAACCTTCTCAGCAGCTACCTCTTTTGCAACATCAAGGCCAACCTGTGTTTTGTCCGCGGCCTTCTGTAATCCACTGCGCAAAGACAAACGTGTCACCAGTAATCCAAAAGCTATGAGTAAGAATACATCAAGAATAATAGCCCCTAGGTTACCTAACAGGGTACGAAGGAATGTAGCAATTGCACCACCTACGAAACCACCTTGATTAGCTAGTTGTGTAGTAATGAGTTCCTGCCCCTCAGGAACGCGCCACAAGGGAACAAGAGCTAACAAAAATAGGAAAAACAAGGTCATTACAACCCCTCGTTTTGTAATGGAAATAAATGTATCCTTATATAATAATCTCCAACCTAACCAGAAAACGCATAAACAAGGAATAATACCCCCTAGGCCAAAGCCATAACGGAATATACCTGTTAAAATCTGTCCTACGAGGCCGAGTTCAAAGCCGAAAAATCCGAGAAAGGAAATCACAGCAAAGGCAATGACAATAAGGCCTTTCACTTCGCTGCGCAAAGAAAAGCTTTGCGACTTTGATTGCTGTTTTGTACTTGTTCGCTTACGGCGTGTGTTGCGTCTTTTGGTGGAAGTATTTTCTTCTGCCATAAATCTATACAAACCCCTTACTTATATAACATTACAGTAAATTAACTTATCATTATATTATAGCATATATCGTAATATTAAGTTAATTTTTACAACGTTTCTCCCAGTCGTGAAGTAACTGTTCCTCAGTCCCTCTCTTTATGCCCTTATAGTAGGTTGCATCAACTAGAGGCGTTGGTAAATACTGCTGTTTTACAAATCCATTAGGATAGTTGTGGGCATACTTATAAGCTTTCCCATGGCCTAATTTACTAGCCCCGCTATAGTGACTATCTTTCAAATGATCCGGTACTTGTCCACAATCCTTATGTCGCACATCAGATATCGCGGCATCAATAGCTACATAAGCAGAATTACTTTTAGGTGCGAGAGCAACATAGCACGCAGCCTCAGATAATATAATGCGCGCCTCCGGAAAACCTACCATATGAGCCGCTTGAGCTGCTGCATTTGCGAGTATGAGAGCTTGTGGATCCGCAAGACCTACATCCTCTGCTGCACAAATAACAATACGACGAGCAATGAAGTTAGGATCCTCTCCGGCTTCAATCATACGCGCTAAATAATGTACTGTTGCCTGCACATCGGAGCCACGCATACTTTTAATAAAAGCTGAAATTGTATCGTAATGACTATCACCTTTTTTATCGTATGTATATATGCGACGACCTACGACCTTTTCGAGAACTTCAATAGTAATCATCCCCTCATCAGGAACCATAGCTGCTGCTTGTTCAAGAATATTGAGAGCCATACGCCCATCGCCATTGACGAAAATCCCCACATCCTCCAGAACTTCATCGGTTACCTGTAGATGGCGTTTGCCAAGGCCTACCTCTTCATCGGTAATGGCGCGACGTAAAATTTGACCGATAGCCTTTGGTGTAAGTGCTTCTAATGTAATAAGACGCAAACGAGATAAAAGTGGTCTATTAACTTCAAAGAACGGATTCTCTGTAGTAGCGCCAATAAGAATGATAGTACCATCCTCTACACAGGGTAACAACACATCTTGTTGGCTTTTATTAAAGCGATGAATTTCATCGAGGAATAGAATTGTTCGTTGCTGTAAAGAACGAACCCGTTTTCGCGCGTCTTCAATGATAGTACGCAACTCACCAATACCAGCGTTAGTAGCATTCAGATTTACAAAATAACTATTGCTCACCTTAGCTATGATTCCGGCTAATGTAGTCTTACCCGTTCCACAAGGCCCATAAAAAAGCATAGATGGTATTGTATCCTTCTCTACCATAGCTCTCAAGAAAGTCCCCTTACCTACGGCCTTCTCTTGACCATATAAATGATCTAGTTTAGTAGGACGCATTCGTACAGGAAGCGGCTCGTATGTATTTGTAGGTGTCATATCAAACAAACTATCCATTCTATCACCTCAATTCTCACTCAGTTTAACTGTCGTATTTTCATATCTATAACTATTCAATCAAAAAACAATTACTTCCCCGTCATAAAAGCCTAATAACATCAGTAACTCGGTAACACTGATAATATTGGCAAGACATTTATAACGTTTATGACATTTAGGACTCTTAAGATTTTAAAAAATTTAAATTCTTACCAAAGATATATTTATAGTATATGATATTTAAGTCTATTTTTACACGCAAAAAAACCCCACCATGCCGTAATGTACCGCGTTTTGATCCTGCAAGGGCAGGTGGGTGTCCTCCTCATCCTGCAGTTGTCCCGTACGGGCGTAACGTTCAGACGAGAGTTCAGACTCCCAAAGTAAATGTGTTGGCTCAAAACTGCGATATCACACGCACATGGCAGGGATATCTTATACTTAAATAGTATCAGAAAGATTAGCAATTAACAAGTCTTGACATTTCGATTTTAATCAATTCTTGCCTATGTTTTTACACTAAAGATTGCTCTTGTTCTTCTTCTACATCTGGTTTAATATGCAACTCTTTTAATTGCTTTGGTTCTACTTCAGATGGAGCTTGGCTCATGATATCAGAAGCAGATTGAGTTTTAGGGAATGCAATTACGTCGCGGATAGATTGACGTTTTGCCATCAACATAACAAGACGATCTAGGCCAAATGCACAACCTGCATGAGGAGGTGCACCATATTGGAATGCATCAAGCATGAAGCCGAATTTGGATCTTGCTTCTTCAATGGACAAACCAATTGCTTTGAATACTTTTTCTTGTACGTCAGCTTGGTAGATACGCAAGGAACCGCCACCGATTTCTACGCCATTCAATACCATGTCGTAAGCAATCGCTTTTACATTACCAGGATCGGATTCTAATTTATCAAGATCCGCATGGCGTGGCATTGTGAATGGATGGTGCATTGCTACATAACGTTTTTCATCTTCGTTATATTCGAACATAGGGAAATCAGTTACCCATGTGAATGCCAATTTATCTTGGTCAATCATGTTCATACGACGTGCCATTTCAAGGCGTAATTCACCTAATGCACGTGCCACAGTTGCAGGTTTATCAGCAATCATCAATACGAGGTCGCCACCTTTAGCGCCCATTTTTTCACCGATATTGCGAATTGTATCTTCACCTAAGAACTTCATGATTTGAGACTTGATAGAACCATCTTCGTTGAAGCAAGCCCATGCAAGGCCTTTGGCGCCGTAACGATTTACATATTCAACAAGGTCGTCAAGTTCACGGCGAGGAATGCCAGCGTCACCAGGTACAACGATACCTTTAACTACACCACCATTGTCGATAACAGAACGGAATACTTTGAATTCTGTATCTTTTACAAGATCAGTTACATCAGTAAAGGCCATATCAAAACGAAGATCCGGCTTATCAGAGCCGTATTTATCCATTGCTTCGTCCCATGTAATACGAGGCATAGGCAAAGAAATTTCTTTACCTAATGCAGTTTTAAATACATGAGCAATCATCTCTTCAAGCAATGCATAAATATCTTCTTCATCAACGAAGGACATTTCTAAGTCGAGCTGAGTGAACTCAGGTTGACGGTCTGCGCGCAAATCTTCATCGCGGAAGCAACGAACGATTTGGAAATATTTTTCGTAACCAGCAACCATCAGGATTTGTTTGAAAATTTGTGGAGATTGTGGCAACGCATAGAATGTACCAGCATTTACACGGGACGGCACTAGATAGTCACGAGCGCCTTCTGGTGTAGATTTAGTAAGCATTGGCGTTTCAATTTCCAAGAAATCGCGGCTATCGAAGAAGTCGCGCATTGCTTTCGTTACTTTGTGACGCAAAATCAAGTTGCGTTGCATTTCAGGGCGGCGTAAGTCAAGGTAACGATATTTCAAGCGAATATTTTCATCTACATCGATATCATCTTGGATATAGAAAGGAGGAGTTTTAGCGGAGTTCAATACGCGCAACTCTTCACAGAACATTTCGTATGCACCTGTAGGAAGGTTTGGATTAATAGCAGCCTCATCACGTTTTGTAATCTTACCACGTACACAAAGCACATATTCATTACGAACATCCTCTGCTTTGTGGAACGATTCTACGTTATGATCTGGGGATGCCACTACTTGTACTACACCAGAACGATCGCGTAAATCCAAGAAAATCAAACCACCATGGTCACGACGGCGTTCAACCCATCCACATAATACGACCTCTTTACCTACCTCTTGTTCAGAGATGGTGCCACAACCGTGCGTACGGTGTAAGCCTTGCATTGTTTCCATTCTAATTGTCATCCTTTCCAGTCATAACATTACTAATTCGTATACTAGGAAATCTCTTCAATATATTTTCATATTCTTGTGTAAATTTTTCATCATTAATTATAGTCTTAATATCTTCAGCTACTATATTTAGAGAAACAGTCTTTTGTTCACTAGTATCCATGAATCGGATTATGGCTTCCCCACGAGCCAATTCATCATCACCCAATATAATAACATATTTCGCATTAATTTTGTTAGCGTATTTTAATTGTGCCTTCATACTCTTGCCCTGCCCGTCCATTTCAACGGTAATATATTCATCATGTAAGGCTTGGCAAATTTTGAAAGCCTCTACCTTAGCCGCATCACCAAGAGCGACTACGAATACAGATGGTTCTACAGTTGGCTCAGGCAATAAGTTTTGTTTTTCAAGAGCTAATAGTAAACGCTCCATGCCCATAGCAAAGCCGATAGCTGGAGTATGAGGTCCATCGAGCTCTTCTACGAGACCATCGTAACGGCCACCACCGGCTACAGCACTTTGAGCACCTAAAGGAGTATATTGTACCTCAAAGGCTGTCTTTGTATAGTAATCAAGGCCACGTACGAGACGAGGATTTAAAGTATATTGCACATTAGCTGCAGTTAAATAGGTTTTCAATTCTTCAAAGTGATCATGACACTCTTCACATAAATGTTCGTGAATTTCAGGAGCACCTACGGACAAGGATTTACATGTTTCATTTTTACAATCCAGTATACGCAAAGGATTTTTGTATAACCGTTCTTGGCAATCGCTACATAATTGTTCCTTTTTTGGTTCAAAGAAGGCGATTAATTTTTCGCGGTATACAGGGCGACATGTTGGACAACCTACGGAGTTCACCTCTACATTGAGATCTTTAAGACCAAAATCTTTTAACAATTGTACAACCATGCAGATAACTTCACTATCTACCACTGGAGATTGCGAACCTAGTACCTCTGCACCAAATTGGTGGAATTGACGATAACGACCCGCTTGCGGTTTATCATGACGGAACATAGGGCCCATGTAATACCATTTTGTGAGACCTTCTTTACCATATACTTTATTTTCTAAGTATGCGCGCACAGCAGACGCCGTATTTTCAGGGCGCAAGGTAAAGCTAGAACCACCGTCATCACCGGTGGTAAAGGTGTACATCTCTTTTTGTACTACATCTGTAGTCTCACCGATACCGCGTAAGAATAATTTAGTTTCTTCAAAGGCAGGTGTGCGAATTTCATTGAACCCATATACTTTACAAATTTTACGCATACGTTGTTCAATATTGTGCCAATGTATCATCTGTTCTGGCAAAAAGTCTTGTGTACCTCTTGGTTTTCTTATAGCCATTACACAACCTCCCAAAATCTTTCACAAATTTTATGTCGTTTCTCTAAAAGTGCATCTATCGTTTCGTGATAAACATCTACGTCTTTTGGCATATGCTGTTTAAGTTGACGGTATTCAGGGGCGCGCATCCACTTGGATGAACTGCCGGGCCCCATAGATAGAATACTCTGCCGTTCTTCCATAATCTGGATATTATATTCACACGCTTTGCCAGGCAAGGTATAGCCAATATTCTCTAACTGCCCTCTCATATATTGTTGGCGATATAAATAATATGGCACATAACCAGCTGCTTCAAGACGCTCTTTACCATATTGTACCATTTCCGCCACGAGATGTTCTTCAGGAATATCATCTTGCATATGTAAATCGTACAACGGGCTACCACGTTTTAATGCTAACGTATGAATTGTAACATTTTCTGGCAGATTTTGACATACATAATCCATATTCTCTATCATGTTTGACATCGTTTGATTAGGCAAGCCTGCAATAAAATCCATATTTACGGCTAATGATGTATTGTTTTTTACATATTTTAAAAGTTCATCAACATCCCGTACGCTATGACCGCGCCCAATACGACGCAAAATATCATCTTGCATCGTTTGCGGGTTAATGCTAATACGATTCACACCTAGCTCAAGCATGGAACGTAGCTTTGTAGAATTAACAGAATCAGGTCGTCCTGCCTCTACAGTAAATTCATGACCTTCTGGTACAAGTAGAGACAACTGTTTTAGAACCTGGTGAAAGTCTTCATCCTTTAGCACTGTCGGAGTGCCGCCGCCCATATAGAGGGTATCTAAGGTTAGATTATAAGATTCTATAATGGCTTTCATATCTTCTATATCACGGGTTAAAGCCCTTAGAAATTGACTTTTACTAGCATAATCCTGATAGAGACCATATGGAAACGAGCAATATACACAACGCGTGTCACAGAAAGGAATACCACAATAGAAGCTTACCTTTTTATCATCTGTATCAGATAGAAATGGACGTTGATACTCGCCAATGGCCCCCAAAGTAGCAAGCTTTTCCATAGACACAGAAAACTCGTCCCGAATGTGACGAGTTGCTGCGTGGACAGAGCCATATGTATCTATATATTTATGTAGTAGCTTTGTAGGGCGCACACCTACCATAGTTCCCCACGGAGCCTCAGCAGGTAAGCCTTGATATTCACGCAAATAGCGCAACAAGGCTTGTCCAATTTGGCGACGCCCCATAGAGGAAACAGGGCCTTCAAAAATCTGAACCGAATCACCAATGGTAACAGTTAATGTGTAGAGCCCTTCCACTTCATGTGCTTCAAGGATAACCTCTGGATTTATCTTATCAGAAAAGAGTCCCGCCGCGCCACAGTTATGAGCTACTACGGAGCCAAGTGGTAATGGACCCGTATATAGATATCCATTAACCATGATGGGACATACGCTCAAGCTTTTCTAATTCTGCTTCAGTCATATGATTTTGGCAATCACTACAGTAACCATATACTTTCAATTGATGATCAATGGTACGGAAGTTTAATTTCTTAGCGATAATAGACTCCAATGTTTCAAGCATGTCGTCTTCAAACTCGGATACTTTACCACATTTTACGCAAATCAAATGATGATGGAAATGAGCGAACTCTTCGTCATTTAATTCATAGCGATTACGGCCATCACCAAAATCAAGACGTTTTAACAAATCAAGTTCTGTGAAGAGATCAAGAGTTCTGTAAATTGTTGCTAACCCGATATCAGGTGCTACTTCTTTTACAAGAACATATACATCTTCAGCACTCAAGTGATTTTCATCAGCATCAATGAATGCTTGTAAGATTGTTTGACGTTGAGTTGTCAATTTGTACTTTTTGTCTTTAATGCGTTCTTTTAATTTTTCTAATGTTGTGTTCATAATAAATTTCCCCTCGACTGTAAAAAATAATTCGTTTAAACCTACTGACCAACGAATGGGTTGTATTGTTTTTCATACCCTATATTTGTTTCCGGTCCATGACCAGGATAAACCATTGTATTATCAGGCAATCTATATAGCTGAGTCTTAATCGATGATATCAGGATCTCATAAGAACCATTTGGAAAATCTGTACGGCCTACGGAATCTCTGAATAGAGTATCCCCTACAAATACAAGACCTTCCATGTAATAACACACCCCTCCTGGCGTATGACCTGGTGTTTCAAGCACCTCAAGATCGATATCACCACATGTAATATGATCACCTTGTTTAACCTCGATGATTTCCGCTTTTACCTTAATTGGCGTTGGATTGCTATAAGCACTAAGATTAAGTTCAGGATCAGATAAATACGGTACATCGCCCTTATGAATATATACAGGCACATGATAGATGTTTACAATCTCTTGAATGCCACCAATATGATCTCCATGACCATGTGTCAGTACAATCGCCTTCGGCTTTAAGTCATGTTTTTTTAGCGCATCTAGTACTTCAGCTGTTGCAGGATCGATAATGAAAGCTTCACCTATCGCTTTATCACCGATAACATAGCAATTTGTTCCTAGTGGACCTAAAGGCATGCGCATAAGCACTAATTGTTGTTCGCTCATTAAGCCCCTCCTTTACTACGTTGAACAGTATACACTTCACGAATACGACGCAATTTAGTCATTACGAAATCTAGTTGCGAAATATCCCGGATATCAACCACCAAATTGATGCTTACATTTTTTGTATCTTCTTGAACCTTAGCATTGATGTTAGTAATGGTGATTTTCAATTCTGAAAGCACCGCCATAACTTCCATGAGAATACCAGCTCGATCATAAGCTTGAATATCAATGCCTACGTGGAAAGATTCGCCAGAAGAACCGTCCCAAGAGACTTCTATCATCCGCTCTAAGTCTTCAGCAGAATGGCCCATGCTAGGGCAATCACAGCGATGAATAGAAACGCCACGACCACGGGTTATGTAACCTATAATATCATCACCAGGTACAGGATTACAGCATTTTGCCATACGCACCATCACACCAGCTTCACCTTTTACGAGAACACCAGTGCCATTTTTAGTTTTCTTTTGTCCTTGAGATTTTAATTTCTCGATAATTTGCTCTGTGCTGCGCTTAGATTCCTCTACCTCTTTAGACTTTTTATAAAGTTCAATTAAACGCAAAAGAACAGTGCTTACAGGAATGCCGCCATAGCCACAGGCTGCAAACATTTCCTCTTCTGTACCGGCTTTAAGTTGTTTCGTTACATGTTGTAAACGGTTGTCTGCACATAATTCTTTCCAATTATGATTCAGTCGTTTCGCTTCTTTTTCAAGAGAGTCTAAACCTTTTTCAATATTTTCAGCTTTATTTTCGCGCTTGAACCAATTGCGAATTTTGCTCTTGCTTTCAGAAGAACCTACGATATTCAACCAGTCGAGGCTAGGACGACCTGTTTTGGATGTGATAATATCAACAATATCACCATTTTGCAAGGTATAATCCAGCGGTACAATTTTGCCGTTTACCTTAGCGCCTACACAATGATGACCTACATCGGTATGAACTCGATAGGCAAAGTCGAGCGGTACAGAGCCTATTGGCAACTTAACAACGTCGCCCTTTGGCGTAAATACAAATACCTCGCCAGAGAAAACGTCTAATTTCAGAGCATTAACGAGTTCCGTTGGATTACTCGTATCTTGCCATTCAAGAACCTGGCGCAGCCATGCAACCTTTTGGTCGAATTCTTTATCGCCGTTTTTATTTCCTTCTTTATATCGCCAATGAGCAGCCACACCGTATTCAGATACACGATGCATTTCCCATGTACGAATTTGAATCTCTACAGGCTGCCCCATCGTGCCGATAACGGTAGTATGCAAAGATTGATACATATTAGACTTCGGCATGGAAATATAATCCTTAAAGCGATATGGTAATGGTTTCCACAAGCTATGAGCAATGCCAAGTACTGCATAACAATCAGGAATGCTATCAACAATTACACGAACGGCAAGCAAATCATAAATTTGGGATAAATCACGATTGTCCTTTTTCATCTTCTTATAAATACTGTAGAAGTGTTTTGGACGACCTTTGATATCCGCCTTGATATGAGCTTCGCTTAAAGCCTTTGTAAGTTGACTCATCGTATCATTAACGATGTCTTCACGGACTTGGCGTTTTTGTTTCATTTGATCAACTAGATCATAGTATTTTTCCGGCTCTAAATAACGGAAGGATAAATCTTCCAACTCCCATTTCACATTGAAGATACCGAGACGATGTGCCAAAGGTGCAAAGATTTCTAGGGTTTCCTTAGCAATACGCTTTTGCTTATCACTACGCATATGCTTTAAGGTACGCATATTATGTAAGCGGTCCCCCAATTTAATAACTACGACACGTACGTCCTTCGCCATGGCTAAAATCATCTTTCGATAGTTTTCCATTTGGCGATCTTCTTTTGTTTCATACTGGAATTGGTTTAATTTTGTTACCCCATCAACAAGGAATGCTACTTCAGAGCCAAACATCTCCTCTAGGTCTTCCTTCGAGTAAGATGTATCTTCGACCACATCATGCATAAGAGCTGCCATGAGTGTAATATGGTCGATTTGTAAATGTGCCAAAATATCAGCTACAGCTAGAGGATGCATAATATATGGTTCACCGGAAGCTCTAAACTGACCTTCATGAGCCTTATCAGCAAGCTCAAAAGCTTTCAATACTTGGTCACACTCATCATCTGTTAAATAGGTATGGATATACTCCATAAAGTCAGCTAAGGCTTTACTTTTATCAAACGTACTTTGTTCCACCAAAGCTTTGCCTTCTTCATTTACAGTTGTCATGATGTCACCTCCTATACACTATAAGTAAGGAATGTTACGGATGTGACAAGATCTAATTTTCCTTCAATGGCGTTCCATCTAAGCATTAATTGACCATCATCACTTGTATATTCTTCAACAATGCCCAATTCTTTAAATACATCGATAGATGTTAAAGCACTGCGATTATTTTGATCTGCCGGCTTGCGGCGCAATATATCTTGTTCAACATTATAAACCGACTGACTGCGACCTCGCATGGACTGTTTTATTATGACATACATTTGTCTAAGCCCTTCTGTAGAAAGCGTAATCGGCTCTTCAGTCAATGGTTCAATAGCTTGAATCATGAGCTGAGGAGAAACCATGCCTTGCCATTCATTCTTTTGCAAGGAGAATGCAACTTTTACCACAGTTCCCTCGAAGATAGATTTAAATAAGTCTGGACGATTCCAAGCGATAGCATCTAATGTGCCATTCGAAGTTTCAAAAATTACCTTACAGTGATTTTTTAATTGGCCTATGAGCATAATATCTTGCACGGTAGCTTCCATAATGGCAAAGACTGGCGTGCTATTGGCCATCCCATAAGGTTCAAGGGCTGATACGCGGTCAATGATATCTACATCGATATCATCAACAGGTAGTTCCGCATCAATAGCCACAACGGGAATATATTCCTCAGCAGTAACAACTTCTTTACAATACTTGGTTAACCGTTCTCGTAACTCATCAATGCGATTTGCATCGATGCTAAAGCCTGCCGCTGCAGAGTGTCCGCCAAACTGTAGCAAGATATCCTCGCAAGATTTTAATGCATCATATATGTTAAAGCCATCTATACTACGGCACGAGCCTTTACCAACGCCATCATGAATACTGATGACTAAGGTTGGTTTGTAAAACTCCTCTACTAGACGAGAGGCAACAATACCAATCACTCCTGGATGCCAATCTTCGCCGGCCACAATGGTTACATAATCAGCTTTATGTCCTTGATTGGCTACATCGATACGAGCTAACTCATGAATATTTCGTTCTAACTCTTGTCGTTCACGATTCGTTTCGTTTAGTTCCTCTGCAATTGCCTCTGCTATATCTGCATCATCGGTCACGAGTAGTTCAACAGCACGCGTTGCATGCGTTACGCGACCAGCTGCATTAAGGCGAGGTGCTAAAGTATAGCCAATATGTCCAGAGGTGATAGTTCGTTCATGAAGCCCCGCTACATCAATTAGCTTATTAATCCCCAAATTAGGATAGCTATTCATCTTCTCAAGGCCCGATTTTACGATGATGCGGTTCTCACCGACCAAAGGTACTACATCAGCTACCGTGCCAAGTGCGACGATATCTAAATCATCTAAGTACCATTCTCCGTGCTTTGTAAGCCACAAGGCTTGGCATAATTTGAAAGCAACGCCTACGCCAGATAAGTTTTTATCCTTATAAGGACAGTCCTTTTGCTTATGATTTATGACGGCCTTCGCTCGTGGAATCATATCTGGAGCCGTATGGTGATCCGTAATAATCATATTGATGCGGTCCCGTACAGCCTCTACAATATCGTAAGAGCTAATGCCGCAGTCTACGGTAATTACCAAATCCGTTCCCCGTTCAATAAGGTGCTTTAAAGCCTCTAAATTGAGACCATACCCTTCGCTTTGACGTTCTGGTATGTAATATGTAATATCAGCACCTAATTTCTTTAAAAATCGATAGAGTACAGATGTTGCAGTAATACCATCCACATCATAATCACCATAAATAACGATTGGTTTGTGACTTTCAATTGTCTCCAGAACTAGCGAAACAGCCACGTCCATATCTTTCAAAGTGAATGGGTCTAACAAATCTGACAAAGTACCTTGCAAAAATCGACGACCTTCGTCAACATCAATATGACGATTCACCATTAATTTAGCCACAATAGGGTTCACACCAAGTTCACGGATTAAGATAGACTCTTTCTCCCTCTCACCTTCACAAAGGCGCCAACGTTTTTTCTTAATCATCATATCCCTCAGTAGTTTATAATCAATATTATTCTAGAATTCAACGTATTATCATTATCATTTTTATTTATTATACCTTAAAATGCAAATAAAATAAACCATTTTATATATTTTATTCTCATTTAAACTTTGCTATTTTCTCAACAAGAAAGAGCCTCCCATTATCAATAGGAGGCTCCATATCAGTGAATTCCTTAGAACCGGAAGTCCCGTTTGCCGTCTTTCATCTGTGCAATATAAGCTTTAGCTTTTTCTTTAACTAAATCATTTTTAATATTTTCTAACTGTTGTTCGATGACCTTAGCACCATGAGCCTTAGTCTTTTCATCACCGTAATCCATGATATATTCGTTTAATGTCATCAACGCATTAGGTTGGCAACAATTGTGAATTTGACCGGATTTAGCAAGGGCCATGAAACGGTCCCCTGTTCTGCCTGCACGATAACATGCAGTACAGAAACTTGGTACATAACCAAGGTCTAATAGCCAGTCTACGATTTCATCTAATGTACGTGTATCGCTGCGATCAAATTGTGCAGAATTATCTTCTGGTTTCTCTTCTTCTTTGTAACCACCTACGCTAGTACGAGATCCACCACTAATTTGGGAGATACCTAATGCCAAGCCACGTTCACGCATGGACTGACTTTCACGAGTGGACATAATCATACCTGTATACGGTGTGGAGACGCGGATAAGAGCAACAATTTTTTCAAATACATCATCAGGCACAGCATTACTGAAATCATCTACATCGATATCATCAGCTGGACAAATACGAGGTACAGAAATAGTATGTGGACCTACCCCATACACAGCCTCTAAATGTTCAGCGTGCATCAACAATCCAACGAAATCATATTTATAATGTTCCAAACCATAAAGAACACCGATGCCTACATCATCAATGCCACCTTGCATAGCGCGGTCCATCGCCTCTGTATGGTAGGCGTAGTCGCTCTTAGGGCCTGTAGGATGTAAAGCTTCATAGTTTTCTTTGTTATATGTTTCTTGGAATAATGTATATGTGCCAATACCAGCTTCATGTAATTTTTTGTAGTCCTCAACGGAACAAGCTGCAATATTTACGTTTACACGGCGGATTTCACCATTTTTATTTTTGATACCGTAAATTGTCTTGATGGATTCCAAAATATATTCAAGAGGATTATTTAATGGATCCTCACCAGACTCAATTACAATACGCTTATGGCCCATCGCTTCTAACGCAATAACCTCTTCTCTGATTTGGTCTTGCGTTAATTTTTTACGTTTAATATCGCGGTTTTTGGAGTGGTACGGACAATACACACATCCATTGATACAATAGTTAGACAAGTATAACGGTGCAAATAGAACAATACGATCGCCGTAGATAGCCTTCTTGATTTCCTTTGCTAAAGCAAAAAGCTTTTCCTTATATTCAGGTAACGGACATTCTAAGAGAACTGCTGCTTCTCGGTGGTTTAATCCCTTAAATGTAGCAGCTTTCGCTAAAATAGCATCTAACAACTCCCGATTTTCCTTGTTTTCCTCTGCATAGGCAAGTGTGTCAAGGATTTCCTGATGGGAAATAAATTCCTCCGCCTTTGGAGATTTTACATCATACATAGTACTTACCTCAAATCTTTCTAGTGGCAATGCCACCCCTCTTTAGGTTTATGAAAGTATATGACAACCAGTCTTCTGGTATTTCACTGATACTGTACATAGTATACCACTATTCCTACTAAAAAGCACAGGAATTTGATACATGCAAAAAGGTTGCCACCTCATAAGAGGAAGCAACCTTTATATCATGGGAGTTTCTAATCTATATCGATTATCTATATCGAACATGACTAAAATGTATGTATGTATTTTTACACGAGATAAACCCTTACATAATAGTACTAACTATATATTACAAATGTATTTAGTCCTATTCTCCCCATGTATCATACAGCTCTTTCATAGCACGTTCTTTCGCAATAATACCATGGGCCATCCACAAAGTACTATCCACTTGCAATACATGATCGGCTTTTACAGCAGGCAAATTTTTCCATAACTCATCTTTTTTAAGATTTGCCAATCGTTGATCTGCTACACCTTGATTATTAGCACTAGAAGCACCGTAACCAGCAGAAACGATTAAATAGCCTGCATCAAGATCGGGTAATCGCTCTAAAGAAATCGCATTGTTCGTAGGGTTAAGTTCTGTTTCTAATACCATATCAGGCGGTTTAATATTAAGTAATTCAGCCATAAAGACATTCAAATCGCTTTTCATATACGGATACAATCGTATTTCTTTATTTAAAATTCTTAGAAAAGCTACGGTTTCCCCTTGCATATGTTCAGCTAAATCTATCCGTGTTTTCTTAGCCTGTGAATAATATTCTTTCAAACGAGCTTCCCCTTTTTCAGGGACCCCAAGTGCTTTAGCAATAGTTAGTAGTGCAACTTCTTCCTTATTTACGTTGACAGAAATGGTTGGAGCAATTTTAGAAAGTGCATTATATGCCGCTTTACCATAAGAGTCACGCATAATAATCAAATCCGGTTTTAAAGCCTGAATCTGCTCATAGTTGATAGTCTTTGTTTCATCATTAATGCTAAAATTTTGAACATTACGATTACTTAATTCATTATAAAGATAGCTTTTTTCATTAAAATTTGCCCCTATAAAAGATTCATCTAATGCAATCATAGGATCTTCTGTCCGAACAACCACGATACGTTTATGTTCTTTAGGCATAACTGTTGTCCCGAGCTTATGAGTGACAATAATCTTATCTCCTTCAACAGTAACAATTTTATCTGCTGCCTTTTGGATAGCCGTTAATCGCTTCTTAAACTCTTTATCAATGTCTTTCGGATCATTTGACCGTTCAAGGGCTGTTTTTACCTTATCATCAAGATTAGCATAGATGGCTTCATGAGTCATACCATTTTCCTGTGGACCACATCCTGCAATTCCCATGAGCATACAAGCCCCCAAAAGACCAGAAATTAACAAACGCTTCATACTACACCTCACGTGCCGTATGGCCATAATTTTTCATAGAATAAGGAATACAGAACGGACGATCTGTCTTAGGGTCATTCATGATTGTAGAATCTACACCAAATACATCCTTCAACATTTCATTATGGAAGATAGTATGAGGCGTACCTTCGTATAGAATTTTTCCATCCTTCATGGCAACTAAATTATCGGCAAAACGAGCGGCTTCATTAAGTTCGTGAATAACCATGACAATCGTTTTGTTATAAGCTTTATTCAAATGCTCTACCAGATGCAATACATCCATTTGGTGAGATACATCAAGGAAGCTCGTAGGCTCATCAAGGAATAGAATGTCTGTATTTTGAGCAATAGCCATGGCAATCCATGCCCGTTGCCGTTGCCCCCCAGACATATTTGTAATGCCACGATCTGCAAACTGAAGTAATTCAGTCTCCTTCAAAGCCCACTCTACAATTTCTTTATCCTCTTTTGTAGTACGGGCAAATAAGCTGCCTTGATGCGGTGCACGACCGTACATAACAAGTTCACGCACTGTAATTTCACCAGGTGCCGTTGGATTTTGAGGCAAAATAGCAACCTTTTTTGCTAGCTCTCTACTACCATAAGAACCGATAGATTTACCATCTAGTAAGACATCGCCATCCATTGGTCGAATAATACGACAAATAGTTTTTAGTAAAGTAGATTTACCACAACCATTAGCGCCAATTAATGCTGTTACTTTGCCTTCTGGAATCGTAAGATTTAAGTTCTCTATAATTTTTGTATCACCGTAACCAGTAGTTAGGTTTTTAACTTCTAATTTCATTTATATTTCCCCTTTTACGCTTTTGTTTTTGCTAGAATATACAAGAAGTATGGTGCCCCGATTAAAGCTACAATAATCCCTAATAGGATTTCATCAGGCGCAATAATGGATCGGCCAATCCAGTCGGCAGTGACCACTAAAATAGCTCCAATTAGACCTGTTAATGGCAAGAAATAGGCATGATCGGCACCGACTAAGCGACGTGCAATATGCGGGGAAATAAGCCCTACAAAACCAATGCTGCCGCCGATAGCTACACAGAACCCAGATAAAAGAACTGCAATAATAAGGTATACAAATCTAGAGCGATTTATATGTACACCAAGCCCAATCGCCGTTTCATCAGCTAGGCTCAATAAATTTAACTCCATATAACGGGCATAAAGAATGAGTGATAATACAATGACAATTGGTGCAAGTACCCATACATGCTCCCAGGTATTACCCGAAATAGTGCCGATGGTCCAAGTATTAACTAAATAAAATTTATTAGGGTCCAAACGCGTTACGAGTAAGACTTGCAATGCATGGAATCCTGCACTCATAGAGATACCTGTTAAGATTAAACGATATGGCGAAATAATATCTCTACCGCGACAAGATAGAAGATAAATTAAAATCGCTGCCACAACAGCCCCAGCTACGGCAACAGTAGGTAATGTCCAAATTCCCCACGCCGTTGTAGAGCCTGCAAAATATACTAAAAGAACTACACCTAAACCAGCACCAGCATTTACACCTAACAAGCTTGGACTAGCCAATTCATTTCGAGATATAGTTTGAAAAATTGCACCAGACATAGCAAGGCCCATACCAATAAATACAGCCAAGATGGTGCGAACTAAACGGAAATCAAAAACTGTGAGTTTTTCTACATCATTACCACCGCCAAAGAGAATACGAATAAGATCAGATGTAGACATATCACTAAAGCCTGTATGAAGATGTCCATACATGGCACCTAACAACATGAGCGTCATAACGAAAGAGTAGGCAAAAAAGCGTTTTTTCATCTTATTTTCCTCCCTTACGATTTGCTAAATAAATAAAGAATGGAACACCTACAAGGGCAGTAATGGCACCTAATGGTGTTTCGAATGGAGGATTTACGATACGAGCTACAACGTCAGCAATCATAACAAGTACTGCACCAAAGAGTGCAGAGAATGGAATTACAAGACGATAATCGATGCCTACCAGTTTACGTGTTATATGTGGAATAACGAGACCTACAAAGCCGATCGGACCGGCTAGAGCAACAGCAGAACCGCTAAGAATAAGTACAGTCAAACCAGATAATACACGTACACGATTTAAATTACTGCCAAGACCAATAGCTACCTCTTCGCCAAAGCTTAAGAGCGTAACAGATTTAGATACGTACATGGCAATAAGAATACCAATGAGTGTCCAAGGTAATACAAGTAATACTTGTTCCATACGAATACCACTAATACCGCCTGCAGTCCAAAAACTTAACTCTTGTGCCACTTGGAAGTACACAACAAGCATATGTGTAACAGCCACAAATACTGCACTAATAGCCGTACCTGCAAGTGCAAGATATACAGGAGTAGCTTTACCACCTACGCGTTTAGCAAGAGCTAAAATGAATAGTGTTGCCAATGCGGCCCCACCGAAGGAAAACAAAATACTTCCATTTAAGGTTAAATAAGGAAATAAAATCATCCCAACAGCTAAACCAAAACTGGCACCTGCGTTAATCCCCAAAATAGAAGGACTTGCCATAGGATTGTTGGTAACACCTTGCATCAGTGCACCTGATACGGCAAAACTGATACCTACAACGATACCTGCTATCATACGTGGCAAGCGCAATGTTTGAACGATCATCTGACCTATACTATTAGGATCATAGTTAGTAAAGGATAAAGTAATATCATCTAGGCTGATATAGCGTATCCCAATGAAGAGTGAACCAAGAGATGTGGCAATTAAAATAGCTAAAGCCAGTATACCTAGTAGCGTAGTTTTAGCTGCGCGCCCTCCCCTTGTTTCTACGTCATAATTGCTCATAAAAACTCCTTACAATACAAAATACTATAGAATTTACTGATACATTATATCAACAACACTCTATCTTTTTCAATAATAAATCTCATTATCATTTATAGCAATAATGCAATGTTAAAAACAAAATAAGTAAAGCTTTATAACTATACAAAATTATATCCAATATTCTTTATTCCTATAATCATATATAAACATTATCACTATAAAAAAGAGTAGTAACCTTAAGGCTACTACTCTAAGTTATGAGTAAATATTCTGATTTGATGTACTATAAAATATATTTAAAGCACTAAATTTACCTATTTAATTGATTTCTATTATTAAAAAATGCTCTATACGCTAATTGACAAGTAATAAAGCAAGCAATCGATATAGTAGATAAACTCATAAATGTCACAATCATTTGATATTTTACAGCTTCAAGTGGAGGCATCCCCGCTAAGATAAGACCTGTCATCATTCCTGGTAAAGCCACGATTCCTAAAGTCTTAGCGCTATCCACAGTAGGTTGCAATCCAGTCTTTATAACATCTCGCACGATGGCTTTTGACGCTTGCTTAGGTGTACTTCCTAACGCTAGTTTAATTTCCACCTCTTGTTGGCGCAACTCAAAATTTGATAGCATTTGTCGATAACAAAGGCCAATTGCCACCATAGCTCCACTAATAACCATCCCTCCAACAGGAATCACCTGATAAGCAGTAAAGTTAAGCACACCTGTTAGAAGCAAAATCGATAATGTAATGCTTGCACCTACTGTTATGGCAAACCAAGAAATCCACAATGCATATGGTATTCCCTTGCCGCGTTTAGAAGAATTATAGGCTGCATTAATAGCCATAAAACCTAATAATCCGATTATGAATATGGGACTTTCAGTACTAAAAATATAAGCTAAAATAAAGCCTATGGCAAATAACTGTATGGTAGCTCGTAAAGCACTTATAAAAATATCTTTCTCTAACTTCAACTCCTGCCGATAGGACATAAACATACTTATAATAACTAATATAGATGCAAGGCATAATGACATGGCTGAAATAGCATGAAATTGACTCACCGTAATACCTCCTCTTTAGCTAATGATCCATCTACAATTGTAATGCGGCGATTAGCCTTACGTAAGCTTTGTTCCTCACTATGTGTTATTGCTATGATGGTCATCCCATTATTATGAAGTTCATCGATTACCCGTTCCACGATAGCCGTGTTAACAGCATCTAATGCAGAGGTAACCTCATCTAAAAGCAATACTTTAGGTTCAAAGATAAGGCTTCGAATGAGACAAATCCGTTGCATTTCTCCACCAGATAGTTCATCATTATGGCGCTCAAGATATTCAATAGGCATATGAAGTAAATCGAAAAGATATTTGATACGAATCATATCAGGTTCCATACCTCGAATATCATAAGGGAACAAAATATTACGACGCACCGTTTTTGCAAACAAGTAAGGTCTTTGAAAGCAATAACCTACCTCTTTTCGATAACTTTCTGGATCTATAGTGGTTAAATCACGTCCATTATAAGTAATAATCCCTGAGGTAGGACTAATCAAATCACTACATAATTTTAAAAGTGTACTTTTACCACTACCAGAAGGGCCTACAACAGTGAGATACTCTCCTTCATGTACAGATAGAGACACATCACGGATAATAGACTTTTCGTTTACAACATAGGATATATTAGATAACTCTAATAGTGCCATAATGCCTCCGATTAAATTTAAAAATTCTAGAATATATTTGATAATCACTTTAAACTATATTATATTATACCAATACAACGAACACCATAATAAACAAAAACAAACAACAAAAAATCCCTAGTGAAAGCCACTAGGGATTAATAGTCTTGTAAAATTAAGCTTCTACAGGGTATACGCTAACTTTACGGTTATAACGACCAGCACGTTCAAATGCTACTTTACCAGGCACAAGTGCAAATAAAGTGTCATCTTTACCGATACCTACGTTAGTACCAGGGTGGAAGTGAGTACCACGTTGACGAACGATGATGTTACCGCTCTTTACGATGGAACCATCATGGCATTTAACACCAAGACGTTTAGATTCACTATCACGACCGTTACGAGTACTGGACACACCTTTTTTATGTGCGAACAATTGCAAATCAAAAGTAAACATTAAGTTCACCTCCTATATTTCGTGAATTTGGACAAACTCTGGATATTGACGGCTAATTTCCTCCAAACCGAGAAGCATAGTCCCCAGAATATCCTGTCCACTCTGATTAATCGTACCAGAGAGAACTATATCACATTGACCTTCGCTATTCGTATACTCCCCTTCTTGTCGAGCAATTTGGGTGAGTCCTAACATTGCCGTTGCCGATAAGGCAGACACTGCGGCACATACGATATCGAAGCCATGTTCATCATATCCTGCATGACCGGACATATGACAACCAACTACTTGACCATCACTATTCCGCTGGATTTCAATGGAAACCATAATTAAGCTTGGATAGATTCAATACGAACTTTTGTGAACGGTTGACGATGGCCTTGACGACGACGGTAGTTGGATTTAGCTTTGTATTTGAATACTAAGATTTTTTTACCTTTACCATGCTCAAGAACTGTACCTGTAACTTTTGCACCGTTTACAAGAGGAGCGCCAACTTTAACGTCGCCGTCATTCACTACAGTCAAAACTTCTTCGAATGTAACGGACTCGTCAGCAGCTGCTTCCAATTTTTCGATAGTAATTACATCGCCTTCAGCAACGCGATATTGTTTACCACCAGTTTTAATAATTGCGTACATGAGAACACCTCCTTGTTATCGAACTCGCTGAATTCGGTATCCCGACCCGAACTTCGGTCGGGCGTTTAAACCTGCTTCACGCGGATTGCAAAGTTCAGTAAACCGAACTAATACTGATATAGTATATCCTATTTACACAGTCATGTCAAACAAAAATCAACAGAATCCGCTCAGTTTCTAACACTTTCACATATATATACCTTAAAATTCTCCAATAATCCCAAGATGTTGTAAAAGTATCTTTGTACCGATGAGGATCAATACACCTCCACCTACTATATCTGCATATTTTCCAACAAATCGGCCCATAAATTTACCTAAGTAAACACCCACTAAAGATATACCAAAGGTAATAACACCAATCATCGTAGATGCTTTCCATATATTAATAGGTAAGAATGCAAAGGTCAGTCCTACAGCCATTGCATCAAGGCTAGTCGCTACGGAGAGCATCATCATTTCCCAGACACCCAAGAATTGCTTATCATCGTCCTCTTCATCATCATCGCTAAGTCCCTCTCTGATCATAGCGATACCTAAATAACCAAGAAGGCCAAAGATAATCCAGTGGTCCCAATCAGCAATCACATCGATAAATTGACGACCGATGAGCCAACCAATAAGAGGCATAAGAAACTGGAACAAACCAAAAAGAAATGCCAAGGTTACCTTGCGACCATTCTCACCTACAGGCATTGTCAGCCCCTTACCGATAGATACACCAAAGGCATCCATCGCTAGGCCTATACTAATTAATATAATTTCAAATACAGACACGGTACTCCTCTATAAACAAACTACATATTATTCAGTGACAGCCATCAGGGAATATCCTTCACGGCTAATTTGTGGATTTACCACAATAGAAATCTTGCGCCCTATAGACTCACCCAAATCCACTAGAACAGCCTTTGTTAAATACTGAGCTACCTCCGGATGAACTTCGATTTCTAGATTCGTTTTAATACGTCCTGATTTAAATAACTCGCGGATACGACGCACAATCTGCATATATACAGTACGACCCGACAACATATAGCCCGTACCACCGCATTGAGGGCATGTATCAAACATCAAGGTTTGCAAGCCTTGGCGAGCTCGTTTTCGCGTCATCTCTACGAGGCCAAGCGAACTAATGCCGCATACAACGGTTTTCATTTTATCTAACTTAGCTTGTGCCCCCAACAATTTTAATAACTCTTGTTGATGTTCTTTATCTTTCATATCAATAAAATCGATGACGATAATACCACCGATATCACGCAAGCGCAATTGACGACAGATCTCTCTTGCCGCCTCTTTATTGACTGTAAAAGCTAAATCTTCTAGCTTATTAGATTTACCAGTATAATGAGCAGAATTTACATCAAATACGGTGAGAGCCTCCGTATGATCAATACGGATTGACCCTCCAGAAGGAAGATTAATATCGCGAGAGATAAGATCTTCTAATTGCGGTTCAATATGGTTTGCTTTAAAAATAGGTGTGCTATCACGATGACGTGTTACTTTAATTTGTTGCGATGTAGGGCCATGACCTAAGAGATCCATCAATCGATCTTCACCCATATCGGAATCGACGATGATTTCTTCTACATTGCGATGAGCATAGTCCCGCACAAGACGGAACCAGAAATCTGCGTCACTATATAAATCTGTACCGCTCTTAGCCACCTTAAAGCGCTTCAACACATGTTGCCATGTACGCCACAAGTAATCCATGTCACGGCCTATTTCATCAGCACTAGCCTTAGCTGCCGCAGTGCGAATAATAAAACCGCAACCTTCTTGTACATAAGGTGCTGCTAATTCTTGCAACTTTACACGCAAGGCTTCGTCAGTAATCTTTTTAGAAATATGCATGCCTTCAGAATACGGTAAAAGCACCATAAAGCGGCCCGCCAAACTGACATCAGCAGTTACGCGAGCACCTTTACCAAGCATTTCTTCTTTCACTACTTGAACGAGAATTTGTTGCCCCACAGATAAGCGTGGCAAAATTTTCTGTTCCTTCCCTTGTTGTAAGTTCAAGTACGCATTTTGAGAGCCCCCAATATCAACAAAGGCCGCTTGCATACCATTCAATACATTCTTTACTGTGCCTTTGTACATATGATTTGCCATATGAGACTCATCGGTACGCTCCAAGACAAAGTCCACTAGCTGGCCTTCTTCATCGATAACAGCCATGCGAATTTCTTCGCGCATAACATTGACCAAAATTTTATGCATCCTATCCCTCCCTTCTTTATCAGTTAAATTATAATTAGTAATTAATCTCTAATGGCGTATAGCGACCTTCTTCGTTTTCTACCATAATGGCTTTACGGTGAATTTCGTAATCTGAAGTAATAGGCCAATTATACTGTTCTTTACCAAGATTCCATACTTCGCTAGGTTTAATAGTCCCTTGCGGATAAATACCGATGCCCATTGTAAGAGTCACCATGTCATCCTTAATAGAGGCTACGACCGGTTCTTTTACAAACTCTTTTACATCAATGGTACGAGTTTTCTTAGGTGTCACCTTTTCATAAGAAATTTTTGTTGCTTCATTAAAAGCTTTGAGTAACGCATCCCAATCCGCATTTTTATCTGTCACAGGACCTGTAACCTCATAGATAGCAAAGTTACAGATGGCCATCATCTTTTTCACCTTTTCAGGCATTTCTTTACCATCTAGGACCTCAAGACCAGGAGGCGCTACACGATTTAAGCGGTCCATAATGGACTCTAAACTATCATCTTCGAGCACATCCATATCGATATATTCAGCTGCTGCCGTTACGCCTAAAGCAAGTGCAGAGGAAAAGCTAATTTTCATATGCGGGTTAAAGCCTTCAGAATATGCCATTTTAATTTCTGCTCGACGTATCATACGCTCTACAGCTTGAGCATAATCAAGGTGTGACAGGAATCGTAATTCTTCGCCCTTATTTAAGGCCAAACGTAACTTTTTCAACTCTGCCACCCTCCTTATAGTCAATAATAGCTGTATTGAGCTCTGGACATACATTACAGCCCTTGCATGGAGCTCGACGACAATCGCCTGTAAGGTTAGCTGCCACCGCTTGTTCCCACTCGCGTTTTAAGAAAGCTTTACTTACAGTGCAATCTAAATGATCCCAAGGCAATGGCTCATCGAAATCTCGTGTACGACGTGCAAAATACGCAGGATCCAATCCGCAGTCAGCGAATGCTTTCAACCAAGCTTCATAGTTAAAGAACTCAGTCCAACCATCAAATTTACAACCAGCCTTCCAAGCCTCTACGAGAACTTTAGATAGTCTACGATCTCCACGAGCAAAAGCGGCTTCCATGTAGCCAGTATAACCATCATGATAGTGATAAGAAATGTTACGATTATTGATGAGAGACTTCAAGTAACGTTGTTTACGATGAATCTCCTCCACATCTTCTTGACCATACCATTGATATGGAGAATGTGTTTTTGGTACGAAGAAGGATACGCTCACCGTTACAGAACCATTACGTTTGCCTGTAATATCACGGTGCAAGTCAAGCACCTTGTACGCAAGATCTGCAATACCAGCCAAATCTTCATCTGTTTCTGTAGGAAGCCCCATCATAAAATACAATTTAACCGTGTTCCATCCTGATTTGAAGGCATTAGTACATGCGGCCAACAAATCTTCTTCACTAACGCCCTTATTGATAACGTCACGCATCCGTTGCGTACCTGCTTCAGGCGCAAAGGTAAGACCACTCTTGCGCACTTGCTGTACCTTTTTCGCAATATCGATAGAGAAGCTATCAATACGCAATGACGGTAAGCTAACGCTAACTTGTTTATCTTTAAACTCTTCCATGAGCATATCTACGAGTTCAGGCAATTTAGAATAGTCCGCAGAGCTCAAACTCATCAAGGATATTTCATTGTACCCCGTATTGGCAATTGTATCTTTAGCAATCTGTAACAAACGTTCTGGCGTCTTTTCACGAACCGGACGATAGAGCATACCGGCCTGACAGAAACGACAACCACGCGTACAGCCACGGAATAACTCCAATACAGCGCGGTCATGCACTATATCAAGGAACGGTACAACAGGCTTTGTTGGATAGAATACATTCTCTACATCCTCTATAATACGTTTCTCAACGGTTGCAGGTACGTCTTCGAAACGCGGCGTAATCGATTTAAAATCGCCTTGTTCGGTGTATTCTACATCGTATAAAGCCGGGCAATATGTGCCAGGAATTTGGGCTACTTTACGCAAAAAGCCTTCTTTGCCACCTGGGAAGCCTTTGGCTTTTTCTGCTTTAAATAAGTCGATGAATTCATCGCCCCACTCTTCGGATTCACCGAGGGATACGATATCAAAGAAATCAGCAATAGGCTCTACATTATACGCACAAGGGCCACCGCATACAAGCAGTGGAAAATCTAAATCACGCTCCTTAGCATACATAGGAATGCCTGCTAAATCGAGCATATTTAAAATGTTAGTAAAACTCATTTCATATTGAAGCGTAAATGCTAACACATCAAAGTCTTTAATAGGCGTACGTGTTTCTAAGGAAAATAATGGAATATTACGCTTGCGCATTTCCTCTTCCATATCGTGCCACGGTGCAAATACGCGCTCGGCTACCGCATCTTCACGACGGTTTACGAGACCATACAAAATCTTGATGCCCAAATGACTCATGGCCACTTCGTACACATCGGGAAAACCTAAAGCCATAGTTACATCAACAGTACTGTGATCTTTCACGATACTATTGTATTCGCCGCCCGTGTAGCGAGCAGGCTTTTGGACATGTTGTAACCATGACGTATCTAATTGAATCATACATCCTCCGTCTTTAATGAAAGACTTCTTTCACAATCAATCCTATGAAAGGATATTAAAATATATATTTTGTCCGCTGTCTAGCAATATTTAATAAAATGCCAATGCTCAGCATATTAGTTGTTAGCGCACTAACACCATAGCTAAGGAAAGGCAACGGAATCCCCGTTACAGGCATGATACCAATCGTCATTCCTACGTTTACGAGCACTTCAAAGGCAAACATCGTACCAATACCCGTTGCTAATAACATACCAAAATTATCATTGCAGGTATATGCTACTTGAATACTGCGATAAATAAGCATAAACAATAATAGCAATACTACAATGCATCCTACAAAGCCAAATTCTTCGCCGATTACAGAAAAGATAAAGTCCGTATGATTTTCTGGTAAAAAGTTCAACTGACTTTGAGTACCATTAAAGATACCTTTACCAAAAATCATACCCGACCCGATGGCAATCTTAGATTGAATGATATGATAGCCAGAACCGAAGGGATCAATATCTGGATTTAAAAATACTAGAATACGTTGCTTTTGGTATTCTTTCAGTACAAACCAGCCCAAAGGCATCAAGAGTAAAGTCACGCTCGCAATGATTTTTATAAGCTTTGTTTTGATACCAGATATAAAGAGCATCCCTACAAATATAGCAATATATACGAGGGATGTCCCCAAGTCAGGTTGTAAGAATACGAGAAGGATAGGAATCCCTACATATAACACTGGCATCAATAGGGATTTAAAAGTATCTAACTTGCCAATGCGCGGTTCTAACATTTTAGCCATACAGATAATCATCAATAGTTTAGAAAACTCTGAAGGCTGGATAGTAATTGGCCCCAGTTGAATCCAACGCTGTGCACCTAGTGCGGAGGTACCAACTACCATGACTGCAATTAACATAAGCATGGTAATCACATAAATCATATTCCCCCACCCTTTAAGGCGATGGTAATCTAGAAATTGCATGCCTATAACGACAGCTATATTTGCTAAAAAGAATACGAGTTGTTTTACCACTAAACTACCAAAACCGATAGCTTCATGATTCACATGGGTAGCACTACCAATAGCTGTAAGACCAATTCCGACAAGTAATATAGTACATATGATGATAGTCCAATCGCTATCTGTCCATATTTTACGCCACATCATATCACCTATTTCAACTTGCTACGGCGCCACAAGCTTTGTTTCCCTTGCACCAATAAGCGTTGCGTGGTCCAACCGCCACGATTAATGTAATGAACATTGTTAGAATCCTCAAAAATAGACTCACCTACTGTTGCAAGACTTGGTGTACTATCTTGCTCCTTCGATGTTTTTTTCTTAGTTACATAAGCATCGAAGTGCTTTTGTACATCGTAGTCTTCCCAACACTCACCGGTAGTTACATAATCAACAAGAGGTGCTAACATAGCTTTTAGTTCACTAGAAACAAATTCTAACAAACGACCATCTTGTGTATAGGTCAAAATATCCTCATCATAAGGAATTATAGCCCCTACATATTCAGCGCGAAGGACTTCTAACATATCATATAAATGGATATCCTCTCCATCGATAGGTACTGCATTAAAAGCAATAGCATAATCACGAATATTATGTTCTTGACATACTTGAATCATGCGTGCCCCATTACGCAAGGATACCCATAAAGGATGCGTCACCACGATGCAGCGATTTACTAATTCTAAAATAGACTCTATGCCCTTACCAATACCAGCAGGAGCATCAATTAAAATATAGTCATATGTCTCAGAGAGGCGACGGACTAATTTTTTATATTTTTTACGACCTATATCTTCCCAACGAGCGCTTTGGCTAGCTGGTAGGAAATCTAAGTTTTCATCAATTGATACGATGGCATCATCCATATAGTCTTTATCTTCGCTCGCATCTAATGCGTCGTAAATAATTTCATTTGCCACTCCTAACACAAGGTCTAAATCGCGCAATCCAAAATCTCCATCACAGAGCAATACGCGATGCCCTACATTGCTTAAGGCTGAACCCAAGCAAGCGGTAATCGTAGTCTTACCTACGCCCCCCTTACCGGATACAACGCCGATTATCTCGCCCATACTAATCCTTTCTTGGTTGTCCACTAGTTACCGCATTCTGAGGTTTTTGCCCTTTATTAATACTTGTCCCCGTAGCAGTTTCCTTATTGCTCTTACTATTTGTATCATTAGATTTCTTATTCACTGGTACATTGAAGTACGCAGCCAATATATCTCGTACGATAGGCCCTGCAGAGCCCGCACCAAAGCTACCTTGCTCAACAAGTGCAACCACTACAATTTGTGGCTTATCATATGGTGCATAGGCTACAAACCAGCCGTGATCTCTGCCATGTGCATTCTCTGAAGTACCTGTTTTACCAGCTACATCAATAGGGAATCCTTTAAACAACTCCCCTGCTGTACCACCTTCATTAGTAACATCACGCAAGCCTTCGCGAACAAGATCCATAATATTTTTTGGTACAGGTAAGATACCGAGCTTGTCTGGGCCAAAGATTTCTTTTGGCGTGCCATCCTTATTATCAATACGGCTCACTACATATGGGCGGTATTTAATGCCACCATTTGCTACTTCACTGAGCATAACAGCCATTTGTAATGGTGTCACCAAAGTAAAAGACTGACCTATGGCCGCATCAAAGGTTTCACCTAAATACCAATCTTCATCATACACTTTGCGTTTATAAGCAGGACTTGCCATATTACCAGAGGCCTCACCAACAAGATTGATGCCTGTCTTTTCGCCAATACCAAAGTAGCCAGCATATTTTACAAGTCCTTCTATGCCAACGCGATTGCCCATTTCATAGAAGTAAACATTATCTGATTTTGCAAGAGCTTTATTAAAGTTAAGCCACCCTAATGCTTCACCTTCTGCATTTCGTTTATCGATAAGCCAATGTTTACCACTATCAAAAATCATTTCTTCAGGGGTAACCTTTTTCAGGTCTAAAGCCGCCGTACCTGTAATAATCTTGAACGGAGAACCTGGTGGATATTCACCAGAAATAACCTTATTATCAAATGGATGATTCTTATCGTTATTCAATTGATTCCACTGTGCCGTTGTAATCCCTTTCGCAAACCAGTTAGGATTAAACTCAGGGGCGCTGACCATGGCCAAAATGGCACCCGTATTTGGATCCATTGCTACTACAGCAGCTCCTTGAGCTGGAATGCCTTGGGCACGCAACTGTTCTAATTGGTTCTTAACAGCTTCTTCAGCAGCCTTTTGTAGATTTGCATCTATTGTCAAATGGATATTAGATCCAGGCACTGTATGCTTTCTATCTACCTCCGCAACCGGTCGGCCTGTAGCATCAACCTCTACCTGTTTACCACCATCAGTACCACGCAAGATGGAATCATATAGTTTTTCAAGACCAGAACGGCCTAAAATAGTACCACCACTAATAAGGGTATTTGGATCTTGCTGTTTTAGCTCTTCTAATTCTTCTTCGCTCACTTCACCCACATAACCAAAGAGCTGAGAAGCCATCGTTTCATATGGATAATAGCGAAGTGGTTCTACATCTATGGTAACACCTGGTAATTCATGACGATGCTCTTCGATGCTTGTAACTACATCCATAGAAATATCATTAGCAATACGAATTGGCTCATAACCATATTTATGATCATTTACCTTTTTTGTAATATCTTCTGGTTTAATTTTCAGCAAAGTTGCCAACTTAGCAACTTCACCTTCGTCTAGAGCCTTCCCCGTAGGCAAAATGGAGATAGTGTATGCCGGTCTAGAACCTACTAAGATCTGACCATTTCGATCGTACATAATACCACGAGCAGCTGTCATGGATACCATGCGCAAACGGTTGCCTTCTGCCTTAGCTTGGTAATAACCACCAGACAAGATTTGCAACGACATCAGGCGTAATGCCAAGACTATAAATATGCCGGCTACAATGTAAAAGAGTACATCAAAGCGATTCGTTTTTCTTCGTTTATAGAGGCCTTCAAGCACTCTTTCACCCCCTTAATCCTTACCAAATATAACCTTGTTGTTCATCATCTTTACGCCATAACAAACCATGCACAATAGCGCCTAACAAGCCATTCCAGAACATCACGGGTAATACCATATGCCACAAGTATAGTCCAAAGTGCAAATCGCCACCACTAGCTAATATCATAAAGCTACGAATAACGCCATCTAGTAGCGTACAAATAGCTACTATACCGCTAGACCAATACCAGCGTTCTTCATAGATACGATGCTTTACGGCAGATAGTAGGTATACCACAATTACGTAAGGGAATAGATGGAGCCCAAAAAAGTTAGATATCAATACATCATGTACGATACCCCCAACAACAGCGGATATCAGCCCCATACGACGACCTTTAAATAAAGTAATCATAACAATTATCGTCAAAATTAAGTTTGGTAACCAATTTGTATGAAAAATAGTAGGCAATAATTGCGCTTGTATAAAATATATTAAAAATCCAGAGAGAACTAAAGCTAGACGCATCATTGTTTAACGGCCCCCTTTGCACCCTCTACTTGATCTCGTTGTGTTTGAGGCACAAGTTTAGGTTCAAGTTCTGGTTTTTGTGGTGCACTTAGAGAAGACGAGGTAAGCACAAAAACTTCTTCTAAACGATGAAAATCTACACTCGGTGTGACTACCGCATTTTTAACAAATCCTTCCGAATCATTTTCGATAGATTGCACGTTGCCAACAGGTAGACCTTTCGGATAAATGCCTCCATATCCAGAGGTAATCAACTTATCACCTACCAATACATCACCATCGCGAGCAATATTTACCATAGATGGTGTACGAGGTGTATTGCCATTACCTTTTACAACGCCAGACAAACGAGATTCAGGTCGTTGTACAAGGATACCTATTGCGCTACGCGGATCAAGAATGGTTTGAACGCGAGCAGAATGCGGATATACATCTGTAATAAAACCAACGACACCACTAGGTACAACAACAGCCATATTAACTGCCATACCTTCTTCACTCCCTTTATCAATGGTGAAAGTATTTGTCCAAGTACCGTAATCCTTTGTAATGATACCTGCTAGGGTCATGGAGAATTCTGGATGGCTACTCTTATAGTTTAAAAGCTGACGAAGGCGAATATTCTCTGCTACTACTTCATCGTAGTTAACTACCTTTTGTTCCAATGTAGCTTTACGAGATGCTTCCTCTTCACGTTCGATAGTAGAGAAAATAGCATTATTAAGTACTGTAAAGCTAGTTTGGACGCCCTCTAATAAACGAGCTGACCCATAAGAGAAAGGCGTTGTAATTCCTTCAAGGGTAACCGTAACAAAGGGAATACTAGTCCGTTGCTTCCACGCAAAGCCGAGCAATGCCATTAGGATACAACCAATGACAACGATGATAATTAACTTTTTATCTGACTGTATCATGCTAGTCTCGGCCCTTTCTATTCTTAGAATTTACAATAAAACGCGATAAGCTCACCAAATCAGATGAGGCCCCATTAAGGCCTACCACAACTTTTGTTTCAGGTGCTTCAGGAACGTGAACAGGTACACCTACTTCAGTACCAATCCGATCCGCTAAGCCAGATAGTCTTGCCGTACCGCCAGTAAGCCATATGCCATGTTGCATAATATCAGCCACGATTTCTGGTGCCGTAGCACGAATCATTTGCTTAACCTCATCCAAGAGTCCTATCAAACATTCATTTACAACTTGGTACACTTCAGATTGATGAATCACACAACGTCTACCTAAGCCGTTCATCATATCGCGCCCCTGAAAGGCATACTCTGCATCCTCTAAAGGAGCGATAGCTGTACCTAATGTATGCTTAATATCTAATATGGTCTCATCAGATACGATAACGCCAAAACACTCACGCACATAGCGCAATAAGGCATTATTAATATCAGAACCACCAAAACGAATTGTTTTGCTATCTACGATACCACCTAAAGAAACAATCCCCATATCAATAGTGCCACCACCGATGTCAATAACCATAGATCCTTGCGCTTCAAAGATAGGCACACCACAACCAATAGCAGCTGCCACAGGTCGTTCAATGAGGAATACCTCTCGAGCACCAGCTTGAATAACAGCATCCATCATAGCTCGTTGCTCAACATCGGTCATGCCACAAGGAACCCCTACGACAACGCGGGCTCGACGCAACGCATTAGACACCTTATTAAGAAAGTAGCTAAGCATAGTATGCATAACACGATAGTCAACGATAAATCCATCCTTTAAAGGCGTTAACGGACGCCACATATCGGGCATGCGCAATACGAGGCGCGCCGCTTCATCACCAACGGCTACTACTTTTTCTTGTTTTGTATCAGTTGCTATAATCGATGGTTCGCTTATAACAGTCCCTCGCGTCCCCCCCATGAGGCGCGTTTGTATGGAACCAATATCTATACTTACATCTTTTCCTAGAGTAGGTAAAATGGAACTCATAGTAATTTCTCCTTCATTACATCATCATTCCATTTTACCATATATAACGCGACTTTTTCCATTGATATCAGTACCTTTCCTTTTGTTAAAAGCACAGATAACGCATAATCCCTGTACTCATAAGTCATACATAAAAATTACATAACTTCATACATATAATCTCATACACAATAAGGAAAAGCACTCATTTATAGGAACTTACCCATGCGTCAAAATTAGGTATAGTTCAAAATGAGTGCTTTTAATAATCTTACTTGGCTTTGTTCAGTTTATTTAGGCTCAGCTCAATTTACCAATTTCGCTGAGGCTCGTAAATTCATTATCCCCTATAACAATATGATCAAGTACAGGAATCCCCATAAATTGACCAGCACTAACAAACATTTTCGTTAGCCGTATATCTTCATCACTTGGTCTACTATCACCTGACGGGTGGTTATGGATTAGAATAATAGCCGCCGCATTGCATGCTATAGCTTTTTTAAATACTGCTCTTTGCTCTACAAGGCTTGATACCAATCCACCATTAGAGATATGCTCCAACTGAATAAGCTTATTTCGAGATGTTAGCATGGCAGCCCACACATGTTCCACATCTTCGTGCCGCAGTCGTTCCATCACATATTGAGCTATTACAAAAGGTTGCGAAAAATCTTCATAAGTCTCTTTAATCTTAAGCTCCCCTAGACGCCTACCCATTTCAAGTGCTGCACATAGCGTCACTGCTTTATCTCTACCAATACCCTTGATTTTGGTTAGATTATCTACGGTCATTCGGTTAAGACCATATACGCCATCATCAAAGGATTGTACGATATCACTTGCCAAAGAAATCGCAGATTGCCCCTTTACCCCTGTACGCAATAAAATAGCCAACAACTCCTCCATCGCCATATGTGAAGGGCCTAAGGCGAGAAATTTTTCTCGCGGGCGCTGGAATGGTAGCATATCTTTTACACTTACTGTTGGTACTTCCATAGAATCTCTCCATTCAAATAGATAACACCATTTGTAAATCAAACAATAAACACATCTACTCTCTTAAAAATTATT